>MDSW01132385.1_pt1 | contig 11409 bp, 9 predicted proteins | sample 811171 | NCBI WGS metagenome assembly MDSW01 (sample SAMN05326641, study PRJNA326480) | marine metagenome | isolation source: seawater | place: Atlantic Ocean: North West | collected 2012
AAGATTTGTTGCTAATTATTTCCTGTCAACGATAGTCGCTGACCACTGTGCATCAGCCATTTTTTTTCCTTCTACAAAAGCTTCGCCTTTGTACTTCCATACTTTTCCATGGGATCTTATTGCTTCTATATTTAGTTCTAGTCTACAATCTGGAATGACAGGGTTTCTAAATCTAGCCTTTTCAACACTCATTAAATAAACTAATTTATTTTCATACTCTGATTTATCAATTCCAGCCGCAGTTAAGGCTGCAGCGGCTTGACCAAAAGCTTCGACAATTAAAACTCCGGGCATCACTGGCTGTCCAGGAAAATGACCTTGAACAAAGAAGCTATCTTTTTTTACATTTACAATTGCTGTTGCAGAAAATAATTTTTTTATATCGATTAATTCATCAATAAGAAGCATAGGATCTCTGTGAGGTAAAAGATCAGTTATTTGTTGTTTTGTTAGTTTGTCTTTCATTTTTTAATATCAAAATTTTTAATTTTTTCATTAACCATAATTAATAATTTATTAGTTACATCTAAATCGGATTTCCCAATCAGCATTTGATTTGAAGATATGATTATATCTATATTATTTTTTTCTGCAAATTCTTTTAAAATTTTATTTATTTCATCTAAAAAGGATTTTGAAACTTGATCTTTCTCCAAATTAATTTGTCTTGTTTTAGATTGACGCGTTTGATTGAATTTTTTGATTTCTTCCTTAAAAGAGTCTACTTTTTTTTTAAATTCATCAGGTTCTAAAATATTTTTTTGGGAAATCAAAGATTTTTCTTTTTCTCGTATTTGTTGTTCTTTAACTTTAATTTCTTCTAAAATTTTTTTATTCTTATCATCGAAGTAAACAATTATTTTTTTTCCAACATCAGATGTTTTAATTATATTATCAAGATTTGCATAAACTATATTATTACCATAGCTAAAATTTGATATAGTTAAGAATATTAAAACTAAAATATAAATATTAAATTTTTTCACTAAAAAGTTGTACCTATGTTAAATCTGAAGCTTTCAGTAACATCTGTAGAATTTTTAGTTATTGGCAGTGAATATGATAAACTTAATGGACCAATAGGTGTAAACCAATCTAAAGCGATACCAGTAGCGGATCTAATTTTACTATTGTCGTCTATAGATGAATCATAATCAACGCCCCAAACATTCGCCGCATCAAAAAATAAACTCAGGTCAAGATCTTGTACTTCTGTAAATAGTCTAGGTAAAGTTGATGCAAAGTTTATTGTTGAACCATAGTTGCCTCCTATATAATCACTTCCATCTTTTGGTCCTATTTTGCCAGGCTCAAAACCTCTTAATTTTCTAGATGGAATAAAAATTCTTTTCGTTATTCTGGCATCATCATTAGTTAAAGAATTTGATGTAGCTGTAAAAATACCAACAGAAAAAATAGTGCCCCCTTCGGTTTCGAAGTATGTTGAATAATTAATTTTATTAATTAAAGTATAATCTTCTGAATATAAAGGTAGTTCTTGAGTAAACTTAACTCTATAGCCATCAGTAGGATTAAAATTTTGATTTAGTTTATTTAAAGAAATATCATAATTTAAAAATATATCCAGATAGTCTCCGTCTTGTTTTTTTTTAGCTGCCGATGCTTTTGAATTTGTTGTTATCTCTTCATAATAATTTGATAATGTAGGAGAAAAAAAGATATCTTTATATTGCTCATAAGAAGTACCAAAAGAAAACCCTGTTTTTTCAGTTTTATATCCATATGTATCAAGGAAATCTGACTGATTTCTTTCTACTCCACGATTAAATGATCTATTCGAGTTTTTATAATTAGGTTCATTAATGAATAGTTTTCCGACTAAACTTTCACCAGTAATAGTAAAATTGCTTCCTAATTTGACTCCTTCTCCTAAATAATTATTTTCAGAAATACCAAAACTTAATGATGATCCACTAGTACCTGTGCCAGCGCCCGCAAATATTTCTCCTGTGGGTTTCTCTTCGACATTAATATTAATTACTTTAGTTTTTTTATTTTCATTTGTATCAGTATTAGATTCAACTTTTTTAAATATTCTTAATGCTTTAATATTATTATAAGATTTATTTAATAATAATTCATTATATGGGTCACCTTCATCAGCTAAAAGTTGATTTCTTATAACTCTTTCAGAAGTTATTGAGTTACCTGTAATATTAATTTTTTCAATATAAAATTTTTCAGTATCTTTTAAGTTAATAGATAGATTAATTTTATTTCTATCGATAATTTTTTCGTTATATGTGGCGCTAACAAACTCATAATTATTATTCAAAGCAATTTCATCAATATCTCCTAGAATTTTTTCAATTCTGTTCAAAGAATAGGGTTTAAATTTAAGTTTAGCTAATGTTTCTTCGAGTGTATTAAAATCTTCTTTATTATAATCTTCGGGTATATTAAGTTTTAAATCATTAAAATAATATTTTTCACCAGCATCGATACTAAACACGATTTCAAAATATCTATCATCTACTATTCTTGCAAAAGAACTATTTATAATAACTTTATAAAATCCATTATTTTTGTAAAAACTTCTGAGTAAATTTTCATCTAGTGAAATTCTTTGTATATCTACAGTTTTTTTAGAAGAAATAAATTTCCAAAATTTAGCCTCTTCAGATACAATTATTTTTCTAAGTTTGTTGTCTTTAAAAATTTTATTTCCGATAAATTTAATATTTTTAATTAAAGCTTTTTTTCCTAATTTTACATTATAAACTATATCCACTGTATTGTTATTATTTCTTTTAGTTTTTGTAGAAACTTCAGAAAAATAATAACCACTCATTCTTAATGAATTTAAAATCCTATCTCGATCATCTTTGATTTTGCTTTCTACAAATGATGATTTTTCCTTTTGCAAAAGTATTTCTTTAATTTTTTCAACTAAACTGTCGTTTTTAATTCCTTCAAAAATTATAGATTGTATAAGAGGGTTTTCATTAACGTTAATGTAAAGTATTCCATTATCAAAATTTAGAGATATTTTTTTAAAAAAAGATGTTTTGTATAATTCTTTAATAATTTTATTTAAGTCCGACTCATCAATATTATCATTAACTTTATAACCAGAAAAAAGTATAATGGTTTCATCTGATATTCTGTCATTTCCTGATATTTGAAATTTACTAATAATATCTGAATAACTATTATTAAAATTTAAAAATAATAAAAGAAAATAAATTAAAATTTTTTTTTTATACATTTGATCTATTTTCAACATAATTTATTACAAAATTTCTAGCTATATTTCTTACTTTTAAAATTTGTTCAATTGAAACTGGTTTAACATTACAATATTTTTTAAATATTTTAAAATTAATTATTTTAATAAGAAAAAATGAGATATTTTCATATTCAATTTGTTTTTTTAAAAACAAATCAACTAACTGGTCATTAACAGTAATTAAAATTGTTTCAAATAAACTATCTCTTTCAGGAACTATTTTTAATATTTTTAGTGTTTTGAATTTTTTAATATTTGGTTTAGATAGATTAAGTTCATTTATCTTTTTTAAGTCCAATTTTTTAGTATTGTAATAATGTAATGAAGATTTGTCATAAATAGAATTATATATTGGTATATCCATATTAGTTTCATGTGCTAGCATTTTAATTATACCATTATTAAATATAACAATTCCATGAATATAGGAATTAGGATTAATTAAAATATCAATATTTTGATATTTTAAATTAAATATTTTTTTTGCTTCAATAACTTCAAAAACTTTATTCATAAGAGTAGAAGAATCTATTGTAATTTTCTTACCCATTTTCCAATTTGGATGTTTTAAAGCATCGTTTATTTTGATTTTTTTTTTATTTACTTTTAAAAAAGGACCGCCCGAAGCAGTTAAAATAATCTTTTTAATTGATTGCTTTTTTTGATTTTTAATAAGTTCATAAATTGAAAAATGTTCTGAGTCTACAGGTATAAATTGAGTTTTATTTTTTGATAATTCTCTATTAATTAACTCCCATCCACATATTATTGACTCTTTGTTCGCTATAGCAATTTTTTTAGTGTGTTTAATTATACTCAAGGTTGGTTGAAGACCATCTATACCTGAGATAGCATTAATAACATAATTAACTTTTTTTTTAAAAATTTTTTTGAATGCCAGATAATTATCGAAAGTATTTATATTATTCTTATGAAATTTTTTAATCCAAAAAATATTTTTTTTACTATTTAAAAGTATAACATTTTTAACATTAAACTCTTTGGCTTGATAATATAAAAGTTTAGCATTTGAATTTGCAGATAATAAATCTATCTTGAATTTTTTTTTATTTTTTTTTACTATATTTAATGTTGTTTTGCCGATTGATCCTGTAGATCCTAATATAACAATATTTATCATATAGAGAGATTATAGAAAAAAATATTAATTGGGACAGATATAATGATACCATCAATACGGTCTAATATTCCACCATGGCCAGGTAATAACTCGCCTGTATCTTTTACTTTGGCTTTTCGTTTTAAATATGAAAAAAATAAGTCTCCTAATTGAGATAGAAGACATACAGAAAACGTTAATACAAAAAGTATAAATGTTAAAATCTGCAAATTAAAATAATTAATAAATAAAAACATAGTTAAAAAAGAAAATAGAAATGATCCATAAAACCCAGCCACTGTTTTTTTTGGACTAATTTTTGTAAGTTTTCTACCTTTAAATATTTTACCTGAAATTAGACCTCCAATATCAGTAGCAACACAAACTATAATAAAATAAAAAATGATATCCTTAAATTGATATGTTTTGAAAAATAAAAAAAATACAGTAGTAATTAAATATAATAGTCCTAAAGATACAAATAAAATTCTTTCAAATTCCTTTTTATTAATTTTATATATTAATTTTGAATACTCGATTATCGATAAAATACTTGCTAAAATTACCAAAACAAAGAAAAACTTATCATAAATATACGAAAAATATAAAGCGATGATAAGCAATATAGATGTTGCCGTTCTAATTAATAATTCTTTCATATTTAAATATTGCCAAATTTTCTTTGAATTTTTTTATACTTTGTTAATACGGAATAAAAATCTTTTCTACTAAAGTCAGGCCAAAGTTTTTTAATAAAAAAAATTTCAGAATAAGATAATTGCCATAATAAAAAATTGCTTAATCTGTTAGTATTTCCTGTTCGAATTAAAATATCAGGGTCAGGAATATTTGCTGTATATAAATTTTTTTCAATATTTCTTATATTTAAACTTTGTTTTTTTTTAATTATAGATTTAAAAGAACGAACAATTTCATCTTTAGAACCATAGTTTAAAGCAAGGTTTAATTGAAGTTTTTCGTTTTTAGAAGTTAACTTCATAGCATTATTTAATGAATTTCTTAAATTTTTAGGAAATCTCCTCGTATCTCCTATTATGCATAATCTTAGTTTTTTTTTTAACAAAATATTTAAATTTTTTTTTAAGTAATCTCCCAACATTTTAAACAAAAAATTAATTTCGTTATTAGGTCTTTTCCAATTTTCTGTTGAAAATGTATATAATGTCAAATATTTAATGTTTTTTTTTATTGATGCATAAATTATTTTTTCAACAACTTTTACACCTTCTTGATGTCCAAATTTTCTTGAATTGAATTTTTTCAAACCCCATCGACCATTACCATCCATTATTATGGCAACGTGATTAATTTTGCTCATATTGTCATTATTTCTTTTTCTTTTGAAATAACTTTCTCTTCTATTAATTTTATATTTGCGTCGGTAATGTTTTGAATATTTTTTTCTGATTTCTTTTCATCATCTTCAGATATTTCTTTAGATTTTAATAATTTTTTGAGCTCATCATTAGCTTCTCTTCTTATATTTCTAATTGAAATTTTACATTTTTCACCTGTTGATTTAATAATTTTTTTAAGCTCAGATCTTCTTTCCTCATTTAGATCTGGTATTGGTAGCCTCATCAGTTGCCCATCAATTTGCGGATTTAGTCCGAGTTCAGATTTCTTAATAGCTGAATCTATCAATGTTACATTATTTAAATCCCATACTTGAACATTAATAGTTCTTGGTTCAGGAACAGTTATAGTTGCAAGCTGATTGATTGGCATTTTTTGTCCATAAACATCAACCTTAATAAGATCTAACATGCTTGCGTTTGCTCTTCCTGTTCTTAAAGATGATAGTTCTTTTGAAAATAAATCTAAAGTTTTTGTCATTTTGTCTTTGTAAATATTATCTTTAAACATTATTCACCTATTTTTAGTCTTACAAATTGTTTGATTTTTAAACTTGGCATATTTATTTCAGATAAAATATCTTTCACTTTTTTTTTTGGCTCAATTACCCAATCTTGTGTCATCAAACTATTCTCTTCTTTAAACTTGTTAAGTTTACCTAAACTTATTTTTTTTGCAATTTCTTCAGGTTTGCCTGAACTTTTTAACTCTTCTGCAATCAGTTCTTGCTCTTTTGCAAGAATTTCCTTTTGTATTTCATCAGAATTTAAAGCTAAAGGATTTGAAGCAGCTATATGCATAGATAGCTGTTTGCCAAATGAGTTTATTTTATCATTTTTTTCATCTGCTTCTATCGAGACTACTACTCCTAATTTAGAAACATTATCTTTTATAACTGAATGTTGATATATAAAATTTAGAGAATTTTTATTTTCAATAGTTTGAAGTTTGCCAATGGTAATTTTTTCACCAATTTTAGCAATTAAAGCAACTAAATTTTCTTCTACTGTTTTGCCATTTGACATTAAGGATTTATTTAATTTTTCTATCACAGAGGAGCATTGATTGTTAATATCGCTTAATTCTTTTACAAAATTAATAAAGTCTTCATTTTTAGCAACAAAGTCAGTTTCACAATTAACTTCAATTAAAGAAGTTTTATTTACATCTCCACTAACAACTATTACTCCTTCCTTAGCATCTCTTGACATTTTTTTTGATGCTTTAGCAATACCTTTAACTCTTAAAATTTCTGCAGCCTTATCTAAGTCTCCATTTGATTCTTTTAATGCGGCATTACAATCTTTAAACCCAGCGCCAGTTGATTGTCTAAGTTTTTTTATATTCTCAATATCGCTCATTTTTAATTATTTTAGATTTTAGTTTAACTTAGTATCTTTTTTCTGATCAAGCTTTTCAGTTTTTTTTACTTCGGTTTTTTTTACATCAGATTTTTCAGATTTTTGTTCTATATCAACAGGCATATCTTTTTTTGCGTTAGTTATTGTTTCTTTAATTAAATTGCAATAAAGTTCGATTGATCTTCTTGCATCGTCATTACCTGGTATTGGATAGTCAATATTTTCAGGGTCAGAATTTGTATCTAGTATTGCAATAATAGGTATATTTAGCTTTATAGCTTCTTTGATCGCTAAAGATTCATAGTTTGTATCAATTACAAAAATTAAATCAGGTGTTTTTTTCATATCTTTAATTCCACCAAGTGATCTTTGCAGTTTATCTCTTTGTGTTCCCATTTTTAAAAGTTCTTTCTTAGTAAAACCCCTGTTCTCAGAAGTTAAATTTTTATTTAAATCTTCTAATTTTCTAATAGAGTTTGAAATTGTACCCCAATTAGTAAGCATTCCACCTAACCATCTATGATTTACGTAATATTGTTCAGTATCTTTTGCTAAAGATGCAATGCTTTCAGAGGCTTGTTTTTTTGTTGAAACAAACAAAACTTTTCCCTTATTAGAAACTGTTTCATGTAATTTCTCCAAAGCTTTTTTTATTAATTCTATTGTCTGTGTTAAATCAATAATATGTATGGTGTCTCTTCTTCCAAAAATATATTTTTTCATTTTTGGATTCCATCTTAAAGTTTTATGTCCTAGGTGTACTCCAGCTTCTAATAGCTGTTCAATTGTTATGTTAGGTATCGTCATATGCCTTTCCGGTTATGCCTCCACAGTAATTGCCCAAAGGGACCGGAGGTTTTTCAACCAAATACTGTGTGCGTTTTAATTTTTTCGATTTTTTTACAATTATTTCCAGTTATTACAAGTTATTTTTTAATGTAATTTTACAGAAACTCCAACATTTTTAAGCTCAGATATTATTTTTTGATCAATTTTTCTTTTAGAATTTAACTTATAATGATGAACTATAGAATTATTATTAATAGCTAAAGTAACATCTGTTTCACCGGGTAAAGAAATTATTTTTTTTATTTCACTTAAATTTTTTAAATCTAAAGATTTTATTTCTATAGATTTAATAGGCAGATTTACCAAATTAGTGATTTTATTTATAGATCTAATATTAATTCTTGAAGTGTTTCCATCTGTAGAAACATTTTTAATTAGATTCATAAAAACTGAATTTCCCTCCTTTAAAATATCTCTTTTCTGCTCAAACAAATCTGAAAAAATAAATAATTCAAAAACACCTCCCAAATCTGTAAACTTTATAATTGCATATGACAATCCTTTTTGATTTTTTTTTTCTTGAATTTTTAAAATAGTTGAGGCAACTACACACTCTTTAGTTTTATCGTTATTATTATAATCATTGAAGTTAACAACATTATATTGAGGGAATAAATCTTTAAATTGATTTAACGGATGATCAGAAATAAAAAAACCCATTGTTTCAAATTCTTTAGATAATCTTTCCTCAAATATAAAATCTTTGGTATTTTCTAGTAATTCATTTTCGTTAAAATCTTTATTTTCGTCGAATAAATTAATTTGATTTATTGATCTATCTTCATGTAAATTTTTGGATTTCAAAATCAAATTTGGTATTGATTCCAATAAACATTTTCTATTATTATTTAAATTGTCGAAAGCGCCTGCTTTTACCAAACCTTCTAATTGAAGTTTATTAATATCCTTAGGATCTACTCTATTAATAAAATCATATAAATTTTTAAATTTACCATTTAAAATTCTTTCTTTAACTAGATTAGATATGGCTTCAAACCCAACATTTTTTATTGCTCCCAGTGCATAGTAAAAATTTTTTTCGTCAGACGTAAAATCTGCAAAACATTCATTAATATCTGGTCTGATAATATTTATATTCATTCTCTTTAATTCTTCATAAAATTCACTAAGTTTTTTTTGATTTGAAAGCTCCATTGACATAGATGCTGAAAAAAATTCATTTGGATAATATGTTTTTAAATAGGCTGTTTGATAAGCAATTAAAGCATACGCTGCGGCGTGACTTTTATTGAACCCATATTCAGCAAAAGGTTCGATTTTCATAAAAATTCCTGCTGCTACGTCTTTAGGTATTCCATTTTTTTCAGCACCATTTATAAATCTTTGCTTTTGTTTTTCTAATTCAGTTCTCTTTTTTTTTCCCATTGCCCTTCTAAGAATATCTGCTTCACCAGCTGTAAATCCAGATAATGTTTGTGCTATCTGCATTACCTGTTCTTGATAAATAATTACACCATAAGTAGGTTCTAGGATTTCTTTTAATTTTGGATGTAGATAATCTGGTTCTTTTTTTCCATGCTTGCAATCATTGTAAATTGGAATGTTGCTCATTGGTCCAGGTCTGTATAAAGCTACAAGAGCAATAATATCTTCTAATCTGTTTGGTTTCATATTAACTAATGCATCTTTCATTCCTGAACTTTCAAGTTGAAATAGTCCAACTGTTTTTCCTTCTGATAAAAGACTAAAAACTTTTTGATCTTCGTAACTAATTTTTTCAATTTGAAATTCTTTATTTTTTTTCTTTTTAATTAGTTTTTGAGTTTTATTAATTACTGTTAGTGTTTTTAATCCTAAAAAATCAAATTTAACTAATCCAGCATTTTCAGCTGAATACATATCGAATTGTGTTGAAGGTAATAAGAGATCTGAGGATTGATCTTTATATAATGGCACAATTGTACTTAATTTTTTATCAGCAATAACAACACCCGCTGCATGAGTTGCAAAATTTCTATTAAGCCCCTCTAATTTTAATGATAAATCTACAAGCCTTTTAACTCTACTATCATCTTGAATTAATTTTTTCAGTCGTGGTTCAGAATTAATACATTCTTGCAATTTCATAGGTCTGGATGGATCAAATGGAATCATTTTACAAATTGAATCAACAAACCCATATGGCAAGCCAATAACTCTACCAACGTCTCTAATTACCATTCTCGCTTTAAGTTTTCCAAAAGTGATTATATGTGCAACGCTATCCTTGTATTTAGTATTCAAATAATCAAAAACTAAATCTCTTTTTTCTTCACAAAAATCAATATCAAAATCTGGCATTGAGATTCTATCTGGATTTAAAAATCTCTCAAAAATTAAATTAAATTTTATTGGATCAATATCTGTAATTGATAAACACCACGCAATTAATGATCCGGCACCAGATCCTCTACCCGGACCAACAGGTATATCATTACTCTTTGACCATTTAATATAATCAGAAACAATCAAAAAATAACTAGAGTATTTCATTTGGTTTATGATTGCGATTTCATGATAAAGGCGCCTTTTATATTTATCAAACACATCTTCCCTGCTCTCATTATCTTTAATAATTACAAAATTATTATTAAATTTTTCCTGCAAACCTTTTAAAGCCAGGTCTTCTAAAAATTTTTCTGATTCTATTTCTTTATTAGAATTTATTTCAGGCAATAAAGGTTTAGAATTATTTGCTTTGAAATTACATTTAAATGGTAAATAAAAATTATTAGTTAAAGCTTCTGGTAGATCCGCGAATAAATCTCTCATCTCTTTATCAGATTTTAAATTATGATTATTAGAAAGTTTTAATCTTTGTTTATCATTAACGTAAGTTTTATTTTTAATACATAGTAAAGCATCATGGGCATCATACATTGATTGATCTAAATAATACACTTCATGAGTTGCTATAATAGGTATTTTAAGTTTACTAGATAAATTTAAATTTAATTTCTCAAAATTTTTTTCGTTTTGATCATTATGTCTTTGTATTTCTATATAAAAATCATTTTTAAAATTTTTATTTAATAATGAATATAGGTTTGTTAAATCCTGAATTTTATTTTTTTTAAAAAGATTGCCAGATAAAGAATTTAAAGAACCAGATAATACAATAATACCTTCGGTATTTTTGATTAGATTTTGTAAGTCACAACAAGGTAAGCTGTTGTTGGTGTTTTTTAGATATGAGTTTGAGGAAAGTTCTAAAATTAATTTATAACCTTTGAGGTTTTTAGCTATTAAAGGAATAATTCCAATTTCATCATTAAATTTAAAGTTAATTTGCGTTCCAATAATGGGTTGAGTACCGGTTTTAGATATTGCTTCAGAAAACTCTAAAGCGCCACATAAATTACTTGTATCTGATAAGCCAACAGATTTAATTTTTTTTTCTTTGCAGAAATTTTTTAAATCATCAATTTTAATTGCGCCTTCACAAATAGAAT
>MDSW01209493.1_pt1 | contig 11409 bp, 11 predicted proteins | sample 811171 | NCBI WGS metagenome assembly MDSW01 (sample SAMN05326641, study PRJNA326480) | marine metagenome | isolation source: seawater | place: Atlantic Ocean: North West | collected 2012
AATATTAAGTTGATTTATACAGGATACAATTCTGATATTATAAAAAGGTTAAAAAAAATTTCAAAATATTCAAAAAAATATCTCTTAGTTTGTTATGGAGATACTATGGTAGATATTGATTTAAACAAATATATTAAATTTTTCTTAAAAGAAATTAATAAAATTACTTTAGCCTCATATCAATTAAAATCAAATTTTGGAATTTTAGAAATAGACAAGAATGAAATCATTAAAAAATTTAATGAAAAACCAACCTTAGATATTTGGTTTAATGTAGGATATTTAATGTTTTCAAATGATAAATTTAAGTATTTTAAAAATTTTTCTCTTTTTAAAGATTTATTAGTATTTTTATCTAGAAAAAAACTTATGAGGTCTTATAAACATAAGGGCAATCATATAACAGTAAATACAATTGAAGAATTAGAACAAGCAAAACTAAAAATTAAAAATTTTAATGTCACAAAAAAAAAATAATTTTTGGAAAAATAAGACCGTTTTTATTACTGGTATTTCGGGTTTTGTTGGATCAAATTTAGCTAAAAGTCTTCTTAAAGAAGATGCAAAAATAGTCGGTCTTACTAAAAGTAAAAAAACTGAAAGTTTATTGTACTATGAAAAAATAGATAGCAAGATAGACCTAATTTTTGGAGATATAGCTGACAAAGAATTGTTGAAAAGTATTTTTTTAAAATACAAAGTAGATATTTGTTTTCATTTAGCAGCGCAAGTGGAAGTTGGTTCTGCAGCAAGATATCCATTTTTAACATGGGAAACTAATGTTAAAGGAACATATACACTTCTAGAGACGATTAGAGAGAGCAAAAAAAAAGTTAGATCAATAATTGTAGCTTCATCAGATAAAGCATATGGCGAGTATCCAATAAAAAAACTTCCATATAAAGAAAACTATGAATTGAAAGCACAATATCCCTATGACACATCAAAAGCATGTGCAGATTTGATCTCAAAATCATATGCTGGAAAATTATTTAAGCTTCCTATAATAATTACCAGATTTGCAAATATTTATGGGCCTGGCCAACTAAACTTCACTGCATTAATACCTGACGCTATCAGATCATGTCTGTTGAAAAAAAAATTTATTGTTAGAAGTAATGGAAAATCCATAAGAGACTTTATTTACATAAAAGATATTGTTGAATTATATAAGCTATTATCAGAAAATTTATATCTTAATCCAAAAAAATTTTCTGGGGAGGTATTTAATGCAGGAACAAATGTTAAACACGAAATAAAAGATGTATTAAAAAAAATTTTTATTTTTGCAAAAAAGAAAAAAGACATTGAAATTATATTTAGAGAAATGGAAAGAAAAAAAACAAAAGGAGAAATAACTGTTCAATTTATGGATTATGAAAAATTGCACTTATATTTAAATTGGAAACCGAAATATAAATTTGACTCAACATTACCAGCTTTATTTAAATGGTATAAAGCTTATTTTAAAAAGAATTAATTTCTTATGACATTAGCAATTGATATGGTTGGTACACATTTGGGAAGTGGAACTAGGACATATAATCTAAACTTTTGTGAATATATAAATAATGAAAATATTGATCAAAAAATATATATATTTGTAACCAGAGATTACCTTAAAAATATTAAAATAAATCAAAATCCAAATATAAAATATTTGATAAAATCGAGTATCCTAACAAATATTTTTTTTAGAATTTTTTGGATGCAATTGTTGTTACCTTTTGAACTTAAAATACTTAGAGTAAATCAATTATATTCTCCCATGAACATGAGTCCACTAATATTAAAAATTTTTAATATTAAACTTACATTAGCTCTTCATTCCAATCTCCCTTGGGTTTATTTTGATATGATGCCAGGAAACTATCTAAGAAATATGTTTACAAAATTTTTAATGCAATATTCTATTTTTGTGTGTGATAAATTAATTGTAGATTCTGAATTTGCTAAAAATGAAATTGTCAAAATTCTTAAATTAAAAAAAGAAAAAGTATTTGTTGTCTATCTCGGAATTGATAAAAAGTATTTGGATTTAAATAAAAATGAAATATATATAAAAGGTTTTGAGTATAAAAATTATATTATTTCAGTTTTATCATGTGTGAAATATCATAATATAATTAATTTATTGAAGGCTTTTAAACTCTTAAAAAAAGAAAAAAATATAAATTTAAGATTTGTGGTGGTACTACAAATCTTAGATAAAAAATATTATTCTGAAATCAGAAATTTTATTTCAAATAATTTTAATAAAAATGAAATTATTTTTTTTCATAATTTAGATAACAATTATTTAGTAAATCTTTATCGAAATGCTAATTTTTATATTTTCTCATCTTATTGCGAAGTATTTGGGCTAACATCTCTTGAAGCCATGTCTCAAGAGTGTCCTGTTTTGATCTCAAAAAAATCTGCATTGCCTGAAATAAATGGTGAAGCAGCAGAATATTTTGATCCAGATAATGAATTTGAAATAAAGGAGTGTATGAAAAGAGTTTTGTTAAACAATCAAACTAAATTAGCATTGATTGAAAAGGGTAATAAGCGTTATAAAACATTTAGCTGGAATAACACGGTTAGAGAAACTCTTAAAATTATAAAATATTAGTCTAAATTTTTCTAATTAAAAAATTGTTTATTACCAAAGCATCCATATTCGTTCTAATTAAACAATTCAAAGCCTCTTCAGGTTTCATTACTATTGGCTCATTTTCATTGAAAGATGTATTTAATAATATTGGTACTTTAGTCAAATTATAAAAACTTTTGATGAGCTTGTAAAATCGAGGATTTGTCTTTTGGCTTACACTTTGTAATCTAGCTGTTCCATCTATATGTGTAATTGCAGGGACAATTGTTTTTTTATCATTTTTAACGTTTGCTAAAGAAGACATATAAGGACTGTAAAAATTACTATCAAACCATTGACTTTGAAAATCTTCCAATACAGAAGGCGCAAAAGGTCTAAATGATTCTCTTCTTTTAATTTTTAAATTAATGATATCTTTCATTCTTGGATTTCGAGGATCGGCTAAAATTGATCTATTTCCAAGTGCTCTAGGGCCAAATTCCATTCGATCTTGAAACCAACCAATTACATTTTCATTTGAAATTAATTTTGAAGTTTCAATATATAATTTATCGTCATTTAAAAATTCATAAGATAATTTATTTTCGAAAGAATTGTTTTTAAGTAAATTTTCAATTGTATCGTTATTGAAATTAGGACCAAGATAAGGGTTACTAAAATTATTTTTATTTTCTCCATAATTTGCAGAAACAGTAAATGCAGCACCTAATGCTCCACCATTGTCTCCAGGAGCAAAAGTTATATAAATATTTTTAAAGAACTTATCGCTCAGAGTTAAAAATTTATTTGCTGAAGAATTTAAGGCACATCCACCAGCAAAAACCAAGTTATCTGAAAAGTTTTGATTTTTTATTTTTTCTAATATTTTTATAAAAAAATATTCATATATTTTTTGTACAGATGAAGCAAAATTTTTTTTAAACATATCATTATTTGAGTTATTAATAATTTCATTTTTAAACAAATTAGATAAGTTTGAGTTGTAAATTTTATCAATAATTAAATTTTCATTGTCAGCAATATATTTAAAGTTATTTTTATAATGATTAAAAAAACGAAGATTAAGTTCGAAAATATACTTTTTATTTTCTATAAAGAGATTATTTTTTATTTTATCAAAATAAACTGGGGAACCATAAGCTGCCAGACCCATCATTTTATATTCTTCACCATAATTTTTAAATCCTAAAAATTGTGTCATTGCATGATAAAATATTCCTAATGAATTTGGAAAGTGAATCTTTTTTTTAATTTTTATTTCATTATTTTGACATTCGGCAATAGCAAGAGTCACAAAGTCTCCCGATCCATCAATTGAAAGCCCATTGCTTTTCTTAAATTCTGAAGGATAAAAAGCTGATGCAATATGAGATAAATGATGTTCAATATAATGAAATTTAACATTTTTATTTAATTTAAGTATTTTTAATAATGTTTTTTTAATTGAAATTTTCTTTGAAATTCTATCAAGATGTAAATTATTTTTTAAATTAAAATTTTTAAAAAAAAAAATACTTTTAGCTATAAAATTACTTTTAGGTTTTGTGTTAAAAGCAACATCAGTAATTTCTTCTTCATTAACATTTCCTATTCTTAGACATTCCTTAATAGACTGAATTGGATAACCCGAATAGTGTTTTTGTCTATTAATTCTTTCTTCTTCTACTGCAGCAACTAATTTTCCATTAATTAATAAGCATGCTGAGGAGTCAGTATGAAATGTATTTATACCAAGTATAACTTTCATAATATGATCACTTAAGTGATTTAAGTTTTCCAAAATTTTTAAATTTTTTTAAATCAAGGATTAAAAATTCTTTTTTTGCATATTTTACTTGATTTTTGTAATTTCTATCAACAATAATTTTCACATTATTTGATAAACATTCTAAGGTAAAAAAGCTGTAAATATTTTCATTAGAAGCAATTGTAAATTTTGATTTTGATTGAATTTTATTTATAATTTTTCCACTCACATAGCCAATATTTTTAATTGATTTAATTTTAAGTTTATCACCAACGACTATTACTTTAAAACCTTCTAAAACTAACTTTTTTATAAAATTATGGGGAAATAAGCTTAATTTATTTGTGTGTCTTCTATAATAAATTATGAAATCATTACTTTTTTTCTGTTTTTTTTTAATTTCTAAATTCTTAATTATAAAATTAAATTCACAATTTTTTAAATTTCTTTTAAATATATATTTTTTTAATAAATCAGTTGAAAATATTATTTTTTTAGTACGTAAAAAAACAAAAAATTCACTTATCTTGTAAAAAACAGGAAAAAAAAAAGCTCTGATAATATAATTTAAATTTAATGAATTTGAAAAATTTGCACCGCCTGTAATTGGACCCAATAATGTTCTTGGAGGTAAAAATATAAATATTAAGAAATTCCAAAATGGTAAAAAGTTCAAGTAACATACCTTTTCTTTGCATAAAAACTTTTCCCAACAATATAAAATACCAATTAAAGGTGAGATATATTTATGAATATTTTTATTTTGATTTAAAATTATTTTATATTTGTCATATTTGTTAAGATTATTTAAAAATAATCTAGCTAATTTTCCTTCACCAGAATTATTTGAATAATCACATGTCCAAACAAATAATTTATTTTTTTTCAAATAACCTCAAGTCAAATATATAATTTAAAATATAATAATTCATAATTATTTATAAATATATTAATACAACAAAATTTTTATTTAGTTTTTCGCACTAAATGCTTTCTCTAAAGTTAAAAATAAAATTATGTATAAAAGATAATCAATGCTAAAAACACTAAAAGATGTCTCAAAAATTGATCTTAAGAAAATTACAATTAGTATAACTGCACAAAAATGCAATATGTTATCATGTTTATAAAAATTTTTTCTATTAAAATAAAAATTTATAAGAATTTTTATAGAATATAAATATAAAAGTATCAAACTTATACTAGCAATAATACCACCAGATAATGTTGAATATAAAAAAGAATTATGAATAGATTGTTTTAATATTAATCTATCAGATTGAGCCCCATATCCTTTAATTGGGTTTTTTTTTATTAAATTAAATGCATTTTCCCAATCTGTAAATCGGCCAGAACTAAATCTATGAATTTTTTGTTTTTGAGTCATGTTTTGATCCCAAATAGGCTGGTCTCTTATGATTGAATTTTTAAAAGTAACAAATACATCATTGGATTCACCTATATATTTTCCGGCGATTATATGGGTGTAGGTCATGTTCATTAATATTGGAAAAATGAAAGAGAAAATAATCAATCTCCTATCAAAAAAATATTTCTTAAAATAAAAAATACATAAAAATAAATTAATAAAAACAAATATAAAATTATTTGTTCTTGATTGAAATAAAAGAGCAGATAAAGCAAAAAAGAGAATTAAGAATAATAAATAATAATTTTTAAACCTTTTATTTAAAAAATAATTTAATAAAAAAAAGATAAAACAAATAAGAGATAATCTGGATAATCCTGTTGGCTTTGGAGGACTTTCATTTCCGGCGTAAATTAAAGTTTCTCTTACTAATCCATAAAAATGGTAATATTTTCTATCATACATGTCAAAAAAAGTTGTAAATAGAAATAAAATAGTAATTGATATAATAATAATTATTGAAAATTTCGTTAACATTATTCTATCTTCTAAACTGTTAAACTTATGTATAAATAAAAATGACAAAAACATATAAAGTGGCCAAAAAATATTTATGTTGCTATTTTCTTGATTTAATAATGTAAAAAAAATATAGGAAAAAAAAATTGTATAAAAATAAATGGGAAAAACTTTATGGTAATTAAATTTAAACTTTTTTAAATTAGCAGCAAAAAGTAATATACAAATAAATAAAGGCAATATTAATCTAATTTGATTTATTAAATTATAAGATAAAAATTCAGCAGGATTTAAATTTATACTAAAAAAAAAGGTAAACCATATTATTATAAGTGAAATCTTAAATGAGAAAATTTTTTTAACGAACATCATTATTCTTTAAAAATATTAAAAATATTAAATAAATTACGATAAATATAATTGTTGATATAACAATATTTTTTAACAGGTAAAATATAAATAAAGGTAAAATTGTTAATCCAAGCATTGATTGCCAAATGAAAGTAAATTTATTTTGAATTAAATAATGATGAAAATGTATTTTATCAGGTGTATATATTTTTTTTTTATTTAAAATTCTCTCAAATATTACACGCGTCATATCTATTCCGGGAAAAAGTAAAAGAAAAAAAATTTCGTCGGCGTAAAGAATATAATTTGTATTATAATCATTTATAATCAATAAAGAAAAATAAATTGATAAAAGGCTAGTACCCGAGTTCCCCAAAAATATTTTACCTGAAACATTATATAAAAAGATTAAAATTGAAACAAAAATCAAAATTAAGTAAATTAAGTTAGGATTTTTAATTAATAAAAATAAAGTCCAAAATATTATAATTGACGTTGCAGATCCATTAACACCATCAATAAAATTAAAAGCATTATAAAGTGCGAATATACAAAAAAGAGTAAATATTAGTGAAAATTTATTTAAATCTATTATTCTCGATGTTGAAATAAATCTTAGATCACTTAATAACAAATCATTTTGATATGGAAGAAAAATACTTATAGATAATATTATTATGACAGTTCTTATTATCGGTGAAAGTGGTTTTATGTCATCAAACAATCCAGTAAAAAAAAAAATAGAAAATATTGAAAGATAAATAATAAATTTATTTAAAATCAATTGATTTTCTAAAAAATTGAAAAATAATAAAATTAATATACTAATAAAAAAACATATTCCTCCAATTAGAGGTGTGGGAGTGGTATGAATTTTTCTACTATTTGGAATATCGTTGATATTCAAAATTGTAGCAATTTTATTTCTAAAATTTAATACTAAAAAATTAATTAGAATTATGAAAATAAATAAAATAGAAGATTTTAAATTAAGAATTTCCAATAAATACATAAATTTTCATTAATCAAAAAAACAATCTTTTTTATTCTTGATTTCAAATGCATAAATCTTAACACCATTAGATTCAAATATTTTTTTTGGTTTCACTCTTAGAATACCCCTCATTTTTTTTGCATTTTTTGTATTAATAGATGGTTCTTCAACATAAATCATATTATTTTTTGTTACGATTTTTGATGAGAAATATACATCTACATTAAGATCTAATAAGACGTCACACAAATTTTTTTCGTTTTTTATATTTGTAATCATTTCTACACCGCTGGTAAGACCCTCTAATTGAATTAATTTTTTATTTAATAAATAAGAAGTTTTTCCTGCCATATCTCCCATTGCAAAAATTTTATAGTCTTTATTTGAATAATAACTCTCAATTTTTTTTGCAACATTTTGAATATGGTCACTCTTTGCATGGATGCTATCAGTAAAAAGATGAAAATATACTACAACAAAAAAAATACTAATTAAATTATTTATTATATTAATTTTTTTAAACTTAAAAATTTTAAGAAAATCACTTACAATAAAAGGAGTAGAGATAGCTAATAAAAAAAAGTGCCACGTCCATAACGGCCATGCTGATCTCAAGCTATTAGAAATAAAAAAAATACAAACTGTAACAATTAAAATTTTAGTAAAATTTCTTATTTTTTTGAGAATAAAAATAGAATTCCAAAACAATTTATATAAAATAATAATGAAATAAATCTCATTCCGTAGCCATTTGCAAAAAGAAATGAAAATGATTCTTTATTAAATTTTATTTCATTTACCAAACTCTTAGAAACTCCACTTCCAGGAAATGGCAGATGAAAAAAATACATATTTAAAAAAACATATACTAATAACAGTAATGGCAATGTTGTTAATTTTAAAATATAATTAAAATTATAAATTTTTTTTTTAATAATTAGTTCTCGTAAAAGAATTACAAAATAAAGAAAAATAAATTCTAATCGTGATAAAAAAGTAAAAAAACTTAATACAGAAAAAACTAGTATATTTTTTTTTAAATAAACAAGACTCATTGAAAATAAAAATATTGCTAAACTTGTTTCCATTCCATTTTTTGAAAAAAATAGTGATAAATATGATACGAAGATAGAGATAAAATTTGCTTCATCATTATTATAATTTTTTTGAAGCAAAAATTTTTTAAAATTTACATAAGTTAAAAAACATAAAAGAAATATAATACAAATGATTATTAAATTGAAAAAAATATCACTTTTAATAAGAAATTTAAATAATAAAATAACAAAAAACCATAAAGGTTGAAAACCGTTTGTTAAAAAAATTCCATCAAAAGTTATAAATCCAAGATTAATAGTATTTCTTGCTGTTGTTAGATAATAATAAAAATCATCTGTAAAGGGAGCCATTATGTCATCACCAAAGATTATTTCTAATCTTAGAAAAACAAATAAGCATGATAAAAAAAAACAGCAAATATAGATCTTGTTTTTTATTTTCATTTTTTGATTATTGTTAACATGTAATGCTTATTTTTATTTAGAAATGCATTATTGTAGTATTTTAATGGTTGAATTTTCGAAATATAGTTGCTCTTTAAATTTTTTATAATCTTTTTAAAAAATTTATAATTATTTATACCTTCGAAGTTTTCTTGAAAAGATATGATTGTAAATTTTGCGTTTTTTATTGCAGTTATGAATTGGTATCTAAACTTTAATGGAAATTCGGATATCGACCAATTTGCAATGAAAATATAGTTATTTTTCACTCTAATAAATTTATTTAAATCACTTATTTTATTAATTAAATTTAACTTTTTATCAACTTTGTTAAGAAATGGTTTATGATTGTTCATTCTCAAATAATAATATTGTAGTAAGTTAACTTCGAACATATCGTAAATAGTATAATTAATATTTTTTTTAAATTTTGAAAAAACATCAGCCATGCAGCCATAGCCTCCACCAATTTCAATGACCCTCTTAACTTTTCTAAAATCAATACAATTATTACAATCTTCAATAAATTTTTTAATAATATAAACCTGCCTTATTCTGTTTCCTGAACTTTCTTGGTATAAAAAATATCTTATAGGTTTACCAACATCATTCTCATTTATGAGACTTTTCCATAATTTCCAATTTTTATCTTTTTTTAATTCTTTAAGTTCATGAAGAATAAACAATCTATTATGTATAAAAAATATATTCTGTATTAAATTATTTCTTAAAAAATTTTGTAATTTTTTGTATTTTATAATTTCTAATATTTCATGTGATAGATTTTTATGAGTAGATAATCGTGGATTTTTCAAAAATGTTTTTGGTAATTTTCTAAGTATAACTTTTTGAACTTTATTATGTTTAATTTTATTAACTTTTATTTTTCTAAAATTGGCAGAAGAAAGAAAAATACTAATTTGTCTTAAAAAATTTCTTAACATGAATTTCTTTCAAAAAATCGTTAACTATTTCTTCCATTGTATAGCTTTTATTAAATTGGCTTGACTTTTCATTTTTAAGATTAACATTTAGATTTTTTATAATATTTTTGTAAAATAGATTTTTTTGTACAACAATTGGAAACTTTTTTTTATAACAAGAAATTCCTTCTATACCTTTTTTAGTTGTTAAAATCTTTGCACCAATTAGCATCGCTTCAATTATCTTTATCCTTGTTCCTGTACCTTTATCAATAGGCACTACCATTAATTGAGAATTATAAATTAGATTAAGTAATTTTCTTTTAGATACAATACCAAAATTAATTATATAATTTTTTTTTTTTTCATATCCTCCTCCAGTCAGAACAAGTTTTAGGTTTGGAAATTTTTTGTTTAACTTGGGCATCAGCACATTTACTAAATAATCTATAGCATTTTTGTTTGGTAGATATTTATAAGATCCACAATAAATAATGTATTTGAAATTAAGAAATTTTTTTTTTTTTAAATTTTATAATTTTTCTTGATACCCCATTTTTGAGGTTAACACATGATACATTATATAATTTTTTAATTTTACTTATTTCTAATTTTGAAACTGATGTTGACAAATCTGATTTATTAAATACAAACCACTCCAATTTTTTTGATAAAAAAGCCATAAATTTGGAAGACATCATTTTTCTTACCTCAAATTCTATGCTATGAGAATGATAAATAACTTTAGTTGAAGGCGAAAATATTTTTATAAGAACCAATGATATAAAACTATAACCTATCCAGCTCGGTCCTTCAATTATTACTAATTTTGTCTCAGCTTTGCCAAGATAATTGAGCATCTTGTAAACGATTATTGGAATACATAATATTTTTAAAAAAGGGTTCTCTTTGAAAATTTTTATTGAGAGTAGATTGTTTTTCTTCTTGCTATTTAAATGTGAAATTTGAAATAGTTTTTTTTGACCAGGCCAGCATAAAAATAGACTTCTTATCACTTCGGCTGATCCCATGTTTGTTGGAAAAACAGGAAAAAAACAAATGAAAGCAGTTTTCATTTTCTGAGACTCTTTTTTAAAATTAAAAATAAATTAAATAAAATTAATATGATAAACGAATAAATGAAATAATTGCTGTAATACATGTTTAATAACAAATTAATTATTACCATAGTAATATTTAAATAAATTGCATGAGGTATATCAATTTGTTGTTTTATTTTATGTGTTCTAAATATTATTAGCATGAATTCTTTAAGCAACAATACAAAAGAAATTAAAATTAAATTTTTAAATTCAAATAATACATATGATAAAGCGAATAAAAACGGAGCTAAGAAATAAAGTTCTAATATGGTGTTAAACTTAATTTTCTTTTTTCCTTCAAAAAA
>MDSW01039050.1_pt1 | contig 11408 bp, 11 predicted proteins | sample 811171 | NCBI WGS metagenome assembly MDSW01 (sample SAMN05326641, study PRJNA326480) | marine metagenome | isolation source: seawater | place: Atlantic Ocean: North West | collected 2012
TTATTCCTGAAGCGAGAAAAATATATATAAAGATTGGAAAAAAGAAAAGAAAGCTAAGAATTAAATACTTCTGAATACTTTTTTTCATCAAAAATTCCAACTTTTAAATCCACCTAGCATAACATCAAAAATATATGAGCCTTCAACTAATAAGATAAAAAGCAAAAATGGAATCAAAATTAGTAGGGGTACAACTATAGAGTTTTTAAGAAATGATTTCTCATCTCTTATATGCATAAAGTCCCAAGTAATATAATATGCTTTAATTATAGTCATTATAATAAACATCCAATTTATTAGCTTAAGACCAAGAAACTTATTTAATAATATCTCCGGTTTTAATATACCAAGTGCAACCTCTACTATTGTAACAATAGATAAGAATATAAGAACTCCCCATATTTTTTGTTGATTTGATTTGAACTTAATTAGTCCTCTAAAAATTTCTAGTTTATGTAAATGTTCTGCCATATTATACTAAATAAAAGAATGTAAATACAAATACCCATACTAAATCAACAAAGTGCCAATATAGACCGACTTTCTCAACCATATCATAATGACCTCTTCTTTCATAGGTACCTAGTAATACATTTATAAAAATTATAATGTTTATAATTACTCCTGAGAATACGTGAAATCCATGGAATCCTGTTATAAAGAAAAAGAAATCTGCAAATAATGGATTACCATATTCATTTCTATATAAGTTTGCTCCTTTAACTACTCTTGTTGCTGAACCTATAGCTACTTCTGCCTCCTCTCTACTTAAGATAATTTTCTTCCCCTTATCGTCAATTGCTTCAAGTCTAACAGTAATATTTGTGTTTTGATTAAAACCTGCTAGAACCTCTTCTAAAGTTATCTCAGGTAATTTTGATTCCTCAACATACCATAGTCCAACATTATCATCATGCGTAACTCTATCTCCAGTTAGAGATACTGCAAATTCATCTATAGGTAGTCTTTTGTTATGTTCAAGATCATAGAATTGTAATATCTTTCCTGTTTGAAGCTCAACTGCTCCATATTCTCCTTTAATAAAGTTTTTCCATTCCCAAGCTTGAGATCCAACAAAAACTGCTCCACCAATTATTGTAAGTAACATATAAAAAGCTACCCTATTCTTGTTGTTATGATGACCTGCATCAACAGCTAGAACCATTGTAACAGAAGAAAAAATTAGAATAAATGTCATCAGTGCAACATAATACATTGGTGCATCTACTCCATGCAGAAATGGAAAGTGAGTAAATACTTCATCAGCTATAGGCCAAGAATCAATATTTTTAAATCTTGAAAAACCATAAGCAACAAGAAATCCAGAGAAAGTTAAAGCATCAGAAACAATAAACCACCACATCATTAACTTTCCATAACCTGCAACTAAAGGTTTTGATCCTCCTCCCCATGATCCTGATGTATTTGTGTTTGATATAGCTGATGATGCTTGCATCTAGGGCAAAATTTTTCGATACAAATTTATAATATTTTAACTGAAGTATTTAATAAAAAGGAATAAATATATCCATAACGCACCTAGAAAGTGCCAGAAAATTAATGCTAGTTCAAAACCTAATTTACTTTTGTCATATTTTTGATTGTTGAATCTGATAATTACTATAGATAAAACGATTATTCCTGCAAATAAATGGAGTAAATGAAGCAAAACTAAAATATAGATATACGAAGTAGTAACTGAACTTCCTGGCCCTGTAAAATAAAATCCAAGTGAAATTATATCTTCAAATCCAAGAAATTGAGAAATAACAAAGAGAATTGCCAGAATTGCTGTAAAACACAAATATATATTTACATTCTTTTTATGCTTGTAAATCTTAGAGCTTTCTGTTAGAGCATCTCCAGCATATTTATCCAAGTTAAATTTTGCTAACTGAAAAAAAAGACTGCTAAGTAATATTGAAAGAGTACTGATTAAAAACCAAGATGGTAAAGAAAAAGAATCTAACCAATCAGGTCTACTGCTACTAACTATAAATGCACTTGTTAATCCAGCAAAGGTCATAGTTATACTAATCATGCCAAACCAAAGCATCATTTTTTTTGCTTTCCTGTTTTTTAAATCTATTTCAACCCTATCAGACATTACATTATAAATTTATCGAGCACAAATATAATTTGAATAAAAGTTAAATAAAAGATACTTGCATACTTTAGCCTTGCAGCATGTAGGTTGTTCATATATAGCATTAAGTTTATAGACCTAGATAACATAAATAATCCTGCTAAGAAAATTAATATCCCGGATATATACGTTATAGTGAATGATCCTGAAAACCCTGACATAGGAATTAAAGAAACTAATATGGTCCATATAGTATAAAAGACTATTTGAAATGCTGTTGACTTATCTTTTTTCCCTGTTGGAAGCATCCTAAATCCAGCCTTTTTATAATCATCATCTGATAACCATCCTATTGACCAAAAATGTGGAAATTGCCAAAAAAATTGAATCATAAAAAGAACTCCTGGTTCAATTCCAAATTTATTTGTTGCTGCTACCCATCCAAGCATAAAAGGAATCGCTCCTGGAATCGCTCCAAAAAATACACATAAAGGTGTTCTGGTTTTCAAAGGAGTATAAACAAAAATATATACAAGTGCTGATATTAAGCCAAAAAAGGCAGTTCTAAAATTAATCATATATAACAGAACTATTCCGACTAAAATCATAGCTAGGCAAACAACAAAAGCTGATAGTGGATTTATCTTACCAAGTGGTAATGGACGATTTTTAGTTCTATCCATTATAGCATCTCTTTCTTTTTCAATTATTTGATTAAATCCATTTGATGCTCCTACAAGAAAAAAGCCTCCAATTAGAAGAAGAGAAAAAATCTCAAGTGAAAAATAATCAATTGCGATTAAATAACCCGCAATGGATGAAAATAGTACACTTAAGGAAAGTCTATATTTAGTTAATTCAAGAATGGTATTAATCATAAATACATTCTTTATTAGAAATTTGTAACATAAGAATTATTTTGGGGCAAATATATCTACTGCAGTCTAAATGTAATTGGAATACTAAATGGAACTCTTACTGGTCTACCTCTTTGTTTTCCCGGTGTCATTTTAGGTAATCTACCTATAATTCTTCCAGCTTCATTTTCTAGATTCTTATCTGGCCCTCTCATTCTAACATTTGTAATTACACCATCCTTTCCAATAATAAAGTTTACATAAACTCTTCCCTGAATTCCCATTTCTTGAGCAATTTCAGGGTATCTAAAGTTTCTTTTTATATGTTGATTAATTTTATCTTGGAAGCAAGTTCTTCTTTGAGATTTTGCAACCCTTTCACATCCAGGATAAATTGGCACATCTTCAATAACTGCAAATGGAACCTCAATATCATCAAAGTCATCTTCAACTTCAATATCTTCGATAACCATTTCTTCATCAGATTCTGTTGATTCAATAATAGTTTCTTCTACCTCTTCCTCATCCTCAACAACTTCAATAATTTCAGGTGCTGGCGGCGGTGGCGGAGGTGGCGGAGGTTGCTTTATCTGCTCAGTAATTGGAATTTCTTCGTCATCGTCGTCATTAACATTTAAAGCCTCATAATCATACTTTGTCTCATATGTTTTTGACTCAATAGCTTGCCAAGTAATGAATAAAACAGATGCAAGACCTATAACAAAATAGAGGTTTCTGTTTTTATTTAAATCAGCTTTTGGGTTCTTCTTCAGTTGCATTACTATGTTATTAAAGTGCTAATCTATAAAAAAATATAATTAATTCATACTTATAATTAATTCTATATATATTTTTTTAATTATCTATCATTTTTTTATACTCTTGAGCAGATAAAAGATTTGAAATATCTTGATCTTCAGATATTTCTATTTTAATTATCCAACCATTGCCATAGGGATCTTCATTAACAATCTCTGGTGTAGATTCTATGTTTGAATTTACCTCCAAAACCTTCCCTTTTATAGGCATAAATAAATCTGAAACTGTCTTAACAGCTTCTACTGTTCCAAAAATTTCATTACCATCAAGTTCATTTCCAATAGAGTCTATATCAATATATACTATATCCCCAAGTTCTCCTTGAGCAAAATCTGTAATACCGATTGTCGCAGTATTTCCATCAATTTTTATCCATTCATGTTCTTCCGTGTATTTTAATTCTTCTGGAATATTCATATTAAAGTTTATTTAAAGATTTTTTTATAAGTTTTTGTAATTCAATATTTTGATCATTAAAATAAATCTCATTTACTACTTTTTCAGATTTGCTCTTACTAAACCCTAATACTTCTAGAGCTTTTAAAGCTTCTGACTTAACATTAAATTTTTCTTGGGCCGAATTTAAATCATTTTTTTCAAATATATCTACTTTATCTTTCAATTCTATTATTAATCTTTGGGCAGTCTTAAGACCAATACCTTTTATTGATTTAATTGTATTTAAATCTTCTGACATTAAGGCTTCTTGAATTTCAACTGGAGAAATAGATGAGAGAATAGTTCTAGCAGTACTAGGCCCTATACCTGAAACTGAAATTAATTGTTGGAAAAGTTTTCTTTCACTTTTTGTTTTAAACCCAAATAAAATATCGGCATCTTCTTTTCTTTGAAGATGAGTATAAATAGTTATACTCTCATCATCTCCTATTTTCTCAAAAGTATTTAAGGATATATTAATGTCATAACCAATCCCATTTGCTTCAACAATTATCTTAGTTGGTGTTTTTTCTATAAGTCTACCTTTGATATAGGTTATCATTTTTTTCTTACTTTTCTTCTTTGTGAATCAATTGCTGAAATTGCTGCCATGTTAACAATCTCTTCAACCGATGCCCCTAATTGCAAAATATGTACTGGCCTATTTAGTCCAATTAAAATTGGGCCAATAGATATTGCGTCATCAAGCTCTTTAATTATTTTATATGAAATATTTGCAGAATCAAGATTTGGAAAAATTAATGTATTTACCTTTCTTCCATTCAAATTAGAAAACGGGAATCTGTCTTTTAACATTTCTTTATTTAATGCAAAATCAGATTGAATAGGTCCATCAACAATAATTTCTGGATTTTTTTTATGTAAAATTTTTATTGCAGAAGAAATTTTTTCAGCCTCTTCAGAATCAGATGAACCAAAATTAGAAAATGACAAAATACCAATAACAGGTTCGATTCCAAACATTTTAACTGTTTTAGCAGTATTAATTGCAATCTTTGCCAATTGTTCTGCATTAGGATTAATGTTCAAAGATGTATCGGATAGAAATAAAGGGCCTTGTTTTGTCAACATTAGGTTTGTTGCAGAAACTCTTTTAATCCCCTTAGACTTTCCTATTGTGCTAAGAATTGGAATAAAAGCTGAAGGATAACTTCTCGAATAACCTGCTAGCATACAGTCAGCATCACCAGATAGAACCATCATAGACCCAAAATAGATTCTATCTCTAAGCATTTGTTTGACATCTTTTTGTGTTTTCCCTTTTCTTTTTAAATTTTCAAATAAAACTTTAGAATATTTGGATATTCTTTTTTCCTGTTCCTTATCCTTAGGATCTATAATTTGTACTTTTTCATTAAAATCTATAGATTTCATTAATTTTTTAATTACTCTTTTTCTTCCCATTAATATTGGTTCTACAATCCCATCTTCTTTACATATTTGAGCAGCTTTAAGAACATCTAATTGATCTGATTCTCCAAAAATTAAAGTTTTAAGTCTAGATTTAGCTCTTCTATGGATTAGTCTCATCAATTTAGTGTCCTTTCCAATTCTTGAATCCAATATTTCTATATACCTGTCCCAATCTTCTATAGGTTCACGAGCAACACCAGAATCAATAGCTGCCTTTGCAACAGCAGGCGGAACTTCAGTAATAAGTCTTGGGTCAAATGGTTTTGGTATTATATAATCTTTACCAAAGACTAGCCTTTTAGTCTCTCCATAAGCAACATTAACTTGTTCTGGGACTGGCTTCTTTGCAAGATTAGCAAGAGCTATTACAGCTGCTTTTTTCATTTCTTCATTTATTTTGGTAGCTCTTACATCTAAAGCCCCTCTGAAAATAAAAGGAAACCCAAGAACATTATTAACTTGATTAGGGAAATCAGATCTTCCTGTAGCCATCACTAAATCTTTTCTTGTAGACATAGCTAGATCATAATTTATTTCTGGATTGGGATTAGACATTGCGAAAACAATTGGATCTTTAGACATTGTCTTAAGCATTTTTGGTGTTACAATATCCCCTGTTGATAGTCCAACAAAAACATCGGCATCAATCATAGCTTCATCTAGAGTTTCAAGATTTCTTTTTGTAACAAAAAATTCTTTCTCATCATTTAAGTCAGTCCTTTTTTCATTTAAAACCCCCTTACTATCTAGCATTACTATATTTTCTTTCTTAAGGCCAAATGAGATATAAAGTTTTGCACAAGCAATTGCTGATGAACCTGCTCCGGACATCACTAGCTTAACACTTTTTATTTTCTTATTAACCAAATCAAGAGCATTTAATAATGCCGCACAGGAGATCATTGCTGTACCATGTTGATCATCATGCATAACAGGAATATCTAAGCCTTTTATCAGATCCTTTTCAATATTAAATGCTTCTGGAGCTTTTATATCTTCTAGATTAATCCCTCCAAATGTTGGAGATAGTGATTGAACTATCTCTACAAATTTCTTTGGATCTTTTTCATTTATTTCTATATCAAAGACATCTATATCAGCAAAAATTTTAAATAGTAATGCTTTTCCTTCCATTACAGGCTTTGAAGCTTCTGGGCCAATATCTCCTAAACCTAAAACAGCTGTTCCATTTGATATAACAGCAACTAAATTTCCTTTATTTGTATACTTATAGGTATTGTCCTTATTATCTTCAATTTCTTGACATGGAATAGCTACACCTGGAGAGTATGCAATTGCAAGATCTCTTTGAGAATTATATTTTTTTGTAGGAATGACTTCTGTCTTTCCTGGTTTTGGTTTAGCATGATAAACTAAAGACTCTCTCCTTTCTCTACTCTTATCCATATCATTATATTATGATCAAATATAGAAGGATTAATTAAATAAACCGCTCTGATTATTTTTATTTTTACCAAGATGTTTATACCCTTTTTCAGTAACTTCTCTTCCTCTTGGAGTCCTTATAATAAAACCTTGTTGAATCAAAAATGGCTCATATACTTCTTCTATGGTTTCAACATTCTCAGACAGAGATGTTGACAATGTAGAAACTCCTACTGGCCCTCCATTATATTTCTCTATTATAGTTGATAATATTTTATTATCCATTTCATCTAACCCATTTTTATCAACATTTAAAGACTTTAATGAAGACTTTGTAATATCAAGATCTATAGTACCTTCTCCCTCAACCTGAGCAAAATCTCTCACCCTTCTTAATAATGAATTTGCTATTCTAGGAGTACCCCTACTCCTTTTTGCAATTTCAAAACATGAGTTCTTATCGATTTTAAGACTAAGGATTGATGAGCTTCTTTCAACAATTTTGGATAAAAGGTCATCGCCATAATGTTCAAGTCTGTTGGAAATTGCAAATCTTTCCCTCATTGGATTTGTTAAAAAACCTGATCTAGTGGTTGCTCCAACAAGAGTAAAAGGATTAAGATTGATTTGCACAGATCTAGCATTAGGTCCTGTTTCTATCATTATATCAATTTTATAATCTTCCATAGCTGAATACAAGTATTCCTCTATTATGGGACTAAGTCTGTGAATCTCATCTATAAATAATATATCCCTTTCTTCAAGATTGGTTAGAAGTCCTGCAAGATCTCCAGGTTTATCAATTACTGGACCAGAAGTAACTTTAAGGCCAACCTTTAATTCATTTGCAAGAATATGAGCTAAAGTCGTCTTGCCAAGACCAGGAGGTCCGTGAAAAAGAGTGTGATCTAAAGCATCTTCTCTTTGATTACATGCTTCAACAAAAACTTTTAAATTTTTAACTATAGAATCTTGACCTATAAAATCATCAAAACTTAAAGGCCTGAGTGCCTTATCAATCTCCTGCTCTTTATCCGCATTTTCATTCATTATATCAAATATACATTAATTGTAATATCTGAATTAGATTAGATGAAGTTAATGTTGTAGCTCTTTTTCCCCTTTCTTAAGAGGTATGTTTTGAGGAATAAAGTCTTCTTTAGATCCTGGTTTAGAGTAGTCATATGCCCATCTATGAACATGAGGTATTTTACCAGGCCAATTACCATGCATATGCTTGATTGGTGCTGTCCATTCTAGAGTATTTGATCTCCATGGATTTTGTTCTGTCTTCTTGCCATAAAATATGCTATTTATAAAATTATATAAGAATATCAATTGTGCAGCACCAGCTATTAATGCAAACATTGTAATTACAACATTTATATTAGCTAAGTCATCAAAATACGGAAAATTTGTATTTGTATAGTACCTTCTAGGGAGCCCAGCCATTCCTATAAAGTGCATTGGGAAAAAGACCCCATACGCTCCTATAGCGGTTATCCAGAAATGCACATATCCTAGATTTTTATTCATCATCCTTCCAAACATTTTTGGGAACCAATGATATACTCCAGCAAATAAACCATAAAGAGCTGATATACCCATAACTAAATGAAAATGTGCAACAACAAAGTATGTGTCATGAAGATTTATATCTAAGGCACTATCTCCTAGAATTATTCCTGTTAATCCACCTGATATAAATGTAGAAACCAATCCAATTGCAAAAAGCATTCCAGGGTTAAACTGAATATTTCCTTTCCATAAAGTAGTAATATAGTTAAAAGCTTTAACTGCTGAAGGAATAGCAATTAATAATGTAGTGAATGTAAATACTGACCCTAAGAATGGATTCATTCCTGTTACAAACATATGATGACCCCAAACTATTGTAGATAAAAAAGCAATTGCAAGAATTGATGCAACCATTGCCCTATATCCAAATATTGGTTTACGCGAATTTGTAGCTATTACTTCAGATGCTATTCCTAAAGCTGGAAGAAGAACTATGTAAACTTCAGGATGTCCTAAAAACCAAAAAAGATGTTCAAATAAAACTGGTGAGCCACCTTGATAATGTAGAACTTCTCCTTGAATAAATATGTCTGATAAAAAGAAAGAGGTCCCAAAGCTTCTATCCATTATTAGTAGTAAAGCTGCAGATAATAAAACTGGGAAAGAAATAACTCCAATTATAGCAGTAACCAAAAAGGCCCAAATAGTAAGTGGTAATCTGGTCATTGTCATTCCTTTAGTTCTTAAGTTTACTACTGTTACAATATAATTCAATGCTGCTAGAAGAGATGATGCAATAAAGACAGCCATTGAAAGAAGCCATAAAGTCATTCCTGCACCTGATCCTGGTTGTGCCTGAGGTAATGCGCTTAAAGGGGGGTATATTGTCCACCCTGCTGCTGCAGGTCCAGCTTCAACAAAAAGAGATGCAATCATTAATACACTGGATACAAAGAAAAGCCAATAAGAAATCATATTTAAGAACCCTGAGGCCATATCTCTAGCTCCACATTGTAAAGGAATTAGAAGATTACTAAATGTCCCACTTAAACCAGCTGTAAGAACAAAGAAGACCATTATTGTTCCGTGAATTGTTACTAATGCTAAATAAACATTTGGGTCCATAACACCATCTGTTGCCCACTTACCTAGTAAAAGATCAAAAACACCAAAAGATTGTTCAGGCCATGCAAGCTGAAGTCTAAAAAGTAAAGACATTGCTATTCCAACAATACCCATAATTAAACCAGTAATTAGATATTGTTTTGATATCATTTTATGATCAATACTAAAAATGTATTTAGTTATGAAAGTTTCTTTATGGTGATGATCATGATGATCATCATGACTTGCTTCTGTTTTTGACATCTTTAATTATTTAATAAATTCTTTAAATGTTATCTGTTCATCTAACCAGTTTTCAAATTCTTCTTCTGTCTCAACTATAATTTTCATTTGCATATTATAATGTGATGCCCCACATACTTTGTTACATAATAATAAAAAATCAAATTCATATGGATCTAAAGGGAATTCTCCTATAGCAGCTAACTCTTGACTTTTTTTGAATCTAATATTATTAATTTTTTTAACCTTATCTACTACTTCTTTTCTTAATCTCATCTCCTCTGTAGTTACATTAGGAGTGAATGCAAACTGAGTAATCATTCCTGGGACAGCATTCATTTGTGCTCTAAAATGAGGCATATACATTGAATGAAGAACATCTTGAGATCTTATTCTAAATACTACTTTTCTGTCTACTGGTAAATGTAATTCTTGGACCACTATATCATCATCTCCATTAGGATCTGTAGAATCAATCCCGACTAAATTTTTACCACCAAAATCTTGAAGAAATCTAACATTAGCATCTCCAAGTACTCCATCTTTACCTGCATACCTTGCCTTCCAATTAAATTGCTGAGCGTATACTTCAACAACTAGTGCTTCATCATCTTCTTCTATAGTCATAATTTCAGTCCAAGTCATTAATCCATATAGAATAATTCCTGCAAGAGCTATAGCTGGAATAACAGTCCAAACACCTTCCAGGAGATTACTGTCAGGGAAAAAGAATGCTTTTCTTTTTTTATTTCCTCTATACTTAAAAGCAAAATAATATAGAAATGCCTGAGTAATTGTTTGAACAACAAAAATTACTGAGAAAGTAAACCATAAAAGAGTGTCTGTTTTCTCTCCTTCAACAGATGCAGATTCAGGTAAAACTACATCACCCCATTTAAAAAAAGAGAATATAGTTAAAGCATATAAAAAAATTAAAAACAAGAACATCAACTTTCCGTTAATATCATTGTCCTTATAACTAGCAACATCTGTAGACTCAGATTTTACAGGTTTAGATAACTCAAAGATTTTTGTAAGCTGCCAAACAGCTACAGAAATTAATATTAAACTAATTAAAGAGAGTACTATTGTCATAATTAATCGTAATAATAATATTTAAAACCTTTACTTTCTTCAGCAAATGGATCTCCAGATGCAAGAAGTGGTGCTTTTGAAATTTCTCTAAAGACAACTAAAATAAACAATCCTAGAAAGAATAAAAACCCTCCAATTTCAGAAAAACCAATTGACCATTGATCTCCAACAGCAGATGGCATAATCATATTAAACACATCTATGTAATGACCAATGATTATTACAATCCCTGTTAATATTACTATAAAGTAGGTCTTTTTGAAGTCGCTATTCATTAAGACAATTAGAGGGAATATTAAATTTAGCACTACCATTCCAAAGAATATGAAGTTATAATCTTCTATTCTAGTAATAAAATAAGTTACCTCTTCAGGTATGTTTGAATACCAAATAAGCATAAACTGAGAAAACCACAAATAAGCCCAAAA
>MDSW01060470.1_pt1 | contig 11406 bp, 7 predicted proteins | sample 811171 | NCBI WGS metagenome assembly MDSW01 (sample SAMN05326641, study PRJNA326480) | marine metagenome | isolation source: seawater | place: Atlantic Ocean: North West | collected 2012
AGGAGGAGGAGGATGAGGAGGAGAAAGACTCGGGGTCGTCGGGCCCGAGCGACGACGACTCGGCTTCGAGCGACTCGGGCGCCTCGACCTCGGTCGAATCGTCGAGTTCGTCTTCGGGGTCTTCGAGGTCGGAGGAGGAGGGCCAGGTCCCGCGGTGCGGGGGCGGCGGCGGCCCCCGGGGCGGGAGACCGAAAGGCGGCGGGCGCGGGAAGGGCGGCGGGCGCGGGCGCGGGAAGGGCGGCGGGCGCGGCGCGAAGGGCGCCCGGCCGACGACGAAGACTCCGGCGGGGAAGCGGCGGAGACGGGAGACTCCCGGGGGAGGCCGAGGCGGGCGCGGCGGGGGGTACTTCGCCAAGGGCCGACCCGCGCGCGGAAAGACCTGACGCGACGCGACGCGACGCGACGCGCGACGCGCGCGCGTCCTTTTGCCGATTCACTCATCAGATTCGAAAAAAGAGTCTCTCCGTCTCGTCCGTCGTCCTCGCGCCGCCCCGCCCCCCGCTCGCGTCTCAGGAGAGAATCCACCCCCTCTTTTTCCCCTTCGGCGCTTCGACCTCGTACCACTCCTCCGCGTACCTCATGAGCTGCGGCGGGAGCCCCCCGGGCCTTTTCCACTCCGGCGGCGCGCCTCCCGTGAGCACGACCTCGTTGTGCACCCCGAGCACGCCGGACCTCCAGAGCATGGCCTTCCCCCCCCCGCACGTGACGGCGGCGAGCTCCGCCGCCGTCACCGCCGCCTCGAGGTCCGCGCCCGCGCCCCGCCCCGTGCTCAGGTTCGCGATGACGCGCCCCCCCGGCGCGAGCGCGCGCGCGATGTCCCACCACGTCTCCTCGCGCGTCAGCTCCGGGAGCACCCTGCTTCGCTCGTCGAAGACGTCGACGACGACGCCGGCGAGCAGTCGCCCCTCGTGGAATGCGCGCCGGATCTCCTCGAACCCGTCGCCGACGCGAACCACCAGGCGGCCGCTCGTCTCGAGCTCGACCATCCCGAAGTGCGACCGCGCCAGGTGCACGATCGCGGGGTCGATCTCCCACCCCACGACCCTCCTGCGGTCCGCCGGGTAGAACTGCGCGAACTCGCGCGCGCACGTGCCCGCGCCGAGGCCCAGGACGCCGATGGGGTACGCGGGGGGTTGGTTCCGCACGAGCGGCGGGAGCATGGCGAAGAGGTCGAAGACGCCGCCCGTCGCGGCGTTCGATCCCGGGCGGTACTCGCTCAGGACCGCGTCCGGGGTGTGCTCGCGCTGGAGGATCGTCGCGCCCGCGAACGTCGCGTCGTCCGGGTTCTCCGGGTCGTCGTCCACGCGTAAAACCTGCAGCGTCCCAAACGCGGAGTCGGCGGCGTCCAGCAGCGTCATCCCGCGCACGCGGGGCTTCGCCGCGAAGGAGGCGGCGTCGAAAGGGTCCGAGAACGGGTCGACGCCGCCCGAGCGATGCGTGCTGCTGTTCGAGACGCTCGCGGCGCGGTCGTCGAACTGCTCCACCGCGGCGTCCAGGTCCACGCGCGGGTACTCGGGGGGGAGCTGGGATTGGTACCACGCGACCCACTCGGGGTACACCCCCGCGCGCGCGAGGATGTCCGCGGCGCGTCCCGGGAGGGCGTCCGCCTCCAGGCCGTGCGCGCGGAGGGAGGGCGCCACCTCCGCGGCGAACGCCTGGCTCCACTCCGCGAACGCCGCGTCGGGGTCGTCGGAGGCGGACGAGGAGGAGGTGGCCGACGACGCGCTCGCGCCCGCCTCCTCGAGGAGGGCCGAGGTGGAGACGCCCGCGCGCCGGAGGAGGTCCAGCGTCGAATCCGCGAGCTCGCGAGCGTCCACGCCGTGCGTCGCGAGCGAACGCGCGACGCGCGCGGCGAACGCGCGCTCGCTGGGCTGGTCGTACGCCGCGCGAACGGCCGACGCGCCGCGGCGCCGCGCGCGACGCGGCGGCGCCGCGAGCGCCGCGCGCCACGCCGTCGCGCGCGTCATGCGCAATGCGCGCCCGAATGCGGGCGCGCGGCCACGACGATTCGTCCGCGCGGGGACGACTGAGACGCGCGCGGGGCGGCCGTCGTCCGGACGCGCGCCACGTGGACGAGAGAGGGGGTCGTCGTCGGGACGAGTCGCCGTTTTGTTGTGCGCTTTTTTCTCGGGAACGAACCAGGTTTATCCAGCCGGGCGGCCTCGCCGCCGAGTCGTCACTCGGACCCGCGCGCGGCGCCTCGAGTCTCTCCCCGACACCGATGGCGTCCCCGGCGGCCTCCGCCGCGGTCGCGCCCTCGGCGGCGTGCATCGCCCCCTCGCGCCCGCGCGTCTCGCGCGCGGCGCGCGTCTCGCGCGCGGCGCGCGTCTCGCGAGTGGAGGGTTCCGCGCGCGTCGTCGTCCCCCGGGCGCATCGCGCGGAGGAAGGCGCGGTCCCCGCGGACGTCGCCGCGTCTCTGTCGCGGCGCGACGCAGTCTTCGTCGGCGCCGGGCTCGCGGCGCTTCCCGCCCTCCCCGCGCTCGCCGCGGAGCCGCTCAAGGCGTCCTTCTACGACTACACCGTCTCGCAGTACGGCGAACCGTTCGACCTCGGCGCGTTTCGCGGCAACGTCACCGTCGTCCTCAACGTCGCGTCGGAATGACCCCTGCAGAACGCCAACTACCCCGGCCTGCGCAAACTTCGCGAGAAGTACGGCAAGGACGGGTTCGAGTTGGTGGCGTTCCCCGCGAACCAGTTCGGGTGCCAGGCCCCGGGGACGAGCGAGATGGAGCGCGCGTACGCGTGGCGGAAGTTCGGGTTCGAGTTCCCGGTGATGGACAAGATCGCCGTCAAGGACAAACCCGCCAAGTGTAAGGGCGTCGACCCGGCGTCGTACGAGGAGTTCAAGGACGACCCGGACGCGATGCTCACCGCGCCTCTGGTGGACGACAAAACCTCCTCCGCGCCGATCGCGCCGGTGTACGCGTTCCTGAAGCAGCCCCCGTTCGACGGCGAGATCCCGTGGAACTACACCAAGTTTCTGATCGGCCGAGACGGGAAGGTGCTGAGGAGGTACAGCCCCGCCGACCCGCTCGAGCAAGGCATGGAGGAGGACGTCAAGAGAGCGCTCGCGGGGGAAAAGCTCAGGGAAAGGCCGAGGGGGATCGGAGGCTAAAGAGGAAAGCGTTCGTCCCGCGAAAACGCTCGAGCTTCGGATCGAAAGAGTTCTCGCGGATCGGAGGCTAAAGAGGTCTCGCGGGGGGGCGTCTACTAAAAATACGCGACGAGATGACGACGCGCGACAAAATCGCGCTCGGCCGACGCCGAGCCGCCGTCGCCGCGTCCGACGAACGACGCGCGAGACGCGACCCACCGCGACGCATGCCGCCCGAAGGATCGCCGCGAAATGTTCAGTGTTTATATGACACATCGTAATACCGTAGTACGTATGATACCATCTCACGCGATCGATACGGTGTTAAAACCCAAAGCCCGTGCTAAAGAGCGTCTCCTCGCGCCGCGAACGATGAACGCCGTCGCGCTTTCCTCGATTTCGTCAGCGCCCGCCGGTGGCGGCCCTGGTCGCCTCCTCCCTGCTCGACGGGAAGAGCTCGACGTACCGCGTCCCCATCGACTGCCGATCCCTGATCATCGCCGCCTTGGCCTCCTCCGCGCTCGCGAACTCCACGAAGGCGACGCCGCTCGGGCGGCCGTCGAGGCTGGTCACGATGTGAATCGCGTCGTGCGAGAGCGGGGCGACGCCGCTGAGATTCGGGTCGTCGAAGAACCCCGCGATGTCGTCCTTCGTCGAGCTGAACGGCAAGCCGCGCATCTTGAGCACGCCGGTGTGCTCCTGCTGCGCCCGCGCGCCCGCGCCGGGGAGGCCGCCGTGCGGGAGCGGCGGCGCGCCCGCGCCCGAGTGCGGGAGCGGCGCCCCCGAGCCGTCGCCGCCGCCGTAAAACCCATCCGGGGGGGCGGGCTCGCTCACCGCCTGCGCCACGGCGTGGTAGTAGTCCTGCTTCTTGCTGCGAAACACCTCGATGTAGCGACGACCCATCGGACCGCGGTTCTTCTGAAGCGCGAAGTCCATCTGCGGGAGAGAAAGAAGGGGGGAAGGGGTCAGCGGCGCGGGGGAGGAAATCGTTTTTTTTTTTGGGCACTCCAGCTTGACTGAACGAGGATGGAATCCTCGTCCCAAACTGTGTATGTCCCGTCGCGTCGCGCTTTCTTCGGCGAGATCTGATGACCGAGGGCAAGGAGGGCAACGATCGGGCGCGGTCGCGACGCGCACCTGCATGGGGTTGGCGAACAGGACGTACGCCTCGCCCGTGGTGCGCCCGTCTCGACGCACGATGAGGACGTCCACGGGGTCCAGACCCTGGAAGAACTCGAGGATGTCGAACTCCACGGCGTTGAAGGGGAGGCCGCGCAGGCGCACGACGGGGAAAACTTTTTCCATGGCGAAGCCAGGGCCGCGCGGTCCCGCGCCGAAGCCGGGGCCCATCCCACCGACCATGCCGGGCCCGAAGCCCATCGGGTTCATCATCGCCGTCGGATCCATGTCGTCCGTCCTGAAACACGCGCGGCGCGGGAAGGGAACGAGGGGGGGGGGATCGTCAGCGAGGCGCGATCGCGGGCCGCGCTTTTCGCGATCCGCGAAGCACGTGATGTGCTGACTGCTGGCGAGCCGCCGTGCGAGATGATCGCACGCGCGATCGCGCGAGGGGGAGCGGTCGAGATCCGCGGCTCGTCGACGGCGGGACGTACCCTGGTGCGAGTCCGCGTCAGAGGCGGCTCCGGTCGCGTTCTTAGCGCGTCGTGGTGTGCGAGGAGGCGCGCGAACGCGCGGAGATCCTCGAGGCCGCGGAACCCAACAGTCGGAAGGGAACTTCGCACACGGATCTTCACATAAAGCTCGGCACTTCTGCTGATGACGAGTGGTCGCGCGCATTGCTGATCGACGGATTTCAAACGCCGATCGGATTCTCATCGCTTGCCCGTCGCTTTCGTCCGGTCCACACCGACCGGCACCGACCGGCGCCGTCTCAAGCGAGAGCGCCACTCGCAGCCGCGGCACGCGCTCGGGCACCATGGAGGACGCCATGATGCAGGTGCGCGCTCGAGGCTGCGCGCGAGCGCTCCCCCGCCGACCCCGCGCCGCCCTCAGCGGCGCGCGTTCGCGTCGGTTGACTTTTTTTCTCCCCGTCTCGCCGCGGTGGCGTGATCTCACCTCGTCCGGCCTCGCCCCCCCCCTTCCTCCCCCTCGGTTCCGCAGCAAATGATGGAGAAGAAGCTGTACGACATGGCGAAGTCCATGGAGGACGCTCTGGACGACGAGCTTCACCGGATGAACAACATGGACCAGGACGACCTGGAGAACATCCGGCGGAAGCGCCTGGAGGCGATGAAGGGCGATCAGGACAAACGGAAAAAGTGGCTGGCGCAAGGCCACGGCGAGCTCCGCCAGCTCCAGGACGAGAAGGAGTTCTTCTCCGAGATGAAAGGCGAGGATAAGATGGTGGTTCACTTTTACCGCAACAACTGGCCGTGCAAGGTGATGGACATGCACCTCGACATGCTGAGCAAGAAGCACCTGGAGACCAAGTTTGCGAAGATCGACGCGGAGAAGAGCCCGTTTCTCACCGAGCGGCTGAAGATCTGGATGCTCCCCACGCTCGCGCTGATCAGCAAGGAGAAGGTCCTGGACTACGTCGTGGGGTTCGACGACCTCGGGGGCACGGACGACTTCCCCACGGAGCACCTGCGGTTGGTCCTCGCGTCCAAGAACATGCTCAACTACGAGGGCGACGACGCCGAGTCGGACGCGAGGAGGCTCAACGCGAAGACGACGGAGGCGGTGGAGAAGAAGAACCTGCGCAAGGGCGGGGGGACGCTGGTCTTGGACAGCGACGACGAGGACTCGGACTTCGGGGACGACTGATTCGTACGTCACGCGTGATGAGAGAGAGCGCGCCCACTCCCCTCCGAGGGGCGCGATGCGGGGCGGCGCGCGAGTGTATTATTTACGGCGATCGCCCGACGAGAGCTCTTTAGGCGACGAGCCGCTTCAAAAAAAAAAGTCTTAAAACTTCTCCCCCTTCTCGGCGTTGGCTTTCGCGACGCGCGCCAACACCTCCTCCGCCGGGAACGCCCCCTGGTCCCCGTCCGCGTACGTGCGCACGGTCAGCGTGCCGTCCTTCGCCTCCTGCTCGCCGACGATGCACATGACGGGCACCTTGGCTTTCTCCGCGTTGCGCACGAGCTTGGCGAGTCGTTCGTTGCTGGTGACGTCGACGCGCACGCCCGCGGCGCGCATCTTCGCCGCCGTCTCCTGGACGTAGTCGTCCACCGCGTCCGTCACCGGGAGGAGCCTCACCTGCGTCGGGGCGACCCACAGCGGGAACGCGCCGGCGTAGTTCTCGGTGAGGATGCCGAAGAAGCGCTCGAGCGACCCGAAGATGGCGCGGTGGATCATGATGGGTCTCCGCTTCTCGTTCGCCGCGTCGACGTAGTTGAGGTCGAAGCGCTCCGGGAGGTTGAAGTCGAGCTGCACGGTGGAACACTGCCACTTCCGCCCGATCGCGTCCAGGATCTTGACGTCGATCTTCGGGCCGTAGAACGCCCCCCCGCCCTCGTCCACCTCGTAGTCCCACCCTTTGTTCGCCAGCGCCTCCTTCAGCGCGTCCTCGGCTTTGTTCCAAATCTCCGGCCCGCCCACCGACTTCTCGGGCTGCGTCGAGAGGTTCACCTCAAACTCGGTGAACCCGAACGTGCTCAGGATATCCTCGGTCAGGTCCAGGACGCCCTTGATCTCGCTCGCGATCTGGTTCGGGAGGCAGAAGATGTGCGCGTCGTCCTGCGTGAACCCGCGCACGCGGAAGAGGCCGTGCATCGTCCCGCTCCGCTCGTACCGGTACACCGTCCCGAGCTCGGCCCAGCGAATCGGCAAGTCGCGATAGGAAAAGTACCCGTCCTTGTACACGGCGACGTGGAAGGGGCAGTTCATCGGCTTGAGCTGGTACGTCTCGTCCTCCACGTCGATCGGGCGATACATGTTCTCGCCGTAAAAGTCCGCGTGGCCCGAGGTCTGCCAGAGGTCCAGCTTGCCCACGTGCGGGGTGTAGAGCAGGTCGTACCCGCGCTCCAGGTGGATGTCCTTCCAGAAGTTCTCGATGATGTTGCGCATCATCGCGCCCTTGGGGTGCCAGAACACCAACCCGCCGCCGACCTCCTCCTGCTGGATCGAGAACAGGTTCAGGTCCTTGCCCACCTTCCTGTGGTCCCGCCTCGCCGCCTCGAGCTTGAACTCGTCGTACGCCTTCATCTCCTCGGGCGAACCCCACGCGGTGCCGTAGATGCGCTGGAGCATGGGCTTGGTCTCGTCGCCGCGCCAATACGCCCCGGCCACGGACTCGAGGTCGATCGCCTTGGGGTGGATCTTCTTCGTGCTCTCCACGTGCGGGCCCGCGCAGAGGTCCCACCACTCGTCGCCGATGTGGTAGATCGTGATCGGCTCCGTCTCGATCGCGTCCAAAATCTCGAGCTTGTACGGCTCGTTCAGCTCGGTGATCCTCCTGCGAGCCTCCTCGCGAGAAACCTCCTCGCGGCGCAGGGGGTAGTCCTTGTTGATGATCTTGATCATCTGCTTCTTGATGCTCTTGAGGTCCTTATCTGCGGAGAGCGAGCACGCGGAGGACGGGGATCGCGGCGTGAGAAGCGGGGGAGGGGGGGAACGCGCGAGCGACGGGGTCCCCGGGCGGGGAGGAGGACGCGTCCCGAGACGGAGCGCTCGCGCCCTCGGGAGAAAAGGGAAGCTGGCGTTCTCCTCGGAGGAAAAAAGACTCGAGGGTGGGTTTTCGCGGGAGCGGCTTTTCGGGGCGTCGCCTCCCGCGCGGGGGCGGGGGCGGACCCCGCGCCCGGGTCTCGCGCGGGGGTGGGGTTCGAACGCACCGGAGAACCCCTCGGGGTAGTAGAAGTCGTAGTAGAAGCCTCGGTCGATCCTGCGGGGGTTCGGGCGGGCGGGGGGTGGGCGTGAGCGGTTGGCGCGTGCGACGACACGCCAAGCGGCGGCCACGTCTCCGCGCGGTCGGTGGATAAATGCGTCGCTCGCGGACCGTTCGCGGGGGCGGGGCGCGGGTGGGTCGGGCGCGCACCAGGGCCCGATGGTGCACTGCGCGTCCGGGAAGAGCTTCTGCGTCGCCATCGCGCAGATGTGCGCGGTCGTGTGCCTGATCTTGAGCAGCTCCTCGGACTCGTCGCTCGTCAGGAGCTTCACGGGCTCGGGCTCCGCGACGCCCGTCTCCGGGTCCGCCACCGCCCTGATCGCGTGCCGGTTGAAGACGTTGCGGGCGAGCCCGCGGGCGCCGACGGCGCCCCAGGGCGAGGACGCGCCGGGGTTCGACGAGGCGAGCGCGGGAACGGCCGCGGGGCGCGCGCCCGCGAGCGCGGCGACGGCGGTGACGCCGCGAGACGCGGGGGCGAGCCCGATGCGACGCGCGGCGGTGGCCATCATCGTCGTTCTGGAACCCACGCGGGGGGTGCCGGTCGTGACCACCGCGGGCGCGATCGCACCGACGGAACAGCAGCTCATACTACTGCGCGTGCGTCGCGTGAGACTCGCGCGACCTCGGAAGAAGTGCGACGAGGGGCGCGATGGCGTGTGGCCGAGGGGGGACACCCCTATCCGAAACCGTGGTATTCGGGCCGCCGGTTCAAGAACGCCCCATAAGTTGGACGAGGTCGAGCACTGTCATCACAGCTGGATCCGGATGAAAACAGCAGTGTGTGGTCATTTCAGCATGGAGGGAGCTCCCGCGGCGCTCTCCCTCTCTCCTCGTCTGCTCCCTCTCTCTCTATCCTGGCTTCCCCCTCACCACTCACGCGTCGAAGAGCTTGTTCCACCTCTCCTTGTACGTCTGCCCCGTGTGCAGGAAGTGCAGGCCGAGGAAGGAGACGAACCTGTACGCGCACGTGACGAGGACGAGCAGCCCGAAGAGGGGCCACGTCGAGTCCGGGTCGAAATCGAGCGACCGGAGGATTTGCACTCCGGTGAGCGGGACGCACCCGTCCTCCGCCGCGGCCCTGGAATCGCACGTGAACTCGTGCCGCTTGAAGTCCGATGCCACCGCGGCCTCCACGGCGTACCCCAGGAAGCTCACGTCCGGGAGCCAGCGATAGTACACCGGGATGTTCCTCCGGTTGATCCAGTTGCCGTCGAAGAGCATGAGCACGATGAGCAGGGTCCCCGCGAGCGCGTTGGTCTGCTCGAACGACTTGCACACGGACCCGATCATGGTGAGGAAGCTCGCGCCGGCCATCGTGACGGCGACGATGATCGCGATGTACGCGGCGCGCCCGTCCGCGGAGTCGTCGAGGCCGAACATCTCGTACGAGAGAACCGCGCACACGAGCGCGAAGACGGCGATGAACGCCGACTCCACGAGCGTCCTCGCCCAGTAATACACGCTCGTGCCGTACATCCCGCCGTTGCTCTCGTGCAGGAAAAGCCCGCGCTCCTTCGGGAACAGGAGGAGCTGGTCGAACGCCATGAAGGACTGCAGGAGGACGATGAGCGAGATGGCGCTGAGCCGGTCGCTGGCGGCGGAGACGGTCAGCGGCAGGCGGAAGTAAATCGAACCGACGATGAGCGGGATGAAGATCGAGTTGATCGCCTGCTGGGCGACCGCGCTCGGCTCGCGGAGCTTGAACCTCGTCGTTCGGCTCGTCAGGGCGCCGAAGCGCGTGAGCCACGTCGCCAGAGCGCCGCGCCTCCGAACCGGAGCGGAACGCGACCCTTCGCCGGAGCCCGAGCGTTTCGCTCGCCCCGCGCCGCCGCCGTCGCCCGCCTCGAGGTACGCCGCGCGCCGAGGTGAAGTCTTCCACGCGGACGTCAGCTCCTCCACGACGACGGAGCGGTCCCTAATGCTCGCCTTCCCGGCCCCCCTCTCCGCGAGCTCCACCTCGATCTCGCGCGAGCCCGGGTCGGTTTCCTCGGGCGGGCTCTCCTCGCTCTCTTCCACTCGCGTGTTGATGAGGTCGAGGAGAAAATCCGGCGGGGACTCGAACGGCGGGCACGGGTACCCGACCTCTTTGAGCCATCCCATGACGCCGTCCTCGCTCAGGGCGCCGTTCGCGAGCGGCGCGTACGTCGGGCCGGCGTACACCTCCCTGCCGTCGGCGAGGAGGACGCACGAGTCGAAGAGAGGCATGATGCTGGAGCGGGGTTGGTGGATGGAGGTGATGACGGCGGCGCGGTGGCCGCCGTGCTCGCCGTCCGCGATGCTGCGCAGCTTCCGCACGACGAGCAGCGCGGTGGTGGCGTCCAGCCCGCTCGTGGGCTCGTCCAGGAGCAGCACCTTGGGTCTGTGCACGCACTCCATCGCGATGACGAGCCGGCGCTTCTCGCCGCCGGAGATGCCGCCCTGGCCGACGACGCCCACCGGGGAGTTAGAGGCTCGAGCGAGGTCGAACTCGTCGATCGCGCGGTCGACGATGGCGGAGATGGCCGCGCCGCGCGTGGCGTGCTGCCCGGGTCCGGTGCCGACGTCCAGGTGGCGCCCCGCCAGCCTCAGCCGCGTGGCGTACTCCAGGGTCTCTCGCGTCGTCAGGGACGTCAGCAGGACGTCCTCCTGGGTCACGTACCCGAGGTCGTTCAGGAGCGATCGCGTCGTGGCGTGGTTCTCGCCGTTGATCACGAACGACCCGCTCACGCCGCTCTCGCGGCGGCCGCCGAGGACGTGGATCAGCGACGTCTTTCCCGAGCCCGAGGGGCCCATCACCGCGACCACCTGCCCGGCGAAGACGTGGCCCGTCAGGCCGTGCAGGATGCGTTTCGTCTTGGGGGGATCGAGCTTTTCGGACGACCCGCCGCTCTTCGCCTTGGGTGGCGGCACGGTGACGGGAACGTCGTACACGACATCGCGCCAGGCGAGGTCGATCTCCGCGTCGAGGGATGCGCCCGTCGCGGCGGTGGAAGACATCATCGAGCGCGCGGGCGCGCGCGCAGAGGAGTGCGGAGGTTTTCGACGAATCCTCGGAGGCAACAACGGACTGTCGTCAGGTTTGGACCACGTGGCAGAGGATCCGGGGTGCCGTCTCGCCCGGGCGCGCGCATCAGGCTCATCATGCAGCACGGTTGCTGCCGCCGTTCAAACACAGCTGTTCGGCGGGGTGCCCACAATGAAGCGCGCCTTCGAGGGGGAGGCCGCGGCCGGGGCGGACGCGCGGCCCTCGGCCGGTTCGGCGGCGTGCGCCCCGGGGCGCGCGCCTCTGTCTCCGTCGTCGACGTCGACGAACGCCCCCCCTCGCGCCGCCCCCGTCGCGGCGAGGAAGCCGTTCAGACCGCCCGGCGCGGGAGGCGGCTTCCGCCCCCCGGGTGGGACGAACGCCGCGTTCCGATCGCCGTTCGCGCGACCGGCGACCGAGCCTCCGTCGTCCTCGGCGGTCGCCAAGCCCCCCCCTGCCCGC
>MDSW01140178.1_pt1 | contig 11406 bp, 9 predicted proteins | sample 811171 | NCBI WGS metagenome assembly MDSW01 (sample SAMN05326641, study PRJNA326480) | marine metagenome | isolation source: seawater | place: Atlantic Ocean: North West | collected 2012
CCCGGAATGGGGGGCGGAGCGCGCTCCGACCTGTGCCCCATTGAAAACCGCACTCAAAAACTCGCAGCCGTTCGCGAGCCTTGTCTTCCTTCAGTTCGCAGGAGCGCGCCGCGACAGTCGCCAAGCCGCGGAGGAGTACATCCTGCTGCTCCTGGAGCCCGGACGACGTCGGCCGCTGACGCGGCGCATGTACGCGTCCGTGCTGTACGTATCTAGGACCCTTGTCCAGACATCCTCGCGCGGCGCCCTCCTCGCGCGACCGCCCTCTCCATGCAGGACGCGTGGGCTGCGTACTACCGCTCGATCGGTGCGCAAGGTGCTGCGCCGGCCGCATCGGCGTCTGCGCCGTCCGCCGCCCCGGGATACACCGAGGAGCAGCGAGTCGCAGCGTGGGCGGCGTACTATGCGCGCCAGCCGCAGGCGGCTGGCTGCGCACCTCGTCACCCGCAGCAGGCGTACGCGAATGCCCACGCTCCGCCCCGCGCCTGCGCGAGCGCCTACAGCGGCTACGGGTATGGTGGCGGGAGCGGCGCTGGCACGCACGCGTACGGAGGTGGGCACATGCCGCGGCCCGGCACGCTGCCGGGACAGCCGGTGCTGCCTGCCGCCGCCGCCTCGGCGTATGGCGGCGGCGGCGTGCCGGCGGCCGCCCCAGTGCACTCGGCGAGCGACGCGGTGGCGGCGCTGCGCGCTTCGGCGAGGGCGCTCGTGCAGCCCAGCCTGGCGAGCGGCGGCGCCGTGCAGAGCATCGCGCCGGGGGTCGCGCTGCCCAACCTGCATGCCGCCGCCGCCGCGGGCAACGCTGCCCTCTCGTTCAGCCTGGCCGGCCGCCCTCCCGGGCCGCAACCATGCGTGGCACAGCGCCCCGCCACCGCCACCGCGCCCGCCGCCCCCGGATCAGGTCCGCCGCGCGCGCCCACCGCGCCCAGCAAAGCCGCGCTCGCCACACCGTGCTCGCACCCCTCACCGCACGCTGCCTTCTGCGCGGCAGGTTCGTCCTCGGGCGACCAATGGCCCCCCGAGCTGCGCGCGTGGGTCGAGCGCGCGTTCGCGCTGTGCAGCACCGACACCGACCGCTCGAACGTGCAGCGGAACCTGAAGGCGCGTATTTCGCAAGCGACGCAGTCGCGGACGCTCTGGAGCAACAACTGGAGGAGTGAACCGCTGCCGAGCAAGCATAATCTCGACCGCTACCTGCCGGATCCGATGCCCGCCCACGGTGCACGATACATGCTGCAGGACCTCGCGCCCGCGCGCCGGGGCGACGGAGCGCACTGCGCCGGGCCCCGCGACGGCCGCGACACGGACAGGACACGCACTGGGTCGTCGCCGCGGCACGACAGAAGGTGGGGCGAGGCGCGCGGGGAGGGTGGGGAGCATGATGGGGGACCGAGCCGTCGCGTGCCGAAAAGGAAGCGAGCCAAGGGTCTCGCCTTCGACCAGGCCGGCGGCCGCGCTGGCGGCGGTCGCGCGAATCCGGAGGAGGACGCGCGGCGCGCGAAGCGGGCGAACCGCTTCGAGGCGCACTTTGAGCCGAGCGGCGGGACGCTCGAGGAGAGAATGGGTCGGACGAGCGGGCATGGCGCCGGGCGATGGCACGGCGGCGTCGACGACGATGGCGAGCTCGACTTCACCGTGGCGGGCACGTGCGAGGTGCTCGAGAAGAAGTACCTCCGGCTGACCTCCGAGCCCGACCCGGCGACGGTGCGGCCGGAGCGAGTGCTGCGCCAGGCGGTCGAGATGATTGTCGCGAAGCGGCAGTCGTGGGAGCTGCTCGGCGACGATGGCGACGCGGGCCGGGCGCACTACATCTACCTTTGGGAGCAGATGAAATCGATCCGGCAGGACCTGACCGTCCAGCGCATTCGCAACGACTTCACCGTTCAAGTTTACGAGATGCACGCGCGCATCTGCCTGGAGTACTCCGACATGACCGAGTTCAATCAGTGCACCGCCCAGCTCGGCCAGCTGTACTTGCGGCGAGGCGAACCCGGTGTCCATTCCCCGCTCCCGGATCGCTCTCACGACCCATCCTCGCCCAGGTACGAGGAGGAGCTGGGCGAGCGCGAAGTCCAGCGAGAGTTCATCGCGTACAATCTCCTGTACAATGTGGGCAAGCAGGCGGACACCAACGTTGCCGACATTATGCTCGATCTCACCGCAGACGACCGCGCCTCCGAGTACATTGCGCACGCACTGCAGGTGCGCGAGGCGACGGCGCTCCGCAACTACTCGAAATTCTTCAAGCTGTATGCCGGCGCTCCGGGGCACGCGCAGTACGTGATGGACACCTTCGTCGAGCGCGAGCGGCTTTCCGGGCTCCGAATCTTCTGCAAGGCGTACCAGGCCATCGACGTGTCCTTCGTTGCGCAGCAGCTCGGCTTCGACGACGACGACGACGACGACGACGACGACGACGTCGACGAGCCGCAGCCGGCGACCCAAGGGGGCGCCAGCAAAGCGGATGCGAACTGCGCTTGGTGGCTCGAGGACCACGGCGCGGCGCTGGCTGTCGACCGCGCGACGCTCGACTGCAAGCTGTCGCGACCGAGCCTCGTCGAGCATTCCATCTCGGCGAAACGCCTCGAAGACGAGAAGGAGCGCAGGAGGAAGGCCGAGATCGTGCCGATCTCCTTCGGGAACGGCGAGTCCTGAGGACGCCGGCGGTGAGGGTAGAAATTCCTAGCGTCCCAGGTCTGTGTGAAAGCGTACTACATTGAGCGCCACAGTCCACACTGCAAATTCCGGCGACCCTATCAACTTTCCGGCTGTTTCCAATGTCGTTCCGCGCCGTCTTCACGGTTGCGGCGTTCGCGCTCGTCGTGATATGCTCCGTGACGGTTGGGCGGCGGCTCCACTCAAAGTGCCATCGGCTTGCCGGGGATTTGCTCGTCGGCCTCCTCTCGACAGAGCACCTACTCAACTTGGTCGTGCATGCCGACGCTCTCGCATACTTGCGATGGGTCTCGCTGCCGTGCCGCGCCTTCATTGCGTTCGAGACTGGCACGCACCTTGCGGCGTGGGGCGAGGTGAAGCACTATGCAGGGGCAGTCTTGCTGTCGTCAGTGCTCCTGGGCGGCGGGGGTCTCGTCGTCGGCTACGTGCTCTTCGGTGCGCTCGCAGCGCAGCCGGCGCTCTTCAGCGCCGCCTTCTCGCTCGTACTGGCGCCCGCGCCCGCGCTCGCCGGCGCGCTGTCGACCACCACCGCCGTCGCGGTCGGCCTCGTCTTCTCGACGGCGGAACCAACGGCACGTGTCGACCTCTCGCACGAGTATCACGCGCAGGGCGTCTTCACCGCGACCGGCCTGCGCGTCGGCACGGGCATCGCGATGCTCTCGGCAGCGGCCCTTCTGTTCGGCGCGCCCGTCATCATCACAGCACACAACCCGCCGTTGTACTCGCTGCTCTCGAGCCTGGTCTCGCTCGTTCTCACCGTAGTCGTCGCGCTTTTGCTCTGGCGCCTCGCCGTGCTCATCATCTGGTTGCCGGCGAAACAGCTGGTGATGCGCATCTCGCCGAAGCTCGCGCTGCGCTACCCAGACGAGTGCGCGCAACCGCGACGCCCGTCGAACCTAGGACCCGCACGGTGCCATATCCGCCCGATGCCCCCGGCCCTGCGTCCCAGCGCAGCCACCGCGCAGATATGACCGTGCGGCCAAGATGATCGCGCTGGTCACCATCGGTGCAGCCCTCATCGCCCTCGCTGAGTACCTCGACACCATCCCGCACGCCGCTGGCGACGTCGCCGAGGGTGCCCTCGCATTCTCCGCCGACGGTCGCACGGCCTCCCTTGCCGCCGCGCCGCAGCCCGCCGACTGGCCTCTCCCGTTCGCGGTCTCGTTCCAGCCGTGGCCCGCCTGCCTCGCGGCGTCGTACCTCCTCTGCCACGGTATCGCGACGAAGAAGGTTCTTCGGCCACATGCTTCCACTCTCCTCGCTACCTCCCGCTTCCCTCCCAACTCCCCTCCCTCTCTCTCAGCCCGCTCCCCCGTGCTCGCTCGCAGGTCGACGCGATCCCGACCAAGTGGCGTGTGATGGTGCAGCCGTTTGCGCCGTGCGTACCTGCCGCGAGGCCAACCCGGGATGCACTGCCAAGGAGGAGACATGCCATACCTGTTTGTCCCCGCAGACCCAGCACCACCGCCCACCCGCACCCCGTCCCTCCTTGCTGCGCGTGTCTCCAGTTACGTGCTCGAGGTCTTCGGCACGCTCTCGGGCGTGTGGATCGACGGCGCGTCCCTCCTCGGCGGCCATGGCGTCGTCGCCATCGGCCTCTTTGTTGGCCGCGCGCTGTCCATGTGGGTGGTTGGAGCGCTGATCGCGTTGCTGATGCGCCTCCCCGGCACGCCTGGCGCCCAACCCGACCCGACCGGCCGCCGGCCGCACCCACCTCCCTGCGCCGAGCCCCAATCAAAGCACCCACAAAAACGCGTTTCGCAACGACGCACCCCCTTGGCACCGCAGGCAAGCGCTGCGCCGGCCTCGACCACGTCCTCCAAGCACAGGTTGCGCTGTGCGTCCTGTGGGAGCTAGCGACGCGCTCGCCCGTCCTCGCCGACGCCAGATTGCGCAACACGTTCACGTCCGTTGGCGGTGGAGTCATCTTTCTCGAGACGATCATTGGGGCGCCGCTGATGCGGCTAGCGCTCCACAGGGCGGGCGAAACCTTTGTCGACAAGCTGGGGAAGGCGTGCATTCTCGGGGCCGAGGGCGCCCCGCCCGTGATCACGTTGAAGCTGATCGACTGGGAGGTGCGCGCGGGGGAGAATTCCTCGCGCGTTGGCAAGGTGCTATGGACGGTGCGCGATGAGGAGACGGTGTCGGAGGTGACGGAGGGCGCCCTCAGGCGGATCCTCCTCAAGGTGAAGCCGGACGCGTACGTCTCCATGATGCAGGCACGGCGTCTTTGAGCCGATCTAGCCCGGGCCGGGCCTCTCGCGCTTTCTTCGCGTCTGAGCGAATCCCCTCCCCTTCGAATCGCAGGACGATCAGCTGAACTACGACGCGTGCGAACTGATGCGCGAGAAGTTCGACGTCCGGCGCTGCGTCGTGCAGCCGATGGACCCCGCGTACAAGGAGAAGTTTGAGCAGCTGACGGGCCCGCTGTCGATCGGCAGCGGCGACCTGATGCAGCTCGGCCCTCAAGTGTCGTCGACGCAGGGCGTGCTCGAGAAGTTTGTGCACTCGCCGCAGAGCGCGATCATGCTGCTGCACGACGACCCGAACGCCGACGTCATCAAGGTGACGATCACGGACGCGCAGGCGGGCGTGCGCATTCGAGACATGAAGCTGCCCGACGACATCCAGGCGCGATCGCCCCACCCCTTCCCGCCCTCGCGCCGCGTGAGAACCTGCGTGGCCCCTCATGTCCGCCCGCCTCCCGCAGGTGCTCACTGTTCAGCGCGGTGCGACGACAATCATGCCCCACGGCTTCACCAAGCTGCACAAAACCGACGAGATGATGATCTGCGGCCGACCCAACTCGCTCGCGTCCGTCACGGCGATGAAGAAAGGGAAGGTCACCTTGGTGTTTTGAGCAAAATAAAAGGTGGTGTGGAATCTACTAGGAGCTCCTACAAGGATCGAATCCCCTGGCTGCCTACAGTACGCAGTTAGCCAGCCGTCTTCCAAGATGATGAGTGAAGAAGGCGACCAAGAGCTGCTCGTCGCGCCAACTTTCCGTCCGACGGACGCCGAGTTTGCCAACCCGATGCGGTACATTCTCTCGATTAGAGAGCACGCAGAGCAGTTCGGCATCTGCTGCATTGTGCCGCCGGCTTCGTGGCGGCCACCCTTCGTCCTTGACATGAACAAGCTCGCATTCCCGACGCGGATCCAGAAAACGAACGAGCTGCTCGTGCGTAAGGTTCAGCGCGTGAAGTTCATGAAGGAGCTGTCCGAGTACTGGGATCGCGCGGGGTCGCCGCTCACCAAGCTGCCCGTCCTCGGCGGCAGCGATATCGACTTGCACCTGCTTCACCTCCTCGTGACGCGGCACGGCGGCTTCGACCGCGTCGGCTCGGGCCGCAAGTGGACGGAGGTGGCCACGTCGATGAATATCCACACGGCAGGCGTGGGCCACGTGTCGGCGTCGCTCAAGCGCCACTACCAGCAGCTGCTCCTCCCTTTCGACCGCTTCCGTGCCGGTCTTGAGACGCTGCCCGAGCCAGCAGCGCCCGCGGCAGCGCCTGCCCTCCTAGCGGTGCCCGAGCCCGAGCCCGCGTTAGTGTCGGTTCGCGTGCGTCTGCAAGGCGCGGCGCTGCTGCAGACGCATGCCGCCGCCGCCGCCGCCGCGCCGGCGAAGGATGCCGCGCCAATGGAGCAGGCGGCGCCAATGGAGGAATCGGCGCGGGAGCATGAGAGCGCAGGTGGCGGGCTGATGTCGCGCCGGGGGAAGGGGTCGACGGCGGCGGAACTCGTGAAGCTGCAGGCTGGCGCGACGTCAAATGCTGTCGAGGAGGAGGTGATCGTGTACGAGCCACCGAAGCCGGGTGAGGAGGTGTGCGAGGTGTGCGGTTCAGGCGATAGGAACGAGGCGATGCTGCTGTGCGACCGCTGCCAGTGCGGCTTCCATATGGAGTGCCTCACGCCGCCGCTGAGCAAAGTCCCCGCGGGTGACTGGTTCTGCGGCGCGTGCCTTAACGAGAACTTCGGCTTCGGCAACGGCCGCGTGTTCAAGTTCCACCACTACGAGCGGCAGGTGCGCAAGAGAAGTGCGCACCAGGAAACGCATCAGTTGCGCGCTGCCGCCGGTTGAGCACTCGGTGCGCCCTCTCTCCTTCAGGCGAATTCGTTCAAGCACGCCTTCTTCGAGCCTATCCTCGACACCGCGACGGCGCGGCTGTCGAAGAAGCGCAAGGGCGACGGCATCGCCCACGACGCAGTGAAGCGCGCCGAGCAGATGCGCGGCCTACGCCTCCCGGACTTCGACGTGCCGCCAGAGGAGGCGCGCGCGCGCCGCCGCCGCCGCCGCCGCCGCCCCGCCTGGCCGTCCACCCGATTTGCAAAATGCGGGCGCTCAGGTCGAGTGGCAGTTCTGGAACATCGTGACGACTCCGGCGCACCCAGTCGAGGTGCTGTACGGTTCCGATCTCGACACACTCGAGTACGGCTCCGGCTTCCCTCGCGTCGGCGGCGCTGTGCCGTCCAAGGGCGCCGGCGACGTCGCGCCGAGCGCGCGTGAGGCATCTCTCTGCAGGAGATACGCGGCTGATCGCTGGAATTTGAACAACCTGTGCCGTGGCGCGCAGTGCGTCCTCTCGCACGCCAACGACGAAATATCCGGCATGGTCGTGCCTTGGCGAGCCGCGGACGCCGCCGAACCCCCGTTCCCCACACACCACGACCACCGCCAAACCACCACCACCATTGTCACGACCTCACACGCGCACCGACCCGCACCGCACAGGCTCTACTTCGGCATGCTCTTCTCATCGTTCTGCTGGCACGTCGAGGACCACTATGCGCACTCGATCAACTACATGCATTGGGGCGCCCCGAAGACGTGGTACGGCGTCCCGGGCGCCGACGCCGACACCTTCGAGAGTACGCCGCCGCCTGGCACCGCCACCGCCAGCTCGTGTTGAACCCGCGCATGTACTCTGCCAGGTGTTATGCGCGAGGCTGTGCCCGAGCTGATGGAATCTGAGGCGGGGGTGCTGTACAAAATGGTGACCATGCTTCCGCCAACGGTCGCGCGGAAAGCCGGCGTGCGCGTCTGCAAGCTTCTGCAGCAGGTTTGTGCAAACTGGGCGCATGCTCGATCCTGCGTCTGACCTTCTCATGCCCCGACAACTGCTCACACCGCCCCCTTCGGCCTGTGCCGCAGCCGGGGTCCTTTGTGATCACCTGGCCGCGTGGATATCATGCTGGCTTCTCGCACGGCCTCAACTGCGCCGAGTCGTCGAACTTCGCTACCGCCGATTGGCTGCCGTGGGGACGCGCCGCCGTACGCGCATACCGCGAGAATCCGGGCACGCGGCGGCCGTGCTTCACTCACGAGATGCTCCTGATCACGCTCGCGTGCAAGGCGCGCGCGCTGGCGCCGCACATGCTCCCATGGGTCGCCGACGAGCTCAAGACCCTCGCCGATGACGAGGAGGCGAACCTCTGCAAGCTTGAGGCTCTCGGCGTGACCGCCGCGCCCACCGACATCAGTCTGCCGCCAGACGAGGAAAGGGCGAACGCCGCGGCGGGGACCAATGCGACTGACCTTATGCGCACCGATGGCGGCGAGGGGGCTTCAGCGCCCAAACCCGAGGCGGCCGTCGTGGCGGATGTGGCCGGCGCGGTGCCGGCCGCGTCAGCCGCCGACGAGGTGGAGCGAGACGTGGGTCCGGCGGGCGGCTGTCCCGAATGTGCCGTCTGCAAGTACGAGTGCTGCCTCTCGGCAGTGGAGTTGCCGTCTCCGGCGGCTGACGCACCCCCGACTATGCTCTGCCCCCTCCACGCCATCACCCGAGCAGCGGCGGACGCCGACGCAAGCCGCGTACTTTCGGGCCGCCTCGTCGTGTACCGTCCGGTGCTGTGGCTGCGGCGACTCGAGAGGCTGGCGAGAGCACGCGCCGACGTGGCGACGGCATGGTCCGCCCGTGTGGAGGCGCTGCTCGACGGCGGCCGCAGCGCCGCCGACTTCACGGACAGCACTCGCAAGGACGCCGCGGGCTCGTGCGGTCAACCGCCTCTCTCGGAGCTGCAGGCTACACTTCGCGAGGGCGAAGCGCTCAAGATCGATGACCGGGCGATGCAGCGGCTCTCCCTTTGCGTCGCCTCCGCGACAAAGGTAGCTGTGCGGGCGCAGGCGCTGCTCACCGCCACGGCGCGTTCGAAGCGCGCGGCGCTGCCCGAACTCGACGCGTGCGTCGAGTGCGTGCGCGACGCTGCAGCGCTACCCGTCGCGATGCCCGTCGCCGCCGAGCTCGACGCCGTCGCCTCACGCGGCGCCGAATGGCGCGACTCGGCACGCCTCGCCCTGGACGAGCGTCCACGGCGGCTCGAGACGCTCGAAGCCCTCGCCGCCGCCGCTGTCGGACTTCCGCTGAAGCTGCCATACTCTGCCGAGCTCGACGCCGCCCGTGGCGCCCTCCAGTGGGAGGAACGCCTCCGGCTCCTCGTGCCGGCCGCCGCCGCCGCCGCCGCCTCACCCGCGGCCCTCGCCTCTGAGGCCGGCGACAGCGCTGCCTGCGCCGCCGCCGAGCTGCCGTCGCTCGACGAGATCGAGCGGCTGGTGAGCGACGGCGAGCAGCTGGGGGAGGCGCTGCCCACCGCCGGGCGCGCGGCCCTCGCCGACCTCGCGACGCTACGTCTGGCGGCGCGCGAGTGGGGTGCGCGTGCGACTGCGGCGCTCAAGCGCGGCGCGTCGCTCGGGCGGCTGCGGCTGCTGGCGGCGGAGGGAGAGGGGCTGCTCGTGCGGCTGCCTGCGATCGAGGCGGTGCGCGAACGCGCCGCGGCTGCGGCGGAGTGGCTCGCGGCGGCCAGCGCGGCCGTTGGCGCCGCGGCGAGCTCGCGCGACGAGCTCGCCGCGCTGGTGAAGGCGGCGAAGCCGCTGCTCAAGGTGGAGGAGGTGAGCTCGGCGGCGGCGGCGCTCGCCGGCGGCCTGCAGTGGGTCTGCGGGTGGTATGGCCGTGTGGAGGTGGCCTTCAAACGGAACGGCTGCCGGCGCCCCCTCCTCGCCCTGCTGCGCGACGAGGCGCCCGAGCTCGACTGGCCCCCTGCAGACGACTGCTGCCCGTGCTGCTCACCGGACGACGCGGCCGGGAGCGACCCCACGGTGACGTGGATCGGCTGCGACGTCTGCGACGCCTGGTTTCACGCGCCGTGCGTCGGCCTCGGCGCGGCGGAGGCCAACGCGCTCGACGACTTCTTGTGCCCGCGCTGCGCGGCGGAGCGCGGGGCGGCGTACGCATACCTTGAGTGGCCGCCCCCGCTGCACCGCACGCTACGGCCGTCGCTGGCGCAGGCGCGGGAGCTGACGGCAGAGGTGGCGGCGCAGCGCGACGTCAGCGCCGAGATGAACGCGGCGGCCGCGACGGTGGCGGCGGAGGTGGAGGCGATCACCGCGCTGCAGCGCGAGGCGGAGGCGTGGTCGGCGCGCTTCGAGGCGGCGCGCCACGACGGCACCACCGCCGACGCCGCGGCGCTCGACGCCCTGTTGCGCGAGGCCGAGGCGCTCGAGGTGCGGCCGCCCAAGGGCGCCGGAGAGGAGGCGTCGAGCTCGTGAAGTTGAACACAGCAGGGGAAGAACCAGAGAAGACCGCCGGTGGCCTCAATCATGCATGCAGCTGCCGTCCTTAGTCGCAAGGACAATAAATCTTTTCACACACGACACATCCTAGCTAAAGGACAGTTACTGTACAACGGTTGTGTGCAACATGTTGTCGTCGCCGCCCACGCTCGCACTGCCCGTCGTCGCCGCGTCTTCACCGAATCATAATCCACCGGAGCTCCCGCCGCTTGCGACGGCGACGGTGGCCGTGGTGGCGGTGCCTACGATTGCAGTCCCCGTCCCGGATGACGTCGAGAGCGCAAGCACAAAGGTGCGCTGTGCCCGACCCCGGGCGCTCCCCTCCCCCCTCCCTCCCCTCCCTCCCTCTCCTCGCCCAGCCCACCTCGTCTCCCCGCCTCGCCTACCCCAGTCGGTCGAGTCTGACCCGCTCTCGAAGGGCGACTGCTCCGCCGAGGACTACGAGATGGACAACATGGGCGGCAAGCGGGACGTCGTCAAGCGCGCGTGGACGGCCGAGGAGGATGCGCAGTTGCTGCGCCTCGTGGAGGAGCACGGCCCACGCCGTTGGTCGGTCATCGCGGCTCAGCTCTACGGCCGAGTGGGGAAGCAGTGCCGCGAGCGGTGGCACAACCATCTGTGCCCGTCTGTCAATAAGGAGGAGTGGACGGAGGAGGAGGATCGGATGATCATGGAGCTCGTGCAGCAGATGGGCACGAAGTGGTCCAAGATCGTCAAGCTCCTCCCCGGCCGCACGGACAACGCTATCAAAAACCGGTGGAACTCGACGATGCGCAAGACCCTGCGCCGGCAGCTCAAAGAGGTCGGCGCAATGACCGCACCCATCCCGGAGCTCGAGAACCTCCCGGCACGCAAACGCGGTGCGGCCACCTCCGCTGAGGTCGCGACAGCCGCGGCCGCGGCCGCGGTGACAGCAGCGGCCGCTGCCACCGCGACGCGCCCCGCGGTCGGCACGTCCCGCAGCCCGGCAGGGAAGCGCAAGCGCGGCGGTGGCTCGGGCGGCGGCGGCGCGGCAGCGGCGGCGGCGGCGGCGGCGGCGGCGGGCGCGCTCGCGGCGGCGGCGAGCGCAGCGGAGTTGGCGGCGCCTGGCCCGCCCGCAGTGCTGGCGCCTGCGGAGGGCCTCGATCAGCAAGCGGCGAAGCGCGGCTTGCCGATCGGCAGCC
>MDSW01014255.1_pt1 | contig 11404 bp, 6 predicted proteins | sample 811171 | NCBI WGS metagenome assembly MDSW01 (sample SAMN05326641, study PRJNA326480) | marine metagenome | isolation source: seawater | place: Atlantic Ocean: North West | collected 2012
GGAGATTCATCTGATAATATCCCAGGAGTTGACGGTATTGGGAAAAAAACAGCATCAAAATTACTTTTGGAGTATGGTGACATTGAATCAATAATAGATAATATTGAGAATCTTAAGAACAAGCGAGTAAGAGAGGGCCTCTTAAATGGAAGTGAGAATCTAGATCTTGCTATTAAGCTTGTAACAATTGATGTAGATGTAGATGTAGAAATTGATATTAAAAAATTAGAGAAAAAAATCATGAATAAAACAGTTCTCTCTGATTATTTTAGTAGGCTAGAGATTCACAGTCTATCTGCTCAGTTAGATAAGATAAATACTGATAAGACCAAGCCTGTTGCAGAACAGAATATAAAAAAAACATACAAGACAATACATACGAAAAAAGAGATGAAAAGTCTTGTTGATAAAATTCAAAAATGTTCGTTAGTTTCATTTGATATAGAGACTACTGAACTAGACCCAGTTGAAGCTGACATCGCTGGATTTGCTCTTTCATTAAAGGAGAATCAGGGATACTATGTTCCTGTTATCTTTCCGGACAAAGAATCTATTCCTACATATAACCTTGATCTTGTATCTGTTCTAAATACTTTTAAGACTATCCTTGAAGATGAGGATATAAAAAAGTGTGGACAAAATTTAAAATATGATAGCCTGATTTTAAAGCGACATGGAATATCACTTAGAGGAATTAAATTTGATAGTATGATTGCAGAGCACATCTTACATCCTGAAAAAAATTCATATAAACTAGATAATCTATCGATTGAGTATCTTGGTTATGAGATGCAGCCAATTGAGGATCTCATTGGGTCTGGGAAAGAACAGATATCCATGGCAGATGTCCCAGTTGAAGAAGTCTCATTCTACGCATCTGAAGATGCAGATATCGCATTGCAACTTACAAACAAAATGAAGCCCCTTATCTCAAAAAGTAAATTAGAGAAGCCATATTTCGATATCGAGCTCCCATTAGTTCCAGTTCTTGTTGAGATGGAAAACTCTGGTGTATTTGTTGATAAAGAAATTCTTGATGAGTTATCTATAGAAGTAGATGAGAAAATTTCAATATTAGAGCAAAAAATATTCGCTATATCAAATCGAGAGTTTAATCTCAATTCGCCTAAACAGCTCGCGGTCATTCTTTTTGATGAATTAGAACTAAAGCAAATTAAAAAAAGAAGCACATCTATTGAGGTTCTAGAATCTTTAAAATTTCATCACCCACTTCCAGAATTAGTGCTGAAATATCGACATTTATCCAAACTGAGTTCAACATACATTAAGGCACTTCCATCTCACATAAATAAGAGAACAGGTAGGGTGCATACATCATTTAATCAGACAATAGCCTCTACAGGTAGACTCTCAAGCACAAAACCAAATTTTCAAAATATTCCAATCAGAACAGAGTTAGGTAAAAAAATCAGGAAGGCAATTAGAGCTCAAAGTGAGGAATGGGTTATTCTATCTGCTGACTACTCGCAAATAGAGTTAAGAATAATGGCACACTTTTCCAATGAGCCAGAACTTGTTGAGGCATTTAACAATGATTTAGATATACATACAAGAACTGCTGCGCTGGTTTACTCAGTTGAAGAGACAGAAGTTACTACAGATCAGAGAAGGGCTGCGAAAGTTGTTAATTTTGGGATTATGTATGGTGCAGGACCTTTTAGGATGTCTAAGGAATTAGGAATCTCTATGAAGGATGCAAAAGTATTAATTGATACTTACTTCAATACATATCCAGGTATCCAGAAATATATTCAGGAAACTATAGAGGAAGCCCATCTCCGTGGATATGTAAATACATTAAATGGCAGGAAAAGATATTCACAGTCACTCGGATCGACAAACATGAATGTTCAAAAAGCTGAAGAGAGGGCATTAATAAATATGCCTATACAGGGGACAGCAGCTGAGTTGATAAAGATTGCAATGATAAATATAAATAAAAAGATGATAGATGAGGGCTATGAAGCTAAGATGATTCTTCAAATACATGACGAATTAATTTTTGAAGTACCTAAATATGAAATAGAAAATTTTTCAAAATTAGTTAAATTTGAAATGGAAAACGCAATGAAACTATCAGTCCCTCTAAAGGTAGATTATAACTCAGGCCCTAGTTGGTATGATGCCCACTAATAAGGAATAATAATTGGAAGCTTCCATTACATTAAAGTCACTGGCAAAAAAGTTTAATAGCGAAGTTATTTTAGCAGATCTCTCAATCGGTGTAGAGAACAATTCAAATCATGTTATTATTGGTCAGAATGGATCTGGGAAGTCTACAATACTCAAGGTATTGGTTGGGCTTATAGAAAAGGATGCAGGCATTGCCTATATCCATGGAAAAGACATTAGCACTAGAGAGATAGAGACTAGAATGATTACAGGGTACATGCCTCAGTATGTAGATTTAGATTCTGAAATTTCAATTTATGAAAATTTGATTGTATATTCAGAGCTGTATGGAGTGTCTCCCAATAAAGCAAAGTCAAGGATACAAAATTTCTCTGAGATATTCAATTTCAATCATATCTTATTTGAGAAACCTGGAAATCAGTCTCTAGGACTTTTAAGAAGCATACAGTTCTGTCGAGCTTTACTCCATGACCCCAAGGTTCTTCTCCTTGATGAACCCACTAGCGGCATGGATCCACAGTATAAAACTAAGCTATGGAATATCCTTGATAGAATTGGACAGGATAAAACCATATTGTATACAACACAGGATTTCAGTGAAGCTGAGAAGTTTGCAGATAGAATCTCAATTCTACATAATGGAGATATAAAAATGGATGGATCTCTTGGCCGACTTGTGGGTGCGACTAAGGGGCTATCAAAATTTGAGATAAGATTTAAGAATAAACCAGAGGATAGTATTTTAACTCAGTTAGATAATATGCAAAATATATTAAAACCAACTCTAAACGGAAATTCGTTGGAGTTTTATTCAAATGATAAAAAAGATTTTTTTAGTGTTCTTAGAAATGTTATTAATCAGGAAATAGATGATATTGACATTTCATTTTGCAAGCTTCTTGATTTATATCTTGGCTTAGTAGAGAATGGACTAGAATAATGAGAGCATTAATAAAGCGTGAATTTTTTATATTAAAGCACAATCTTATTTCATATATATGTGTTTGGACATTGCTCCCAATGACTGTATATCTATTTATATCAGTTCCTCTGTCAAGCCAAATATCAACAGACGCTATCAATTACATAAACTGGTCTTCTATAGGAAACGCCGTATACACATCATCGCTTCTGGCTTATATCATTTCATTTAAGTTGATACTTAGTTACAAGGACAAAACTAATTTCTCACATCTGTTGCTTAGTGCGCCACAGACAAATTTGCAGCACCTTGGATCCATTGTCTCTTGGGCTACAATCATTGGAGTTATTCAATTGTTATTCTCAATTGTATTAACTCAGGCCCTAAATAGCAGCAACCTATTTTTTCTTGATATATTCATGATAATACTATATGCTCTACCTGTTGTCGTTATATCTTCAAATGTTGCAATATTTGTAGGCCTTTTGACAGGTAGTATGTTTATCCAGTCGCTCATCAATACAACCCTTGGGATTTTTTTGCTTTTCTCATCTGGGTTATTTGTTCCAATTGATCGGGCACCAGCCTTCTTTTCTTTTTCGCCAATATACTATACCATTATAAATATCCAGAATATTATTACTATTGATAGCTCTGTTATATACCCATCAATTATTGTATTAGTAATATCTGCTTTTATCTTTATTGTAAATTTAATTATTAGTCATAAGGTTCTAAGGAAATAGAATTGGAAAATAAATTTCGTAAGATATTAAGTATAGACTCTGGGGCATCAAATATCCGTGCTGTTATTTTTGATGAATCTGGAGATACTATTATTACCAATAATTTTGGAGAAGGGGCAAACATAACAATTGATTGTGAGAATTCAACAAAGAGAATTATAGCAATGATTTCTGACACCCTTGGGAAGGCCAGTCTATCATATGATGATATCACTCACTTCAGTCTGGGAGTAGCAGGTATTTCAGATGATGCGGCCAGAGAAATGCTTTTTAAGAGGCTTGAAGAGTGTAAAATATCAAATAGAACTCATCTCACAAGCGATGTTAACCCAGTCTTTGATATGAACTGCTCAGATAATAGCGCTATTCTTGTTAGTGTAGGGACAGGTGTGATATGCCTGGGTAGGAACATGCAGGATAAAATAGAAAAAGTGGGAGGACTTGGACTTGATAAGGATCCGGGGAGTGGATTCTGGATGGGCAAGGAGCTTATGATCAAACTCTCTTTCAATAAGAATGAAGATCACGATGAGAAGGAATATAATGAGCTATTGGATATGACTCTTAACTTTTTTGAATATGACGAGTTAAATATTGCAATTGATACAATAATGGAATCGAGCGATAGATACCAAAAAATCGCATCTATTTGTGAATCTTTATTTGAGCTTGCAAATAATGGGAACGAAATTGCGATATCGATTGTACAACAAGGGAGTCAGCATATTGCAGATATGATAATTTTTCTTTGTGATCAAATTTCATATATAAATGATGAACTAATACTTATTGCTAATGGAGGAATTATGAATAATTCTTTTTTCAGGAAATCTCTTTCCGATGCTCTTTCCTTTGATTTTACAAATATCAAATGGCTATTCCCAACCATATCCAGTGCCTATTACCCTGGGTTACTATCAGCAAAAATGTTAGGGATGAAAGTTAGTATTAATGATATTATTGAGAATGGTGGCAATGAAGATAAGTAATATACTATCATATATAATTCTTTGTTTTGTATCTGTCAATATCTTCGCATCAACCACATCATTTAATATCGTTGAGAGACCTTTTTCCCATAATGTAGCCTCTGCATCAGGTAAGAATGGCTGGAAACAGCTTGATTTAAAGAAAAAAATAGCTCAGCTAATCATGGTTCGGATAAATGGTAAGTTTTATAACTCAGAGAGTTATTATAAGAGAAATCTAAAAAAATGGATTTCAGATGATGGCGTGGGTGGGGTTATCTCGTTCTCAGGTAATATCCACGGGACGTACTATAATATTAAAGATTTTCAGGCATGGGCAGACACCCCTTTATTGGTAGCATCAGATCTAGAAAGAGGCCTAGGACAGATGATGAGTGGTGGAACGTTGTTCCCATCAAATATGGCGGTTGCTGCAACAGAGGATACAACCTTGGCATATCAGCAGGGACAGATTACTGCAAGAGAGGCTCTGGCGATGGGAATACATGTTGTTTTTGCTCCAGTGATGGATATCAATAACAACCCGAGTAATCCAATTATAAACTTTCGATCCTACAGCGATGATCCCAACATGGTATCAAATTTTGGTTCATCATTTATTAAGGGAATTCAAGATCAGGGTGCGATTGCCTGCGCAAAACATTATCCAGGACATGGTAATACATCAACAGATAGCCACACATCTCTTCCTACAATTTTAGGAACAAAAGAAGAGTTTGATAAAATGGAGCTTTATCCATTTAAGAAGGCTATTAAATCTGGAGTTGGAATGATCATGGTTGGCCATATATCAATGCCAGGTTTAGACCCATCCGGAGTTCCAGCATCTCATTCAAAAATAATATCATCTGATATACTCAAAGATGAATTAGGTTTTGGTAATATTATTGTCACAGATGCACTTGAGATGGGTGGAATCACTAAATCCTCATCAGCAGGTGAGGCCTGCGTTAGGGCTATTGAAGCAGGGACAGATATAGTTTTACTACCTATAGATGTGAAGCTAGCAATCAAGTCGATATACGATGCAGTTGTAAATGGTCGAATTTCTGAAGAGCGTATCAATCAATCCGTCAAGAAGATTTGGAACATGAAACACGAACTAGGTATATTAAAAGACAGGGTAGTTGATTGGGATGGAGTTGAACAGAATGTGGGACTTTCAGATAATAAAAAAACTGCACAGTACATTGCCAACAAATCAGTTACTCTTGTAAAGAATCAAAACAGCTTAGTTCCTCTTAAACCATCAAAATTAAAGAATATCACCCATTTAATTCTAACAACGGATGATGATGCAAACAGCTTCCTTAAAATATTAGATAGAGACCTGAAGAGAACTCATCGAAATGTAAAAAGGATTTTTATAAATGAGGAGCTCAGCCAAAATAGAGTAAGTAGTATCGTTGAAGACCTCAAGAGCAGCAGTGTCGTTGTTGTTTCTATGTTGATTAGAATCCGAATGGATAAAGGTGAATCAACTATTCATGGTACTCACGCACTCTTACTTGAGCGTCTTAAGGAAGAGGGCATACCAACGGTTGGGATTAGTTTTGGAAGTCCCTACTTGCCATCTTATGATTCACTAGATGCGTATATGTGTGCTTACGGCTATGGGAGTATCTCTGTTAAGGCGGCGGCCAATGCACTCTGGGGGAGAAGCTCTATTGATGGAAAGTTACCTGTCACGTTAAGTCCAGACTATAAAAGGGGCCACGGCATTACCATCAATAAAAGAAAATTCAGCTTTGATCAGAACAAGAAGGATTATGACCTAGGTCTCGCGTGGGATGTCCTGGGTGAGGGGATTACCACTAAAATCTTTCCGGGTGCGCAGGTTATTGTTATAAAAGACAATGAGCTCATTGCGCAAAAGTCCTTTGGTAAAGTTAGCTATGAAGATAATTCAAAGCCTGTAGATAATAGCACAATCTACGATATCGCATCTATTACCAAGGTCTTATCTGTGACCCCTGTAGCGATGAAGCTTATCGATCAAAGGAAGCTATCCTTAGAGCATACACTTGAGCAGTACTATCCTTCATTATATGGAGAAACAATTGGCCAGATTACAGTGAAGCATCTGCTTACTCATTCATCAGGTCTAAAGCCTTTCATAGAGTTCTACAGATTAGACCCTAAAATGAATAAAGATGAGATGATTTCTAGGATACTAAAGACTTCTCTTGACTTTAACCCTGGCGAAGATCATCAGTACAGCGATCTGGGAATTATTGTCTTAATGGATATTATTGAGAAAGTTTCATACACATCTCTAGATAGACTGTGCGATAGATGGATTTTTCAGCCAATGGGTATGGAGGATACAGGATACAACCCAAGTGACTCCCTGAAACATAGAATTGCTCCGACGGAAATTGATGATTACTTTAGAGTTAGGATGCTTCTTGGTGAGGTGCATGATGAGAATGCATATCTCCTGGAAGGAGTATCGGGGCATGCCGGAATTTTTTCAAATTCTTATGACCTTGCAAAATATGCGCAGCTATTTATCAATAATGGTACTTGGCTTGGTAGCAGGTTGCTATCATACAATAGAATACAAGAATTCTCAAGAAGGCAGAATATCCCAGATGGATCTGATAGGGCTCTGGGGTGGGATACCCCGAGTCGAAATGGTAAAAGTTCTGCGGGAGATTACTTCTCTGAACATTCGTACGGACATTTGGGGTTTACGGGCACTTCTTTGTGGCTTGACCATGAGAATGATATCATTGTCGTCCTGCTAACAAATCGCGTCCATCCAACTAGAGAGACTAAGGGAATGTACTCTATTAGAAGGAGTTTCCATACTGAAGTGATGAAGGCAATCCTGTAGGTAGATTTGGATTTACTTATAATAATACTATTCTTTTTACTTTTTTTAGGGATAGGATTCTATTTCAATAAGTCAAATCTAAGCTCTAAAGACTATTACAGGGCCGCTGGGTCTATCCCATGGCCAGTTGCAATGTTCTCAATTGTTGCAACTGAGACATCTGTATTGACCTTTATAAGTGTCCCGAGTATCGCCTATAGATCTGATTGGTGGTTCCTTCAACTTGGTTTTGGATATATTATTGGCAGGATATTGGTTTCTATCTTCCTTTTGCCAAAATACTTTTCGAATGATATTATCTCAATATATGAGGTCATTGGAACCTACTTTGGGAAGCCTGTTCAGAAACTCTCTTCAATTATATTCCTAGTCACTCGCCTTCTTGCAGATGGAATTAGATTTTTAGCTACAGCAATTATTTTTAATATATTATCAGGTTGGGGTATTGTCCCCTCTGTATTTATCATCGGGATTGTGACCCTGGTGTATTCTTATTTTGGTGGAATTAAATCTATAATTTGGATTGACAGCATACAGTTTCTTCTTTATCTGATTGGTGGATTACTTTCTATCTTTTTTCTTGTTATGCATATCCCCTCTGATTTGATATTATCTTCAGTAGAATCCTCTATCTCATCGGTACTGCACTTCAATGGGAGTATTCTTTATGACAGTACTCTATTTATTAACGGACTTATCGGCGGAACTTTTCTCTCTTTTGCCTCTCATGGAGTAGACTATATGATGGTACAACGTTCTCTATCATGCAAGGATCTCCCCTCAGCGAGGAAGGCAATGATTGGCAGTGGGGTTTTTGTGTTCTTGCAATTCACTATCTTTTTATTTGTAGGAACGCTTTTAAACCAATTCTTCCAGCTAGTAGATCTTACAGCAGTTAATTCATCTGAGGCTAAATTCTATTTAGATAGTTCTTTTAATGTACTTAAAGATAGAGAACTGCCACTTCTAATCAACTCCTATCTTCCAGATGGTGTTAGGGGGATATTACTTATTGGGGTACTATCTGCCGCGATGTCAACTTTGAGCTCATCAATTAACTCGCTATCATCGTCAACCCTAAGAGATGTTTTGAATATAAAGGATGATGTAAGATTATCAAAAATTATAAGTATATTCTGGGCACTGGCTTTAATATTTATTGCATCTGTATTTGATGAATCAAATGATTTACTTCTAATTACCGGTCTAAGGATAGCGTCATTTACCTATGGCACACTACTCAGCTTATTTCTGCTTAGGTTGTTTAATATAAGACCTAAAGACCTTGACTTGATTATCGCTTCCCTTTGTGGAGTTCTGAGTGTTTTTATAATGCAGAATCAGGGTATAGCATGGACATGGTTTATCTTAGTTTCAACACTTACTACAATGGGCATCTCTATTATTTTATCACCTATCTTCCCTTTGGATGATTAGCATTATATTACTTCTTTTCTTTCTGTGCTCATGCTCTGTTCAGTCTGATTATATTAGAAGCGGAATAGATGTTTTTTTCAGTTCAGATCTCTCTAATTTATCTAAGGAGAGTGTCTCTTTAGTCATGAACCACACCAGCGTAGATAGAAACGGAGAAAGCCTTTTCACTTTATCAGATTCAGCGCTAGAGGTTGTATCTATATTCACACCAGAGCATGGACTTTTCGGAAAGAATGAGGCAGGTGAGACGATAGCCAGCTCTCAGTACAGGCAGGTTCCTGTATACAGTCTCTATGGACCAGAGAAGGGCCCAAGTGATGAGCAGTTGAGCGATGTTGATGTTTTGATTTTTGATATGCAGGATATAGGATCAAGATTCTACACATACATAAGTACGCTCACCTATGTTATGGAGGCTGCAGCGAGAAATAATGTCAAGATGATTGTTCTAGATAGAGTAAATCCTATTGGACGAAAGGTTCAAGGGCCAATTCTTAAAGAGGGGTATGAGTCATTTGTGGGTATGCATCCTGTCCCTGTGCGCCATGGCCTTACGATTGGGGAGTTTGCACTACTTATTAAAGATAAGGGCTGGATTGAAAGAAGTGAAGATCTGAATCTTGAGATTATTAAGATTGAAGGCTGGGACGGCAGCTATACCAATCTCTCAACAGCTCCATCTCCTAATATCCCTGACCTTGAGACTGCAATAATCTACAACGGTTTCTGCCTTCTTGAGGGTACAAATATGTCTGAGGGTAGGGGGACTGAGACCCCATTTAGACTTGTGGGTGCACCATGGCTTGACAGTGATAGAGTAATACAAGAGATAGAGAACTACAACTTAACTGGATTCTCACTTAACCCCACCTCATTCACACCAATATCTATGCCAGGGAAGTCAGTATATCCAAAGTATTTAAACAAAGATTGTATGGGGATATCAGTATCCGTTATAGATAGAGAAAATTTTTATCCGCTAATGCTAAGTTTTGCTCTTTTGCAATCAGTCTACAGGATTCACCCTGAGGAGTTTAAGGTAGCAAAAAGTGGATTTCTAGATAAACTGTATGGTTCTAGTCAGCTGGTCAACGGCATCTTTAGTGATGCAAGTATCAATGATTTTGTATTAACTTGGAACCAAGAAAATACAGAGTTTGAAAATATGATAACACCATATAGGCTGTACCCATGAGTCCACTAGATTACTTTATAGTCGCTATTTATCTCATTACAATATTTTATGTTGGGATAAGGTACAGAGATCGTTCCTCAAGCTTTTCGACATTCATGATTGCAGGAAGGAAAGTGGGGTTGTCTCTGGGGGTCGCCACAATGCTCGGAACAGAGCTTGGTCTAATCACGGTAATGTACAACGCCCAAACAGGATTTAGAGATTTTTTTGCAGCTTTTCACATCGGACTATTTGCGATGGTGGTTACAATGTTAATTGGCCTCACCGGAATTGTAGTTGTTAAGTTAAGAGATCTAAGAGTTAAGAGTATACCTGAGTACTACCAGATACGATTTGGAAATAAAGTTAGAGTAGTTGGTGCTATTATACTGGCTGTGGGTGGTATACTAAATATGGGATTATTTTTAAAAGTTGGTGCAATTTTTATCCAGAGTGTGTTTGGAATAGCCGATGGCGAGCTAGTTCTATCTGTAATTATGGTAGTCCTGCTGTTGATGGTTTTAGTCTACACTATTTTAGGGGGTATGATATCAGTTATTATAACTGATTTCATTCAGTTTGTTGTTCTCTCTGTAGGTATGATACTAAGTGTCCTTTTTTCTATCTATTATTTAGGCTGGACAAATATATTCACTCAAGTTGAGATGCTTTCTTCAAATCCTAACTCAATTTATGATCCCATCCAGAGTAGAGGCGGATTCTATATAACCTGGCAGGTTATATTGGGGTTTGTTAGTGCTGTGATATGGCCAACTGCAATTACAAGGGCGCTGTCTCTTGATAGTTCAGAGACTGTAAAGAAACAGTACATGTGGTCATCTGCCTCATTTTTGATAAGGTTTATAGTCCCTTGCTTCCTTGGTATCTGCGCCTATGTTCACTTTAATGGTTACACCCCAGATAGCTCATGGGAAAAACTATCGATGATGCCAAGATATCTTACCGAGATACTACCTATGGGAGTTTTAGGGATTGTTGTGGCTGCCATGGTTGCAGCATTTATGAGCACACATGATAGCTACTTACTGTGTTGGAGCACAATTATAACTAATGACATAATAGATCCAATTAAAGGAGGAAAACTCTCATCATCAGAGAAAATCAGATACAGTAGAATTATTA
>MDSW01180836.1_pt1 | contig 11403 bp, 3 predicted proteins | sample 811171 | NCBI WGS metagenome assembly MDSW01 (sample SAMN05326641, study PRJNA326480) | marine metagenome | isolation source: seawater | place: Atlantic Ocean: North West | collected 2012
CGTCTCTTAACTGCAATAACTACTGAACTATCTGATTTTGGTGGTTTGAGATAATCTCGATATGGATCTAAGCCAGCATATCCATGTGCTGTTTTAGGAGATAGAATTACAGTTATCTCTCCTTCGTTAATATCATTAATGAATTTCTCCATTCCTTTTTCATCTAATTGATGAAATAAGAACCTTTCAACTGCTTCTGTGTACAAGGGAGTATCTGAATAAGCTTCAATCAATTTTTTCATACCAAATCTACCGATATCTGCATCTGGAGCAATAGCTCCCATTTTCCTAGCTGCATGAAGCAATTGTGATTTCAAGGCAGGACTATCTTTTATTGCAAATCTTAGCAAACTGCCTATGTTAGAGACAAAACCTTTCATTATCGCTAGCATATCTTTGACTGTTGTGCGTGTTGGAGCATCAACAATTATACGATAAGGATCAAATTGATATCCCACTTTGTAACCACTCTTAGCAGATAACATAGCTGAAACAATCATACCAATTGTTCGATTTAGTCGACTTCCTCCAGGATAATTTAGAATGAATAAACGTTCATGTTGTTCTATTGAAAGACATATCGGAGAAGGCATAACTCCTGCATCCAAAATACTCTGATGAAAATCCTGCAAGACTTTCCGGGCTTCATCAGTTACAGGCAATTCATCCCAATTACCTTCTGAAAGCCTTGATGATGCTTCTTGAGCTACTGAAAAAGGAACTGGAATATCTTCCCCAATCCATCGTGGTAATTCGCCAATCGAACTAGATGGAGAAACTGTAACTTGCTCCTCAATCTCAACTACAGCCCATACTGCACCTCTGAAAACTATTCTATCCCCTTGTGTTAAATCTAAGATAAAACGTTCATCTAATCTACCAATCATTTTCTGAGTAGTAATATCTCTAACACCGTAAGTTCTTTGATCTGGAATCAAGGACAAATTCCCATGGAAATATTTCATAGCTCTAGGCCCTTGTCTGACTGACTTACCTATTGTCCGATTTTGATGAACCTTGTCTAATAAACTTAACATATCATCAAGTTCAACCTCATTGAATTTCCTAAATGGATAAGCTCGCTTAATTGTATTCAAAAAAGTTAATCTATCAACGTTTTTATCACAAACTGTCCAAGATATTATTTGATTAGCAAGAACTGACATTGGCATTTCACGAATTCTAGATGGTTCTAATTCACCAGATAATGTTCGTCTGGCAATAACTGCAGATTCTAGAATTTGTGTAGCTTCTGTGGATACTATGCGGCCAATGGCTGTTTGTTTTATTTTATGTCCGGAACGGCCTAAACGTTGACTCATTCGTGAAGGATCTCTAGGTGAATTATATTGAATAACTAATGCTGTATTTCCAACATCAATTCCCAACTCTAGAGAGGATGTACAGATTAAAGTGTTAACAGTTCCCTTACGGTAATCTTCTTCAGCTTCGATTCGAACATCTTTACTCAAAGAACCATGATGGACATGAATACTCGCTTCTGGATCCCACATATTCCATCTAACTCCAATTGACTCAGCTGTATCTCTTGTATTAACAAAAAGAAGAGTTGGGCCCATAGTTGATGCTTCAGCTGAATAACGTAAAGCTGCAACTCTTTCAGGTTCCCAAAATAGTTCATTAACTAACTCATCGTCTTCTGAAACTGGCTCGGGGGTATGGACTAATAAATCCATTTTACGCTTTAATTTCGGAGTTAAAATCTTAACCTTACGATCCCCACCCAAAAATGCAGAAACTTCTTTCGGAGTTCCAACAGTAGCACTGAGCCCAATCCTCTGAAATTCACCAGATAGTAAGGCTAGACGTTCTAAAGCAATACTAAGCTGGGCACCTCTTTCACTAGATGCCAATTCATGAACTTCATCTATTACGACTGCTTGAACATTAGATAGATTTTCACGTAATCTTTTACCTGATAACATAATCTGTAAGGTTTCAGGAGTTGTAATCAGAATTTGAGGAGGATTCTTAGACTGTCTTGTTCTCTCAGAAGGTGAAGTATCACCGTGTCTTACTGCTACTGTAACATCTAATTCTTCCCCAATATCCTTCAAACGGCGTAGCATATCTCGATTAAGAGATCTTAGTGGAGTAATGTACAGAACTGTAATTGGTTTACATTCCTGCTCAAGTAATCGATGAAACAATGGAACAATAGCAGCTTCAGTCTTTCCAACACCGGTCGGAGCAATCAAAAGGACATTTGCACCAGAATCAATCACAGGCCATGTTGAAGACTGGGCTAAGGTTGGTTTTGAAAGATTACGATCTTCCAAGGCTTTGAATAATCTTGGATTTAATTTCATAATCTTAAATCAATTAAGTTACCTAATTCTCCAAATTCAAGTCCTTCAAGTGTCTCTACTCTAGCTTTTGATAAATTGGCTAAACCATTACGAAGTACAGGGCCCAAACCCTTCAAAGGTTCACGATTCATTGTTCTTCCAGCCAATTCTCCGAAAGCAGGCATAATTATCAACTGTTCAGGAACTTTTTCGTATCTCTCATGCTCAATCATTGGAGCTCTGAGCCAACATGGTTCACTGTGTAATTTATCTACTCTATCTCTGAATGAAAGAGCTGGGTGTTCATGCCCCATTATCAATATTTTTGAATTCATTACTTCTTGTGAAGGCCAGGCATGTCCATGCGCCATACCAATATCACCAATAACACCACCTGTAGAGTCATGAAATATGACATCAGGAGGTGCTATCTCATCCAGTCCCCCATCATGATTTCCAGGAACTATTTCAACATCTACTATTCTGTTTACTGCCATAAAAAATTCTTCTAAATCTTTGCGTTGTTGTCTACTATTATGAGGTACTTGGTGTTTAACATCTCCTAGTAAAATTAATCGATTAGCTTTAGTTTGCTTAATTAGCTTTAATACTTTTTCAGTTCGTGCAGTTGAGCGATTTGGAATCCAAACGCCGCCACGCAGCATCTCAGCTTCGACTCCATAATGTAAATCAGATAATAATAAAGCCGAATGGTCCGGAACATGCAATGCTGCAAAACCGTGAACTGGAACTAACTTCATAATCCTAAATTGCCAGAATTAAATAATAAGGCACCAACAAAGTAACCCAAAATGGCGCCACCATTTAGTAAAGGTAAACCAGCTTGTGGTCTTCCACTAAGAACAAAGGTCATTAGAATGCCAAAGCCAATCAAACTACCAGTCATAGAAGCAAGACCTACAGACCACCCTAATGCTGCCTTAGAAGAGACTACAAGAGCTCCAGGTATGACTAAGTCTCCCAGACCCATAAACAATGCACCACGCTTCTCACCTGACTCTATTTGCTTGTTTAGACTACCTTGTTTCAAAAAAGAGTAATCTAATGATTTTGGCATAACCAAAAGAATTGGTAATTTAAGATCCATAACTGAATCTGCTAAATCTACCATATGGCCAGTTCTGTAAACTGCCCAAGCATCATATATTGCCAACCCAGAAAGAAGTAAGAGTGCAGGGAATAAACCAAAAGATATACCAAAAATAGCAGCTACTCCTGCTGCTAAAATAACCCCTGCAATATCAATTACATACCACTCAGGATAAGATAATAGTAAGAAAGTCAGTTGAACTGCTAAAGCTGTTGCACCAACATATCCTGCAAAGCCAGTTATACCGTAGCTATTGAAAAATGGGTAAAATACATAGATAAATGTCGTACCTATAGCTGTTAAGAATATTATTTGAAGAACCCAATCAAGATTCTGTTTTGCAACCCACAAAATAAATGCTGTAAATACTAAAATAATTCCAATGTAAACTACTGAATTAAGAGGATCTTCGGGATCTTCAAATGCTTGAACATCAGCCTCCTGATAAGCTGGTACAAGATACATTGCAGTAACATGAGATACAACAAAACAAAGAGCTAATGCTAGAATAGGTAAACTATTCTCTTTCCATGCCTCAGAAAGACTTTGTTCAGGTTCTTTATTATCTGACATTATTTACTCATTTGAAAGGCCGTTATAGGATTTAACGCCCTTAACTCCACTTAAACTGCTTAGGATATCCCCTAATGAAACCTACTGTCAAACTTCTTCTTTATTATTGTATTTTACCAAAACAAAAATTCCTATGATTATTGATAATGCACCAAAAATGATTGTATAGATACTGACTGTTGTAATTGTGTAGGCTAAAGCAATACGTATCATGAAAATCCCAAAAACAATAGCAATCAGACCAAAAATGGGTGAAGCAAATATTTGTTCGTTGATTCTATTACTCTCCATTGTCATGGATATCTTATGAATCAAGCCTTTATTAACCCGTTATTCTGGACTGAAACACGCGGGTGTAGTGTAGCCTGGTATCACTCAAGGTTGCCAATCTTGGAACCCGGGTTCAAATCCCGGCACCCGCACCAATCTATAATTCATCCAATTTACCCAAGAGGTCATCCATTCCAGATTTGTCTTCGTCCTCTTCGGATTTCTTTTCCTTCTTCTTAGGTGCGTTCTCAGGATCGTCTAATTCATTCAATTTACTCAAAATATCATCAACACCAGAGTCTCCAGGGTCCATTGCAGGTTCTTTTGGTTCTTCTACAACTTCGGCCACTACTTCAGCTTCTACTACTTCGGCTTCTCCACTATCAAAAGAATCTGCTTCTTCGACAGTAGCATCCAAAACTTCAACATCCGAAGAAACTGCTTCGACTTCAACAATCTCTGCTGCAACCTCAATATCTTCAACGACAGCCTCTACCTCAGCAACAGCCTCTACGACTTCAGCTTCTACTATTTCAGCTTCCACTACTTCTACAACTTTAGTTTGAGGACTTGCTACTACTTCGGCTTTGACAGCATTATCGATATCGTCTATGTTCAATGTTACACCATCCTTGAAAAGGTCAACTCTTTCGAATACAGCAGTAGAAACTCCGGATGCATTACCACCCTTCGAAGCATAATCTAAGTGTACATTCAATGAAGATTGAGCAGATTTTAATGGCTCAAAGTATAAGGTCACTGACATCTCAGCATTAGCTGGTATCTTCTTGATATCTACTTCAGTTACTTTATACTTGAAGGTAGGCTCTGTCCTCACTAGTTTAAGGAAATCTGCACCATATTCTAATGTTAATTTTGCTCCTTTAATTTGCTTCTTAGAATAATTATTTAATAATAAATTAACTTGGAAGAATCCTGCAGTCTGAGTCCAACTAGATCTCAAATTAACAGATTTGAGTGCTTGAAGTTCATCAATCATTTCCTTTGTTACTGGTTTACTGATATCCATTATTGGCTGTAAATGATTTACAGTTTCACTTAGGCTATCTACATCGCCATCCCAGGACTTTAATTTAGAACCAAATTCATCTTCAATCTTAGTCAGAGCACGACTCATTCTTGATCTTAAATCACGGTTGGCTTCACCATAAACGACAGATGCTAAAATTGTGTGTTTACCTCTCTCGAGGATAATCTGATTCTCACCATAATCTATCGAACCTAAGTTACCAGTAGTCTGGAAAGAATCTTTAACAAAATCATTAATCGCCGTAAGCATGCTGCTCATGATATCTGAATCAACTTTTGCTTCTTCATCCATCAAACTAGATAACATTCGTCCATCATTGTAAATCAAATACATTTCTTGAATCTTGTATGGTGCATGTGAACCTTCTGATCCTATGTCTTGCATATTGATAATTCGTGTAACTGTTTGTGGAAGTACTGCTTGAATTTTTGAAATCAATTTTGCAGCTTGCGGAATGTGGGAATATGTAGAAGCAACTTGCCTAACAATGTCGATATCGACTCCGGCTTCTTTAAGTTCATCAATTGTGAAATTCTGGAATAGAGTATCTGCTAAAGCTAAGAAGGAATTCTTCTGACGTGAAGGTGTGCGCTTATATCTTTCATATGTTGAATTCCAAACTTCGGAAACTACTTCTTTCTTCAAATCTTGGAATATACCTGAGTCTGCAAAGGCTCGGTTAATCATTCGTAATTCAGTACTAAATGGATTCATGTCTCCCCAACCTTGGAGCACGTCTGGCCAAGTATCGTGAGGGAATCTGATTACGCTGTCATTAATTGGTAAGTAAGCCAAGACTAAGTTCAAAGTCTTTGGGTTCATTTTATCGTCTAATTTTTCTTCAGTATGTTTAGATAATACTTCAACATAGGCATCAAAGAAATAATCGTTACAATAACGTTCTTCCATGTGATCAGATAAGAAAATTAAGGATGCTAAAGCATGAAGACCACCTTTACGATATTCCTCTCCGTCCTTCAATAATCTTTGTAATAATTGTGCAACATAATTTATCATTCCTTTAACTGAATTCTCTTCAATATACTCACGTGTTAAAGTCTTGACACTACGGTGCATCATTTCTCTAACCATAGACCAAACATAGATTGGACTTCCTTCTGCATATTCGGCTAGTATTTTTACAGAATCATCATTGAAACCAAGACTCTGGAAAGACATCATTTTCTGAATCATTGCTTTCATATCCAATTCACTGAATAATGGAACTGTTAATCTGTCAAACTTGGCTTGCATTTCAGTTGGTAAGGCTTTCCAATCAGCCTCTCTTGAACTTACAATTACACCTTTAACATCATTTTCAGTTAGAGCTTCAACCAATTTTTGATTCTCAGGAATATCGTCGTAGAATACACGTACTCCAAACATTTCGTGAGCTTTAGCAATAGTATCTGTGCTCAATATTCCCACTGGAGCTTTGTTCATCAATCTGTCAAATACTTCAAAGAGCATGACTGTTTTACCAACTCCAGGTTCTCCAATAATTACGAAGTTTTTATCGGGTGCACTGTTAGTTATTCTTTCAACTATTTGTTGACGGAAGGAATCTAAATGTACGTTACCTCTTAGATTTTCTGGTAAGGCCCAATCAGTTACTACAACAGTTGGATCTCCTGGAACATCAAAGTAAGAAGATATTGCAAAACGTTCTCTATTATTGTGTAAATAATCAACTACTTCCTCATTATTTGGATGTGTGATATATGATTCTCTTCGCTTAGCCATATATTCTCCAATAATCAAGGCATTACCCTGAGCATCAGTTGGGATATCCCAATCTTCAACTTCCATTGGTTCTCTTCCGGTTAATATAGGATCGGCAACGTCGTCAACAACTAGGCCTTCAATTGGTTCTGCACTTCTATTTCGTCTAAGTGCTATAGTACCAACTACCATAAGAACTCCAAGACCCAACGAAGCAATAAGTGGCAAATTATTACTGAAATCTTCTATAACTCCAGCCACTAAACCTTCTTCTATAACTTGAGGTATGACCACAACTGTAAAGGATTGTTCAGTATAACTACCCTCATTATCAAGAACTCTTACTGTAATTAAATTATCACCTACAGGAAGCGTATTATCTTCAAACGTGAAATTAGAACCAGTTCCAATCTCTTCGAGTGAACCATCGCCGTCAATGTCAGCATACCAAACTACTGTAGACACAATTCCGTCTTCATCTGAAGACTCAATACCTAAATCGAAAATCTCTCCTTCAGTTATTGTTTTCGGTTCTTCACCGTCTTTAACATCTAAATTACTGTCTCCAATTACTGGTAGATTATTCTCTACTGCAATACTTTGCGGCATAACGTAGTTGTCTGAAACACCACCTAATTCATCTATAACATCAATCGAAAACTCATAATCACCAACAGGAGCATCTCCATCTGGTGTAAACGTGAATTCTAATTCTTTCGTATCATTATTAAATAATACATCATCAATATATTCTTCAAACCATTCATCAGTTCCCTTGACTCTATAACTAACAGTATAATCTAAATCTACACCTAAGGTCTCATCATCTATAATTTTGACCTTGAGCATAGCTGATCTGAATCTACTTATTTCATCGTCAGAAATATCTACATTCTCTGAAATTTCTGGACGTCCATTGACCTCTAAATCGAATGTTTCTTCAGTACTCCAAAGACCATTACCTCCTCTTAGACTAAACGATATTGTGTGTGTACCGTTAGAGAGAAGTGTAGTACTAAATGAAGAAGTTCCGTCTTGTCCACCTTCATAAAGAATTCCATCTAAACTTGAAGTCCAAGAGTAAGAACTAATGAATTGTGTACTAGTAGTTCCGCCACTAAAGAATACAAGGTCTCCATTGTTTAACTGAACTCCCCAACCCCAAGGTGCTGAAACATCATTTACTTTTAACGATAATATTTGTGAATCAGGTCTTTGCATTACAACCAAAATTGAAGAAGCTACATCAGAAATAGTTCCATTATTATCTTCTACCCTAAGGTAAATAGTGTGTGAACCTTCAGATAAATTTTCTACTGGATAATATAGTATTGAACCATCACCAATAACGCCATCCAATGAAGATTCCCATACATATTCAGATAAGTCTCCATCTAAATCATATGATGCCGATTTAAATTCAACAATTCCACTTCCTGTCATTAAATCTTCTTCATGACGAGCAATACTTGAGAATCTTAAGTCGTCAATTAATCCATTGAAAGGATCACCGCCAAGAGGAGTTTGTCCAATACTAATTTCACTATTTGTAAAATCTATTTCTCCAGACCATAATATTTCAGTATATACACCGTCTAACCACATGCCAACGTAATCCTGGCCTCGAACAATGCTTACAAAGTGCCATTCATCATCTCTAACTGAAGTTTGTGATTCAATCTCTACTAGACTCTCTCCATCATTTACTGTGAAACTAAATCTAACTGTATCGTCTACGTATAAATTATAACCCCATTCAGCTAAATTATCTTTATCTGAAATTAAAGTCATCTTCTGAAGGCCATCAGTTCTAAACCATACTTCAACTGTGAATTCTACATCATTCATGGTCAAATCTGTATCTATATTTGTAAAAGTACCATCAAATTCAACTGAGGTGTCTGCCGTGGAGTTAGGCCTTCCATTATTCCAAATACCTACTGGTAATATTGTTCCAGTATAATCTCCCTTGGAATCCAAAACAACTGCTTCACTACCTTCATCAAATGGCCAGTATGCAACGGTATAATCATCTAATAAATTCTGATCTGCACCTTTGACTGCTTCTTCAACACCAGTTTGAGTATTATCACCTATACCATTAATCTCATCAATATCTGAAATAGGCCTTAGATTAACCCATATCTTTTCTGAATGACTATTAGATGTATCTATTTCTGAGGTATATTCGGCACCATCATAGTAATATGTAATAAATGTGTCAATATATTCTGGAACCCAAGCCCCATCGTAAATTTCACTAACAATGAATAATCTATCAAGACCGCCAAGTGAATCTGTCTTATCATCTGAACCAAAATATCTCTCTGTGGAATAAATCGATGAAGTCCCTTGCAAAATTTCTAATTCTACATCTTGAGCAGGGCCATTAACTGTCAACATTTCAATATCTATGAAATTTATAAGTTCAAAGTAGCTGTCTGGATCTATATCTACAATTCCTATTTCAGTATTGATGAAAGTATTGTTTGTACCTGAAGTATAATATTCAATATCATATCCAGTAGATCCTAAGGTATTATTCTCTACCATATTATAATTAGAAGAACCTGAAAGGAAGGCAAAAGCAATTCCTACGTCATCAATATCATTATCAGAGATTGTGTTATTACTTCCGTCTATTATAATTGCAGCATTGTCATATGTAATACTACCTCCATTTATTTCGCTGAATATATTACTTGTAATTGTATTAAAATCAGAATCAGATAACCATATTGAAAGATTCAAGTTATTGTCGTGTATATTCAAATTATCACTAGAGGTTGAATGAATTCCATAACCCTCTGATGGATCAGAAATACTATTAGAATCTATTTCAATATTGAAAGAAGAAACTATACGAATTTCAGCATTGCCATTATCTGATATTATATTGTTAGTTAATGTTCCAGATATAATACTGTTAAGGTTAATTCCATTAATACCATTACCAATAAAAGTACTATCTAAAATTTCTATGTTTGTTTGTGAAACTAATACTCCATAATTATCATTAGATGATGAAGTGACATTTTCAATGGAAGATGAGTGTCCATTTGATGCAATGTGTATTCCTGTTTCATATCCCGAAATAAAGGAATCACTAAGTTCAAAATTATCAGATCCTGAATCAGCAAATATACCTTTTGAACCAATAGAATTAATAGTATATTGATGTATGTGCAAATCAGTGATTACAGTATCATTAGAATCCAGATTATGAATACCAATTGACAAAATATCACTTATGACTAAATTATGCATGAAAGTATTCATGGAACCGTTAATCATTACTGCAGTGTCAAAACCTGAAATTGCTAAGTTTTCTACTACTACGTTATCAGCTATAATTACAATTGCTGGAAGATCTTCATCAAATATTGGAGGGGAACTGAAAGGTGGGGAATCGGAACCTGATTCTTCAACCTTGATTTTTGTATCGCTTGCGCTATATCCTCTTAACGCTATTCCATCTTTATTAATAACAATATTTTCACTATACTCACCAGGATCTAGACGGATAATATCATACTCTGTTGCATTATCTATGGCTGTTTGAATGTAATTATATTTATCTCCAGTATCTAAATTGGTTATTCGGAATAGAGGAACTTCAAAGTCAATATCAACTCTAATCTCATCAGTATCTGAAGTTTTAGAATTGAACCAATCAACTACACGAATCTTGAAAATTGTTGTATTATCGGTTCCAGTACTACTTCCATCAAATACTCGATAAATTACTTCTATATCTGAAGATAATTTACCTTCAGAAGTTTTAGAATCTGAGCCACCGAAATAAGATGTTGAATATATGATGTTATCTCCATCTAATACTTTGACATCCGCATTGCCTGCATCTGTATTATTATTTACAATATTTATGTTCATCCAATTTTTCAAATAAAGCGACGAATCTGAATCACACGTAACATAGCTATATGTTGATTCATACATAGAAATCCTTTCTGAATTTTCTAATGTAATTGTTGTTACTTCCTGACCATACAAATAGTTACTATCGGAAACTTGGAACTCAATATTCTGTATGTCCGTATTCAAAGATATTTCATTATAATTGGAACCGTCAGTATAACCTAGGCTACCTATTTCTATATCATTAGTCACTACACTCAATACATCATTAGAACTTATACTATTACTATCTGATTTCGTCAATAATATTCCAATATCAACATCATCTATTTCATTACTATGTATTTCATTATTATCGGCAGTCTCAAGTAATATTCCTACATAAGAGTCTGCGATACTATTATTTCTTATAATATTATTATCAGATAATACTCTTATTCCTGAAGAATTGAAGGGATCTTCCCATGCAAACGAATTTACTATATTAA
>MDSW01017021.1_pt1 | contig 11402 bp, 12 predicted proteins | sample 811171 | NCBI WGS metagenome assembly MDSW01 (sample SAMN05326641, study PRJNA326480) | marine metagenome | isolation source: seawater | place: Atlantic Ocean: North West | collected 2012
GGGTATATATCCATTAGGATACCTAATCGGAACAGCTGATGGTCAATGGTATTCGTTTATGGCCGATCTAGTAAGTACCGACGCTAGAGATTTGATCTATAACGTTGGCGATGCAATTAATAAAATTGGATTTGGTCTAGTCGTATGGTCCGCGGCTAAAAGTAGCTCAAAGTAGTAAATTCAATTTTTAATGAATGATCAACTATCAAAGATTGACCATCTAGCAGTTATCGTAGAAAATATTGAACAATCTGTTAAATATTATACTGAGAAGTTTAACTGCAACGTAAAGTATCAGGATGACTCATGGGCAATGCTTAAGTTTGATAATATCAATTTAGCATTAGTTGTTGAAGATGAGCATCCAAACCATTTTGCGATAGTTGATCATTCATTATCCTCAAACAAAGATATAAAATTTCACCGCGATGGGATAGGTTATGTCTATACCAATGACCCTAGCGGTAATTATATTGAACTCCTAGACCAAGAGTCTTAATTAGATTCCTTCCCTGCAGTCGATAGTTGCGCACTGCATCCTCAAATAACTCTATTAATTTGTCTAATTTGGCAATAAACATATATAACAATACGCTCTCTCCATGTAAATAAAATAATACCTTGACTGAAAAAAGCTCATAACGCTCAATTTTTACTTGCCATGAAATAAAAGTTGTTATAATTTTAATCATGTCTCAAGTAAACATTAATAAAAATAATACATATTGTATCGTTTCTGCCTTCGCTTACGATATCGATGATTTTGTTCAAGCAATTCAAAATCTTATTGATGATGGCTGGAAAGCAAATGGTGGAATTAGCGCGTCAAACAGTATGCTCTATCAATCACTGACAAAAAATGAAAAATAAAAATTTTATTGTCATTGGTGCGAGCGGGGGAATTGGCAGTCAATTGGTTGCGGATCTAAACGATGTTCATTGTAACCTACTCCTTGGTTATCATAATGAAATACCTAATATCGATTATCCTATTGTTAGGTCCGCACCAGTTGAGTGTCAATCGTTTGAGAGCATAATGTCGTTTATTGAAGATTGTAAGAATGAGGTTGATCATGTTGACGGAGTAGTTAGTTTGCCTGGCTCAATTCTATTAAAACCTCCACATTTTATTTCTGAAGAAGAATTCCACGATGTTATCAATCTAAATCTGAAATCTGCCTTTGGTGTAGTTCGTGCTGCGGGTAAATTATTAAACAATAGTTCTATCGTATTGTTAACAACAGCGGTTACTGCTATTGGTCTCGCTAATCATGAAATGATAGTTGCTGCAAAAGCTGGTATAGAATCAATGGTACGCTCAGCATCAACAACCTATTCCTCGAAATCTTTACGATTCAATGCTGTCGGCCCAGGCTTGGTTGATACTCCTCTTTCAGATCGAATTACTAAAAACCCAAAAGCTCTTGAAATAAGTTTAAAAATGCACAGTTCTGATAGAATTGGAAGTCCCAAAGATATCAGTGCTATGATTCAATTCTTGCTTGATCCAAAAAACGACTGGATAACAGGTCAAACGTTTAGAGTTGATGGTGGACTCTCTTCAACTAAAACACCTTAATCCACACCTTCCCTACAAATTTTGCCACACATGTGAAAGGCCATTTTCTTGGAGAAAGAAATGGAGAGTATCCTGGGACGAGGTAAAGTATTGCAGTAATAGGTGTAGAAAAAACAAGAAACAATGAACGCTTCTTTAATTTTTCCAAATCAACTGTTTTATCCCAACCCTGTACTTTCAAAGAACAGACCGATCTATATTTTTTGTGACCCTCTTTTTTTTAAAGATTGTCAATATCCAGTTAACTTCCACAAGCAAAAACTTCTGTTGCATTTATTATCGGTCGGTGAGTATAAAAAAGAGCTTAAGAAGTATGGTTATGATGTTTGGGTGATTGATGGGACCAAATCAAAAAATAGTTATTTTGAAGATCTGTTTTCAGAAAAGAGTGTTAGTCATGTTCATTATGCTGATCCAAACGATTACGTTTTAGAACAGAGATTAAATAAGTCAATTCGATCTATGGGTATAGATTTTACAATCTATGATTCACCAGGATTTATCAATTCAAAGAGTGAAGTAGAGTCATATTTTTTTAACAAAAAGAAATTATTCATGGCAAGTTTTTATAAAGACCAGAGGCGTAATCTTAATATATTAATGGATAAAAAAGGTCAACCAATAGGCGGTAAATGGAGCTTCGATGAGGACAACAGAAAACGATTGCCCCATAAAATGATGGTTCCAGAACCTATCGTTCATTCATTTTCTGAACCTGAAATGAGAAAAGCAAAAAAAACTATATTGAATGACTACCCTTCAGCTATAGGCAGCTTTGAATCATTTAATTATCCAGTTTCTAGGTCCCAAGCTCTCTTAAGTTTTAGAGATTTTTTAAACAATCGCGCATATCTTTTTGGGGACTATGAGGATGCCATCTCACAATCACATAAGGTTATTTTTCATGGAGTCATTACGCCTTATCTGAATATTGGTTTATTAACTCCCATGCAGATTGTAAATGAAATCCTTGAATTTTCTACTGAAAACAATATTCCGCTTAATTCTCTAGAGGGTTTCATTCGTCAAGTCATTGGATGGAGAGAGTTTATTAGGGGAGTGTATGCCTCCAAAGGTAGTATGCAACGTACCAAAAACTATTGGAACTTTACAAAAACAATTCCATCCTCTTTTTATAATGGATCTACAGGAATTAAACCCATAGATGATGTCATTAATACAGTTTATGAGAACGCATATTGTCACCACATAGAACGACTGATGCTTTTGGGTAACATTATGTGCCTACTTGAGTATGACCCAGATGAGGTCTACAGGTGGTTTATGGAGATGTTTATTGACTCATACGATTGGGTAATGGTCCCAAATGTCTACGGTATGAGTCAGTATGCGGATGGGGGTATCATGTCAACAAAACCTTATATAAGCGGTAGTAATTACATTTTAAAGATGAGCGATTATAAAAAAGGTGATTGGAGTGCACAATGGGATGCTCTTTACTGGTCGTTTATCAACAACCATAGATCATTTTTTCTTAAAAACCCTAGAATGAGCATGATGGTAAGATTGTATGACAAAAAACCTGATGACATGAAAAAAATGTATAACGAAACTTTAACGAGGATTGAGCTATAAAAGCTCAAAACGCTCGAATTATATTGTTTTTTAATAATTATTAAAATAAATTTTTTATATGAAGTATTTAAGTTCTAAAGAAGTTTCAGCCATTTTAGGTGTCAATATTTCTACGCTTAAGCGATGGACGGAGAGTGGTAAGCTTGGTTGTGAAAAAACTGCGGGTGGCCACAGAAAATTCACTATGCAGCATGTAAGAGATTATTACAAGTCTAACACCAATGGTACCAAAAGTGATCTATTAAGCCTTGAATCGAAAGAGCATAAACAAGTTTATGGACTGATCAATAACCAAAACTACAAACAGCTCGCAATAAATCTTGCGGATGCAAGCCTTGATGCTGATGAATCAACAGTCGACACTATTGTTAACGGTCTATACATGAATGGAACTCCGGTTGCAGACCTTTTTGATTTTGTAGTTGACGTAGCAGGAAATATCGTTGAAGATAAATTAACAAAAAAAGAGATAGTCCATACGGATGCATATCTTTCTAGAAAAATAATTACTCGTGCTGTTGATGCCCTGAATCGCGATAAGCCTAATGGAAATTTTAACGGCAAAAATGCTCTGTGCATAAACTTTGAAGATAATCTTCCAGATATTGGCGTTGTCATGTCAGAAGTTCTCATGCGGCACAATGGATACAATGTTTACAATTCTGGATCTCATGCCGAATTAGGGGAGCTTAGCGACATCGTTATTAAGAGAAAAATTGACATTGTCCTTTTTTATTTATGCAATCTGCAGTGCTGCAATGCCGTTGTTGAGGAAAACGTCTCAAAAACCGTTAGTCAAATTCACTCTAGCCTTAAAATTGCCAAAAATTTAAAAATCAAAATCCTATTTGGTGGAGAGGGGCTCTTCCTTTTAGATGACATTAAGGACAAGATAGATAATTCCTTTCTTACCTATAATGATCTCAGTAAACTGATATAGTTATATCATCGCATTCAAATTTGACAACCGTCGAGTCAAGCAACTCAATTCAATAGATTTTTCCTCTGGTCCAGTGGTTTACTGGATGCAGAGAGATAGAAGGTCGATCGATAATTGGGCATTGATCTATGCTCAAATGATCGCTTTAGAAAAAAAAGTCCCATTACTGGTTCTGTACTCTTTGAATGGTGATTTTTCATCATCAAACCTCAGGCAGTATGGATTTATGATAAAAGGCTTATCAGAAACTATTGAAAATCTTCGCCAAAAGAATGTTCCATGCTTTATTGCTAGGGGCAATGCAACCGAATCTGTTGTTCAATTTCTAAATTCAGAAAAAGCAGGTTTTTTAGTTACCGATTTTTCACCACTTAAAGTCTACAAAAACAGAACTTCAAAAGTTTCAAAATCCCTCTCAATCCCTGTCCATATAGTTGATACACACAATATAATCCCGATATGGTTTACTAGCGATAAACAAGAGTACGCTGCATACACTATTCGATCAAAAATACATAAAAAAATTGATGAATTTCTTACCCCAATACCAAGAATTGTTAATCACCCCTTTAGTTTTTCTAAAAAACCTGAAATGTTTCGAGCGGACGAATTGATCGAAACACTAAATATTGATCATTCGGTTGCCGAGGTTTCGTGGGTTAAGCCAGGAGAAGCTAGCGCTAACGAAACCTTACAATCATTTATAAAAAACCGTTTTGACCAAAGCGACGTATTAAGAAATGATCCTAACCAGAACAAATTATCAAACCTTAGTCCCTTTTTACATTTTGGACAAATTTCTGCCCAACGTATAGCGCTTACCATTAATCAATTAGAAGATTCATCGATGAAAGATTCCTTTTTAGAGCAGTTAATCGTAAGAAGAGAATTATCTGATAATTTTTGTTACTACAATAATTTCTATGATTCCTTTGATGGATTTCCAAAATGGGCTCAAACGACACTTGATGAACATCGCTACGATGAGCGAGAATACGTTTACAATCCTCTTCAATTTGAAAATGCTGAAACACATGACAACCTTTGGAATGCGGCACAAACTCAAATGGTGGAAAAAGGTAAAATGCATGGTTTTTTACGTATGTATTGGGCAAAAAAAATTCTTGAGTGGAGCCCTAGCCCTGAAAGCGCTTTACAGACAGCTATTGATTTAAATGATAAATACGAACTAGACGGTAGAGACCCTAATGGTTACACTGGAATTGCTTGGAGCATTGGTGGGGTACACGATAGACCGTGGTTTGAAAGAGCAATCTTTGGAAAAGTTCGATTTATGAATTATAATGGTTGCAAAAGAAAATTTAATGTTGCTGAATTCATAAACAAAAATAACGCTCATAACGCTCATAAATCTGTTTGATTTCTTTTTCTCTTTAGTTAAGTTCTTTTATGAAAGTTTATGAATTAAATGTCACACATCAAATCGATGCACCGCTTGATAAAGTATTTGATTTTTTTTCAAAACCAGAAAATTTGTCTGAAATTACACCTGCTAAGTTGGGGTTCAATATTCTGACTCCATCTCCAATTAAAATGGAAAAAGGGACCTTAATAGATTATACTATTAAACTAGCTGGCATTCCCTTGCGTTGGAGGTCGCTAATTACTGAGTATGATCCCCCTAAAAAATTTGTTGATGAGCAATTAAATGGTCCTTATTCGTATTGGCACCATACCCATTCGTTTAGAGCTGTTAATTCTGGAGTAGAGATGAATGACGTTGTCCGATACGCCATTCCCATGGGTATCATTGGAAGATTCATGCATGCAATTTGGATAAAGAGAGATTTAAATAAAATTTTCAATCATAGAAAGCAAGTAATTGATAACTTGCTTGCTGCAGAAAACAAATAAATATCATCTAAGGAAATAAGATAATGAAAGTAGCACTTTTTGGGGGAACAGGATTTGTTGGTTCATATATTATTGATGAATTAATAAAAAGCAATCACAAGCCTAAGCTTTTGGTTCGTGAGGGTTCAGAAAAGAAATTGCTGCAGGCTGACAGTTGCGAGGTTATCCCTGGGAATCTTGGAGATGCTAAAGCACTTAAAAAGACAATCTCTAAGGCTGATGTTGTTATATACAGTATTGGTCTTGTAAGAGAATTTCCCCGCAAAGGTATAACATTTCAAGAAACGCAATTCGATGGAGTAAAACAAACTGTAGATATTGCTATAGAATGTGGTATAAAAAAATATGTTCTTGTCAGCGCTAACGGGGCAAAACTTGATGGTACAAAGTATCAAAGTACAAAATATCTTGCTGAAGAATATCTTAAACACTCTGATTTGAATTGGACAATTTTTAGACCTTCACTTTGCTTTGGAGATCCTAGAGGTGGTGGTAGACCAGAATTTTGCACCCAGCTAAAAAGGGACATGTTAAATCTTCCCATACCATCTCCAAACTTCCATACTGGATTGATGCCATTGAACGCTGGAAAATTTGCCTTATCACCTGTTCACATTAAAAATGTTGCTGAATTCGTTGTAAAGTCAATAGAAATGGAATCTGCTAAAAATAAAACGTTTCCACTTGGCGGAGAGGCTTACTATTGGAAAGATCTTGTTCAGACAATGGCAGCTTCTTATGGTAAGAAAAAATGGATGGTTCCAGCACCTGCGTTTGGAGTAAAAATGCTGGCTTTTTTCTTTGAGAGGTTTTCATGGTTCCCAATAACTCGCGATCAAGTTACAATGTTGGTTGAGAGCAATGTTTGTGAATCAAAAGAACATTTTGACTCCTTTGACATTAAACCAATACCATACAACACAGAAACTTTAAGCTATTTAAGAAATTAATATTTTATAAGTTTTATGAAATTAATTGCTTTTTTTTCGTTAAGCCTCTTGACCTATTCAGGTCTATCTATTTTTTCTGGTAAACAGAAGATAGAACTAAAGATTGGTGATAAGGCTCCAAGCTTTAACCTGAAAGATCAAAACAAAACAGTTCACAGGCTTTCAGATTACCTTGGGAAAAAAGTTGTATTGTACTATTTCCCAAAAGCAGATACACCCGGATGAACGATTCAGGCTTGCGGGTTCCGCGATGACTACGATAAATATCTAAAATCAAATATTGTTGTTTTTGGAATAAGTTACGATTCTCCAAGAGCGCTTAAAAAATTTAAAGAAAAATGGAAGCTTCCTTTCAATTTGTTGTCAGATTCAAAGAAAGATGTAGCTGTAAAATATGGAGCAAATACGCCCCTATGGACAAAAAGAATAACTTTCGTTATCAATGAAAAAGGTTATATTGAAAAAATATATAGGAAGATTAATGTTAACACACATGCGGAGAAAATTTTAAGTGAGATCAATTAAAATTTATTTTATTTCCATTATGCTTGGAATTGGAGTTGTCTCATCACAGCAGAACTCTTACCAAGTTTATGGATTTATCACTGACAGTACATCTGGTGAAGCCTTGATTGGGGCGAATGTTTTCATACGTGAGACAGGACAAGGAATGGCTACTGATAATAATGGATATTACGTGTTATCCGGAATTCAGTCTGAGGTAGTTGAGCTAGTCGTATCATATGTTGGCTACCAGCAATATTACCAACCTTTAAATTTTATGAGTCAAAATTCACAGAATATAAACGTTGCTCTGAAGCCTGAAACTATTGAACTAATGCAGGTTGACGTAACTGCGGAAGAAATTGAAAGACTTAACCGTATTGAGCCTAGCAGGGTGAACTTGTCTCCAAGAATATTGAAGGCACAGCCATCGTTGGCTGAGCCTGATATTTTTAGAACCATTCAGTCTTTACCTGGAGTGCTTACTACATCAGAGTTTAGCACAGGTCTCGTAATAAGAGGTGGAAATACTGATCAAAATTTGATTTTGCTTGATGGTATAACAGTATACAATCCTTCGCATCTTGGAGGTTTATTTTCAAATTTTATTGTGGATGCTGTCAAAGATGCTGAGCTAATCAAAGGAGGATATAATGCTGAATATGGGGGCCGTTTGTCTGCGGTCCTAGATATTAGAAGTCGAGAGGGTAATCGCAACAAGTTTGAGGGAAGCAGTAGCGTCTCGCTTTTGACAGCACAGACGACACTTGAAGGACCATTTTTGAATGGTGCATGGTTGCTTGCAGGAAGGCGGACATATTTTGATAAGGTATTACCTTACGTAACGGATAGTTTTGATTTGCCATATTATTTTTACGATTTACAAGGTCATGTCTTTACGGACCTCAATGAAAAAGATAGAATTTCACTAAGTTTTTATCGTGGAGTAGATGATTTAGAATTTCAAGATCTTGATCTTGATTCTGATTGGGGCAACAAAACAATTAGTCTTGCATACAGAAGAGTGTTTAATGAAAAAATTATAGGAAACTTTCTTGCAGCTAACAGCCATTTTTATACACGATTTGGTCTTGGGGGTGAAGCAGGTATTCAGGAATATAATCCACTCACCGATCAAACTATCTCTGGTGATTTGGCTTACTTTTACAATCAAGATCTCAACGTGTTCTTTGGTGCTCAAGCAAAGAGTTTAAATATTAGATATGATTCAAAATTTAATGACAGAATTTTGTTTAACTCTAAAACCACTCCTTTTGAAACTGCTGTTTACACGAAAATTAAATGGAAACCAAACTCTAAGTTTATTATAGAGCCTGGCGTAAGACTTATCACCTTCTCCTCACATAGTGATGGTGTGTATCCTGATTTGAGATTAAGCTCTAAGTTTATAATAGATGAAAGTCGTTTTATCAATTTTGCTGTCGGCAATTATCACCAATTTATTTCAACATTTCAAGATGATTTTAACGCAAATATATTAGACAGTTGGTTTGCTATTGATGACAAAGGCGACCCTTCGAAAGCAACTCAAGCTGTCGTTGGTTATGAGCAGTATTTTGGTAGTGGGCTTAAATTTCAAGTAGAGGGGTACTATAAGAAGATAACAGGAATGCTTACCTATGAGGAATCAAGAGCTACAACTGATGGTAGCTTTCAAAGTGAAAGCATATTAGACCTCCTTACCCAAGCTGATGGTTACGCATATGGCGCAGAGCTTTTCTTTCAAAAATCATCAGGAAAACTTAGCGGTTGGGCTGGATATTCTTGGTCTGTGAGTAGAAAAATGATGAATGGAAAAGAATATTTTACTAATTGGGACAGATCTCATGTAATCAACGTTCTTGCAAATTATCAATCCAGTCCAAAATGGGAGTACAATCTCAAATTCACTCTCCAGAGCGGACAGGCGTTTACACCAATCAATGGTTATTTTTTGCAGAATTTGCCTGGTGATTCACAGCAAAATTACAGGACAATTCCTGCTACCCGTAACGGTGGAAGATACCCCTCGTATCATCGACTTGACCTTGGAGCTGTTCGTCACTTTGATTTCAAAGGTCGAAAGTTTGATTTGTTTATGCAAGTAATCAATGCATACAATCGTAAGAATGTTTTTACTTACACCTATCCTCTTGGAAACACTTTTAATGGTATTGATGATGATGGAGATTGGGAACAAAAAAAACATGATAAGAATGGCAATCGCAGACCAGACAGAGGAGAGCCAAATGTTGACGAGGATGATGAAGGCAGAATCCAAAGAAAGCCGGTTAGTTTGTTTCCAATAATACCTACCATTGGAATTACGTGGAACTTCTAATGAGGCATACTTTTTTACTAGCATTCGTTATTTTCATTGGATTCATTTCGTGCGATACTTTTAACGATCCAGAGTCTCCTTATGAGGAGAAAATTGTTATATTTGGTAATATTTCTGGAGACTTACCTATGATTGATGATACAATATTCGTCTCTCGATCTGCGTCACTAGATGAAAAAATAGATGCTGAGGCCCTTTGGATAAGCGATGCGAAGGTGACAATTTCTGGTAATGGCTCTGATTATGAAGCCTCTCCAGTGCCAAATAGACCTGGTAGGTATCAAACTCATAAATCAGCAATTTTTACAGCAGGAGAAAGCTACACCTTGAGAGTTGAAACTGGTGGCCAAACCCTGACGTCTAAAACAACCATTCCTAAATCCCTCAAAATCGATTCCAATACCACTTTGAAAGAGTATACCTGCAATGACGGAAACACATTGCCAATTAAAGTTATCAAAACCGATAATGTTGACTACGATGGTAATCCAATCCCCAGTCGAATTGATACCATTGAGTACAATTACGGAGAGTGCTTTACAGGAAGCTTCGCTTCTTACCCAATGTTTGCATTGGATTTTGAAATTGACGAATCCTCAAAATTAGTGCGTACACTGACAATGGGTCTGGACGCAGATGTTTTAGGATTAGAACCTGGAACTGATAACGATTTTTATGATTATAATTGGAATGGTAAGCGTGACTCAACCTTTATAAATCTAATTTATGATACCAGTTTTGTAAATGTTATTTGGAAAGGACCTTACCTTAGAGATGAAAACAACAACCCCTCTAGGGAGAACCCTTTTGTTTGGTCTATTGAAAGAGGACCAATAAGAATGAGTTGGCTATATTTTAATTATTATGGATTACAACTTATAACGGTACAAGCTACAGATATAAATTTCTATAATTACTTACAAGGTGATCCTTTAGAAAACAACATTTACACTTTGCCTGGATCAAACATTGAAGGTGGGTATGGGCTATTCTCATCGCATACCTATGAAAAATTTTACGTTTACCTGAAGAAAGGCAAGGAATACTAAGCTATTTAACTCCTACCCCATGCTCCCAAACGAGATTGCCGCCAATGCTTGCTGTATAAAATATTGCTACAACAATAGCAATTAATATAATTTGAGCCACTCTATCAATTCGCTTATCATCCATCTTTTTAAAATATAAATACAACCAAAAAATAAAAAAAATCACGGTTACCCAAGTAATTATATTGCCAAAAAGACGATGATTTTCAAGCATATTCACAACTTCCATTGAATTATCCTTAGCAATTGCTTTTACGTATTCAGACTGTCCAGTAATTGAAGCAATTAATAAGGAGATTGAAGATAATCCAGTAAGCCAAAGGCCAACTATTCTACAAATCCAATTTGGCCTTATCAAATGTACTGTCTGCAAAATTAAAGCAGCTACTAGGAACCCAATAGGAAAATGAACAAAAAAGGGGTGAAGGGGATAATACATAATTAAGAATTAACTCTTAAAAAAGTAGCCCGTAGGGGAATCGAACCCCTGTTGCAGGAATGAAAATCCTGAGTCCTAACCACTAGACGAACGGGCCAACATCAAATAACGAACTCAAAATTATAAGAC
>MDSW01087448.1_pt1 | contig 11401 bp, 23 predicted proteins | sample 811171 | NCBI WGS metagenome assembly MDSW01 (sample SAMN05326641, study PRJNA326480) | marine metagenome | isolation source: seawater | place: Atlantic Ocean: North West | collected 2012
AAGATACCCCCCATCCAATTCCATGTCAGTGTGTCCAAAATCTGGATGTTCATTGATTGCCTTGCGTACACAATCCTCCAGAGACCCACCTACATAACTCACAGGAGTGAACCCATATTCACTCTCATACCATCCATTCAGGATATAATACGGGCGTTTTGTATGTCCTCTTTTCAACCCATTATTAATCTTCACTTTCATCACACCATCCTTTCATATTGACCAAGGGTGTCCATTTTCAAAAGCCTCAAGTGTCCTGTCACGGAAACTGGCTTCAAGATACTTTGCCTTTGAGGGTTCCTCAATATGCCACCATTGTCTACCCTCTGCACTACGGTTAAATTCCCTTTCCCACCATTCAACATATGCAACACTTGCAGAAACATACGTCACATAATTATCCCATTCCACCCCATCACAATCCATGCCTCCAGACACGATTGCAACCATACCATCCTCTGCACACTCGTGTATTCTGGCGAGCAGATTTTGACGGGATACCAGATAATTCTTTCCACAAGGCACAATACGACCATTGCTCAGGCGTTTGTATCCCTTGAGATTTCTACGCAAAATTCTTCTGACATGTTCAGAATATTGAGACATCACACAGATTCCTCCACATAGTTTTCATACACATAGTTGACGAAATAATCCCTCAATTTAATGAGTTCATCCCTATCCATATGGTCAAGGTAGCACACTTCACGTTCGTGATTATATGCCCTTTGCTCAGGGTTTAAATCCCCATCGTCCAACACCCTTTGAATAAGGGTAATTATCAGGTTGTGTTGCATCTCTTTTCCTTCCATCAAATAGACACAAAAAGACCCCTAGCATACTCAAACACTAGGGGCTAATGTATTTACTTGTTATGCAGCTTTCTTTGCAGTGGCCATCGCCTGTACTTGTGAGAATGGTACACCCATATCTTTAGCCATCTTTTCCATGTAGGCGTGGAGCTGCTCAATACGTTGTGCCGCAGTCTTTTCTGGCTTGTCCGCAGTAAGTACAGGGAAAGCAGCCTTGAATGCGTCAGACTTTACACCCACCTTGGAGGCGGCAAGGTTGCGTACACCCTCAAGAACATCATGGTTAAGCCCACCGTTCTTACCTACCTTGCAGGACGCCTTGCCATCCTTGAAGGTAAACTTCACGTCAGACAGGGCCACGTTGAGAATACGTTTCAGAGGTGCAGAGAATTGAGACAGTTTGTAGCCATCCTCAATCTTGTAGGAACCAAACGACTTGCCACTTGTGAAGGCAATGAGGGCATACATTGGCTTGTTATTTTTCTCACCAAACTGTTCAAGTGCATACTGTACAGCCTTGAAAAATCCATATTCTGCGTTGCGAGCATTGCCCACCCATACTTTTACATAATCGGTCATAGCATTTATCCTTTCGTGCTTTGCTATTGCCAGACAATAAGACACACCACACGGATGTGCCTTACACGTTGGCAACGTGTAGCCCTAGGCGTTACAGTATAGGCAGCGTCACGCATTGCCTACCGCCGTCCACGGGCATCCTATGCTTTAGTATATCATCCTATCCAAAGATAGTTTTAACTGGACCTATGGCTATATGCCTAGGCGCAGTGACTAGTCCCTAAAGGCTTAAGTTTGTATCGGATTGCAATCATAATTCGGGTCGCACAGCTTGGTCAGTGTAGTCACCCTTGGGGGAATGTTGCTCATAAACCCCGTTCCATTTAATTTTCACCTAGGCGCAAAATGTAGATGCGTAAAACCATGATCGGGATTGTCAGTCCCTAGGCCTAGTCCTAGTCGAAATATTCAATTTTCAAACAACGTTGCCTTGGTATGATGCCCCTTGGCTAGTGGCGGTAAGATCCGAGCCGGTCAACAATGCGCCTTTTCAAAAACCTTGGCCGAATATAGCCATAGAAACGAAAGAAAGTAAAGGACTATAAAGGATACAAAAAACTATACCTTTGAGACCAGACCTATCCGAAAGTATAGGTGGCCTTTTTTGTGGGTAATAGCTCAGGCGCATGTGTGTGTGCACCCGTGTGTGCGTGTGTGTGTGCAGGTGTAACCCGAAAGGATCGTCAAGAACTATTACGGATAGGACGAACTATACCAATGGATAAATGTTCTCTCTCAAAAGGATAGTCAATAGGTTATTAAGGGTAGAAGTTTACGTTATGTTCTACTTTTGTTCTTTTGACCAGATGGTAAAAACTAGAACGAACCAAGAACAGATAGTAGACAAATAGTGTACAAATAGTGTCCAAATAGGGGGAACCAAAGTGTCAGGTAGGGGGATACCTAAAAAACCGTTTCGGCTCTCCAGAGGCCGGAAAACGGGGTCTAGTATAGGTGAGGGATAGGTAGGCTATCCGTAATTCCCAGAGGCATATCCAAAGGGATACGACAGACTATCCCAAAGGATAGGACTACCCGAATGGATAGGCTCAGTATATACCAAAGGATATACGTCTAGTACAAAAGGATAGGTAGGCTATACCAAAGGATAGGTAAGGTATCCAAAAGAGTAAGGGGTGGGTGTGTATATATAATGAGTGATACTTAGGGGTATGCTTCACTATCCCAAAGTCTCGCAGTTCTATCAAAAGGTATTATAATACCCATACTTTCGGATATTTATAATCGTCTATTGTGTATAAAACCTAGTAAATACAGATGGTTACACTACTCAAAGGTATTATTTCCTGTAATCCGAAAGGATACCTCGACCTATACGAAGGGGGTACATGGGCCACGGGGGGTCTACACGTACGTATATATGCCCAATGACAGAGATTAGGTTTTTTAAGCCTCACTTTTTGTTACAAAATGTTACAGTTTTTGTGATCACATAATGTTATCCCTTATATTTTGTGATCACATTTAGAATCTCAATAAAAATAAAATTATTTTCTGTTGCCCCCTTGACATCGGGGCTTAAAGTATTATATTATACTTAAAGTAACTCTAGGTACCCTTAAGTACCTTTAAGTATTATTACTACTTTTATTTATTATAGTAATAATTAATACTTTAAGTAACCTAAAGTACCCACTTTAAGTACCCTTTTAGACGAATTAAAAACTTTTTCTGTCGTCCATTTTAAAGGTTGACTTTCTTAGCTACTCAGAGTATAACTTAATGAATAAAAAACACATGTATTCTTCAGACAGAGTTCTTGAAGAATTTTATAAAGCCTTAGCCTCGCAAGACGAAGGGAAATTACGTAGGGTTCACATACCAAGATCTGATGTTTTCTACGTAAGAGAAGCTATTTTTCAAGACACCGGCGTTAAATACAGTCTAGATAGAGTAGAAAGAGCTATGTATCTAGAAGGAATGCTTAATGCTAGAGATGTTTTTGAACCAGAAAGAAAAAGAGAGTGGGAATAGATGGTTGTAGACTTTGATGTTGATGGTGATGGTAAGGTAACACTAGACGAAGTGGCCATGAAGGAACGTATGCTGGAAATAGAGCTACGTGAAGAAAAGGCAGAGTCCCAAAAAAAGATGGCTTGGGTAGCTATGCTTATGATGATTGGCTTTACAGGTCTATTATTTTCTGATATTATTAGTGAAACAAGAGTTTCAGCCCTAGCAGACCTTCTCGGTCTGTTTTATATTGCACAAACAGGTGTAGTAGCTGCTTATATGGGTGCTACAGCTTACATGGCAGGTAAACCTATGGGTAACAAAGTAGCAATGACAAAGGATATGAGGTAATGGCCTTTAAATTAAGTAACAGATCCCTAAAAAAGTTAGAAGGTGTAGATGAATCACTGGTAAACGTGGTTAAAGACGCCATAAAATACACCAAGGTAGACTTTGGAGTTACTTATGGCTTACGTACACTGGAAGAACAAAAAGAATTGTACGAGTCTGGTAGATCTCAGACCATGAAAAGTAAACATTTAGAAGGACGTGCCGTAGATCTTGTAGCTTACTTTGGTCCTAACGTTAGTTGGGAACTAAATGTTTATGATGATATCTGTGATGCTATGGGTGCAGCAGCCAGGTCGCATGGTGTAGCTATTAAGTGGGGAGCAGCCTGGTCTGAAGGAGATATCAGAGGATATCAAGGTACAGCAGAAGATGCTATGAATGCCTATATTGATCTTCGTCGTAGTCAAGGTCGTAGACCATTTATTGATGCACCACATTTTGAATTGATGTAAGGAACAAAAAATGCAAGACTCTTGGCACTTATCTAAATCTGTACCTATAACATTTATAGTAGCTATTATCATGCAAACAGCAGCCCTTGTATGGTATGTGTCTACTCTTGATAGTGCCATTAAACAAAATGCAAAAGATATTTTACGTAATGAAACAAGGCTAAACTCAATAGAATCAATTGTTCAAAGTCAAGCTGTAACACTTGGTAGAATGGATGAAAATATAAAAGCCATTAGAGAAATGATGGAACGTAGAAGAATAGAGCAATGAAATGGTTAGTAGTGTGTTTACTTTTATCAGGATGTGGTTTGAGCAGCTTGGGACTCTTAGGTGGTGGTGGAGGACCGACTGTAAACAGCAACGCCCAGATTGGGAAAGAAAATAGACAATCGGTCATGTCTCTTGAGCAGACTGAAGAAATAACTGCTGGTAGAGATGTAGTACAAACTGAAATAGTAAAAGAAGTAGAGACTGGCACAGTGGAAAACTTAGATATTACCAATACAAATATACCGCCTTGGGTTATATTACTTTTAATTTTAGGTTGGTTATTACCAACACCTACGGAAATAAGTAGATCCATTATGGATTTTATTCTTAGATTATTTGGACGTAAAGACAATCCTAAGTACGAAAGATTTAAAACAAAATAATAGGGGTAAGATAGTGAACGTCCCATGTTCCCCCTAAATTACAGGAAACTAAAATGTCTATACCCGAACGAGTCAAAAATAAAATGAAAGCTGTTGGTCTTAAAGGGGTCAACAAACCACAACGTTTAAATGACGACAGTGGTAAATCTCATCATGTTATGGCCTCTGAAGGTGGTAAGTATAAGTATATTAAGTTTGGTCAGAAGGGTGTTAAAACTAATCAAACTGCAGGACAACGGGAGGCATTTAAGTCTCGCCACGCAAAGAATATAAAAAAGGGTAAGATGTCTGCAGCATACTGGGCTGATAAAGTAAAATGGTCTCCCTCTAAAACAAAATCCCCATCTAAGAAATGGGTGAAAGGTTCATAATGTGGCTTGCTATGATTTTGGCTTGTGCCAATCCGTCTGCACTTTCTTGTAATATTATTGCAAATAAACAAAAAATATTTAAAAGTGAATCCGAGTGTATGGATGAGGTAGTTATCGTACAGAAAGGATTTTTAGACAGGGGAGTTTATGCATTGCCTTATTGCTTTGAAATAAAAACAGGAACATCAATATAATGCCAGTACAAAAAGTAAAAGGTGGATATCGTTGGGGAAAGACTGGTAAAGTCTATAAAACTAAAGCTGCTGCTGAAAGACAGGGAAGAGCTATCCATGCAAGTGGTTATAGTAAAGGTGGCTCCACAGTAAATGCTGCTGGTAACTATACAAAACCTACAATGAGAAAAAATCTTGTAGCTAAAATTAAAGCAGGTGGTAAGGGTGGTAAACCTGGACAGTGGTCAGCTAGAAAAGCTCAGATGGTAGCTAAACAATACAAAGCTAAGGGTGGGGGCTATAAATCATGAAGGCTCCTCAGAAATCCCTTAAAAAATGGACAAAACAAAACTGGAGAACTAAAAGTGGTAAACCTTCGACACAAGGTCCAAAGGCTACGGGAGAACGTTACCTCCCTGCTGCGGCTATTAAAGCAATGTCCAAGTCGCAGTATGCAGCTACTACGGCAAAGAAAAGAAAAGATACAGCAGCAGGTAAGCAGTTTTCTAAACAACCTAAAGGGGCTGCTAAAACGTCTAAACGTTATAGGAAGACCTAAGATGGATTTACTTAAGTGGGCATATGACTATTGGCCTGGAGTTGCTCTTTTTGGAGCTATGACCTTTTTTGTCGTAGTTATGTTAAACGTATGGATGTAAACTTAGGATTATTAGGCTATCTGCCATTACCTCAAATGCCTTTTGATAAGGTAAACTCAGAGGCTACTAATAGAAAGCAACGTGTGGTAGAAGAAACCCACCATGCTATAAAGAAAAAAGCTGATAAGTTTAAATACGAAAGTGCTTATGCTTATCATCCACATAACATGAACAAGATACCACAAGGGCAAATAGTAGACTTTGTAGTAGCATAACAATAAGAGGTAGTTAATGCCCTATTTAACAAGCAGCATTCCGTATTTTAAGGCATGGGTAAGAAGAGAGTATACAAAGAACTTAGAAGAATATCACGGCCAGTTTTTACATTGCATGGTAGTAGCAGTGACAACAATGCCGAACAGAACTCTAAGCTTCCAAGTTATTTTTACAGGGTGCGAACCGTTAGGCTCAGAGGAAGACCAAAACGTTCACGGGGGAGCTATGTGGGCTAGAATGCCTCTAACAGCTCTTGTTGCAGACACTCCCTACGAACAATGGCCAGAAGAGTTACCCCCATATCTGGCACAACCTTGGGATTGTATGTCGCATTACCACAGTGTATACAAGATAGAAAGAGCTACTCCTGCTCCTTGGATAGCTAAAGTAGATGGAGAGTTTTACCCTGCTAAGTATTACTTTACTGTAGACTACACTAACAGTGAAGTAGCAGACGACCCAGCACAACACAAACAAAGCCATGTGTTAGAACTTTTAGATGCTGGACCTTATACAGGTAACATTGTTGCGTTGCCCAATAACAGAGTGAGAGTAACTCACCCAGCTTGGTTTGAAACAGGAGAAGGTGCTCCTGACTTTAAACCTAATCAACACATTTATAACTCAAAAGAAAACGTAGACTACGTATGGGATACGCAACGAGTGTTTAACAATTTATATAGTGAGGACTAGTTATGATGAAGAAAAAAGGATATGCCAAAGGCGGTATGAAATCTAAAGGTTATGCCAAAGGTGGCGCAGCCAAACCAGACTTTCTGGATATTGATAAAGATGGAAATAAAAAAGAACCTATGAAAGCTGCAGCTAAAGGTATGAAAAAAGGCGGTATGATGAAAAAGAAAGCCTATGCTAAAGGTGGAAAAGTAGCTATGTATAATCAAGGTGGCATGGTTAAATCTACTGGTGAACTTAACACAGGTATCAAAAAAGCTAAAGATACTTATAATTAAGAGGTAAAAATAATGGCTACTTTACGTGAATATCTCAACTCAAAAATAAAAGCAAAAGGTTCTACTCTTTCTGCAGAAAAGGCTAAGGCTAAAAAGTATAAAAGTATTGCTGCAGCTAAGAAAGCAGGGGCTTTGTACTACACTGATAAAAACGGTAAGGTCAAGGCTGCTGTTTATGCAGAGGATCTTAAAAAGCCATTAGCCCCAAAAAAATCACCTCGTCCTAAAGCACGTCCAACAGAACCCAAGGTTGCTAAAACTGCAGCTCAACCAAAGATTACAGTTACTCTAATAACAGCTCCAAAAATGTTTGCTCCAAAACGGTCTGACAAAAAAGAAGTAGATGCTATTGTAAGAGATGTAAAAAAAGCAATTAAAATGCCTAATAGACAAGATCCAGATAAGGGTCTAAAAGAGTTTGAAAAACTTCTTAAGAAAAAAGGCAATGAAGCAGCTTTAGATGCACATGAAAAGGCTAAGGAAGCTGGCAACCCTATGGGAATTTTTAAAGCAAGAAGAAAGAAAAAATAAATGAAGCTTGAAAATGACAAAGTAGTAGATCAATACGGTGCTGTACTTGCAGAATATATTCGTGGTGAATGGCACACCAAAGACCCTGCTGTCCTAGACTTTATTAATGAAGAAGAGTCTGAAGTAGAAATGGTTCGTGCTCGTAACGAAAAGGGTCACTACATTAAAGATGACCCAACTACACCAGAAAACGAGGCGTGGACAGTTAAAAAGAAAAAGAAAAAATAATGGTAGCTAGTAGAAATTACAGTACAGTAACAGAAGCATTAGACATTACAGCCACAGCAGGTGGTGCTAGTGCTAATGTACTGTATACTTGTCCTGCAAAGCATGATGCTGAAATAGATTTTCTTCATGTTACTAATGGTGCAGCTTCTACAGACAATGTGTATGTAGAATGGTATCATGCAGATGATACTACATATTATAAACTTGTAAATGCAAAGTCTATAGCTGGCAATGATGTTTATGATATACTTCAAGGTGGTAATGTATTTTATATGCACGCAGGTGATAAAATTGTTTGCTACAATGGTGGTGGTACATTGTCTATTATTCTTTCAGGTAAAGAGTTTTATAATCCTAACCGTTAGTGCATAACGGGGTTGCATTATTAACTATAGTATAGTATAACTATGTGTGTAAAACTATTCCTACCCAGTTAGGGCTAACATAGGAGTAGTTTAATGTTTAAAAATTTTTTTGTAAGATTAATCGAAGCACGTCAAGCAGAGGTAAATCGTAAAATAGCAGCAATGCAATTATATAGTATGTCTGACCGTGATCTAAAAGATATCGGTATAAATCGTGGAGATATAAAAAGAGTAGTTTATGAAAAATAAATGAGTTCTTTGGGAGGAGACTCGTGGACCCCATTACAATTATGGCAGGTGCCACTGCAGCCTTTAATGCGATTAAGCAAGGCATACAGGTAGGCCGTGATCTCCAAGATATGTCAGGCCAACTGTCGCAATGGGCAGGAGCTATGTCTGACCTTGGACGTGCCGAAGCAAAAAATAATAAAGCACCTTGGTGGAAAGCTCTTAATGGTTCCGTAGAGCAGGAAGCCATACAAATCTTTGCAGCTAAACGTAAAGCTGCAGCTATGCGGCAAGAACTAAAAGATTGGATTTCAGTTAGTATGGGTCCATCTGCATGGGAAGAGCTTTTAAGTATAGAAGCAGAAGTACGTAAACGTAAAAAAGAAGATGAATATCGTAAGGAAGAAATAAAAGAGGCTATTATAAATTGGATAGTGGGTATATTATTTACAGCAATTGGTATAGCTATTATGGTAGCTATTATATACATAATAGTTTTACAACAAGGTAGTACATAATGGGTAGAAATCTAACAGAAAAACAGCAAAAGTTTCTTGATGTTTTATTTGACGAGGCTAAAGGCAATCTAGTTAAAGCTAAAAAGCTTGCTGGATATGCTGATGCTGTTACTTCTAGACAAGTAGCAGAGCCTTTGACAGAAGAAATTGCAGAGCTTACAAAGAAATTTATTGCTTCGTCCGCAACAAAAGCTGCATACTCTATGTTTGAAGTTATGAATAATCCAACAGACTTAGGCAATAAAGAAAAAATGATAGCTGCAAGAGATGTGTTAGATCGCAGTGGGTTTGTAAAGACAGAAAAAGTAGAAGTGTCTGCAGCAAATCCACTATTTATTTTACCTGAAAAAGTAAATGAAGACGAATAAAATCTGGAAGTTACCAAAACCTTATAAGGTAAACGGTGAGTATGTTTGGAAAACTGTTGTAAGAGTTGGTACACATATTCCATTTGGCTATAGACAAGACCCAGATGACTATGATATACTACACCCAATTCCAGTAGAGTTAGAACTTTTAGAGAATGCAAAAAAGCACCTCAAGAATTACAGCTATAGAGAAGTTGCTGCTTGGTTAAGCACACAGTCTGGAAGATATATTTCCCACGTAGGTTTATACAAAAGGCTTAAGATTGAACGACAACGTAAGGCAGCATCTGCAAATCAACGTTACCTCGCCAAACGGTACAAAGAAGCGTATGAAAAGGCGAAAAGGTACGAAGGTAGACAACTCGATCTCAGAGAAGAAGCCTCCTACGGACTTGGAGATTGAAGAAGAATTACAAGTAGCTAGAGAAGTAATCTTTGAACCTAACCCTGGACCTCAAACATCTTTTCTAGCAGCAACAGAACAAGAGGTTCTTTATGGTGGTGCAGCAGGTGGTGGTAAATCCTATGCAATGGTTGCAGACCCAGTACGTTACTTTGGCAACCCAAATGCACGAATGCTGTTGGTTCGTCGTAGTACAGAAGAGCTTAGAGAACTTGTATCGGTAAGTAAACAACTTTATCCCAAAGCTATTCCTGGGATTAAGTTTATGGAGAGAGATAAAACTTGGGTAGCACCATCGGGTGCAACACTCTGGATGTCGTATCTTGATAGAGAAGATGACGTTATGAGATACCAAGGTCAAGCCTTTAATTGGATTGGGTTTGACGAACTTACTCAGTGGCCCACGCCTTATGCGTGGAACTACATGAGATCACGTCTCCGTACTACTAAGGCATCTGGCTTGCCACTGTATATGAGAGCAACAAGCAATCCAGGTGGCCCTGGACATCAGTGGGTAAAAAGAACCTTTATCGACCCCCAAACTCCAAACAAGTCGTTCTATGCTACTGATGAAAATGGAGAAGTGATAACGTGGCCGAGAGGTCACAGTCGAGAGGGTGAGCCTCTGTTTAAACGTAAGTTTATTCCAGCCACCCTTTTCGACAACCCTTATCTTTCTGATGATGGTCTTTACGAAGCTAATCTGCTGTCTTTACCAGAACATCAACGACGACAGTTACTTGAAGGTGACTGGGACATAAACGAAGGAGCAGCCTTTCCAGAGTTTAATCGACGTATTCACGTTGTTGAACCTTATGACATACCTTCTAATTGGATACGGTTTAGAGCTTGTGACTATGGATATGGTTCTTACACAGGAGTTCTTTGGTTTACAGTAGTTCCTGGAACAGAACAGCTAGTTGTCTACAGAGAGCTATATGTTTCTAAGGTAACTGCTACGGATTTAGCAGATTTAATTTTAGAAGTAGAAGAAGGTGAAAAAATACGGTATGGAGTTCTTGACTCTTCTTTATGGCATAATCGTGGTGACACTGGCCCCAGTCTTGCAGAGCAAATGATTTTAAAAGGTTGTAGATGGAGACCCTCAGACAGATCAAAAGGTTCTCGTATTGCAGGTAAAAACGAAATACATCGTAGATTACAGGTAGATGAGTTTACAGAAGAACCTAAAATAGTATTCTTTAGCAACTGCACTCAGACTATCTCACAAATACCAAGTCTGCCATTAAGTAAAAATAACCCTGAAGATGTTGATACACATGCAGAAGATCACTTATATGATGCTTTACGATATGGTATAATGACAAGACCAAGAAGCAATATATTTGATTTTGACCCCGCAGCACAACGAACTGGTTTTCAGGCATCAGATCCAACCTTTGGCTATTAAGGATAAAACATGGAAGAAGAAGAATTCGAAGATATGATCATGGACAGGGAGGAAACTTCTGCCATTGAAGATATGGACAAAGATATCTACTCTGACCCTAAAGCAGGTCAGATTGTACAGTTTGTAAAAGAAAAATA
>MDSW01187833.1_pt1 | contig 11400 bp, 8 predicted proteins | sample 811171 | NCBI WGS metagenome assembly MDSW01 (sample SAMN05326641, study PRJNA326480) | marine metagenome | isolation source: seawater | place: Atlantic Ocean: North West | collected 2012
ATATCAAAATGAGAATTTCCCATCTTTATTTACAAAAAATAAAAATTTATTTTTTTCAGAAAAATTAGTTCAAGAAGGATTTACAAAAGCTTTTAAAGGCAATTGGGGGGCTGAAGCACATACAAAGCGAGTTGGTGTCGTACAAAGTTTGAATAGGCTTTCGTTTTTTTCTTTTATGTGTCAATTAAGAAAAACAAATTTACATATGGGAGATGCCAGTAAAAGTATTGAACCAAGATTAATAAACGCAACACAATATGGTTTATTGTGTCCTTTACATTCTCCCGATGGCGGAAATGTTGGATTACATAAACACTTAGCGACATCTGTTCATATTACAAATGGTGTAAAAGTTAAACCTTACATTAATTATTTAAAAAAAATAAATATGATATTACTCGAAGAATGTTCAAAAAATATGTTAGCAAAATTAACAAAAATTTTTATTAATGGCGCTTGGGTTGGTTGTACAAAAGAACCAACCATGATTGTTAATACCATGAAAATCCATAGGCGAAACAACTTAATCTATTTATATTCAAGTATTTTGTTTGATATTAAAAGAAATGAGATACAAATATGGTTAGATGCTGGTAGATTATGTAGACCGTTATTTTATATTGATGTGGAAGGTCCTAGTTTTACTAATAAATTATTTATTGATAAATTTAACAAAGATGATATTACATGGAATGAAATGACGTGTGGTTTTAACAAAACATTAAATCAACTTGATAAATATAATATATATGATAAGCAAGTATCTGAAAAAGTCCTTATTGAAAATAGGGGAATAATAGACTATGTAGACGCGTTTGAAGGTGAAGGAATGAAAATCATGAAATCAACAACTACACTAGAAAACTTAACAAACGAAACACATATTGAAATACATCCTTCTCTCACTCTTGGTTTTATGGCAAATCAAATTATTTTCCCCGAAAATAACCCATATCCTAGAAATGCATTCTCATGTGGTCAAGCAAAACAGGGGGTATCTTTATTTAGTACAAATTTTCAAAATAGAATAGATAAATCTAGTCTCATTTTAAATTATGGACAACTTCCCATAACGAAAAGTCGATATTTAAAACATTTTACAAATGAAGAACACCCTTATGGTGAAAATGCTATAGTCGCCATTATGTGTTATAGTGGATACAATGTTGAAGATGCTGTTATTGTGAATGAAGGCTCTTTAAAAAGAGGATTATTTTCAACGACATATTACAATGCCTATGAAGACAGAGAAGAATCGAGTAATATTTCAAATCAAAAAATTAATTCTTCTTTTATGAATATTGAAGATAATAATGTATTGAATATCCGCGAAGGATATGATTATAGTAAGTTGGATAAATCAACTGGTCTAATAAAAGAGGATGTAATGTTAAATGAAAAAACGATTGTAATAGGTAAAGCTACAAATAGTTTAATTGAACCAGACATGTTTGTAGATTCTTCTGTAAAATGTAAAAAGGGTCAAACAGGTCTTGTAGATAAATCATTTGTTACAGAAGGAGAAGAAGGTCAAAGAATAGCGAAAGTAAGAGTTCGTTCATTAAGAATTCCTCAAATAGGTGATAAGTTTTGTTCAAGAGCAGGACAAAAGGGAACCATTGGTATTATATTGCCTGAAAGTGAAATGCCTTTTACTGAAAATGGATTAAAACCGGATATCATCGTCAATCCACACGCAATGCCTTCGCGTATGACAATTGGACATTTAGTTGAAGCTTTAATTAGTAAAACAGCCAGTATAATAGGAAGTTCTGGTGATTGTACAGCTTTTATTAATAAAGGTCCGAAAGATAAAATTTTTGGAAAAGTATTATCACAAAATGGTTTTCATAGTAGTGGTAACGAAGTATTATATAATGGTATGACAGGTGAACAATTGGAAACAGAAATATATATTGGACCTACTTATTATTTGAGATTAAAACATATGCCAAAAGACAAAATTAATTATCGTGCGAGAGGTCCTAGAACGGTTTTAACTAGACAAACGGTGGGTGGTAGAGCGAATGATGGTGGTTTAAGAATTGGGGAAATGGACAGAGATTGTTTGATAGCCCATGGAATGAGTGCTTTTGTTAAAGAATCTATGATGGTTAGAGGTGACCAATACTATATGGCAATTTGTAATCAATCTGGAACAATAGCAGCATATAATGAAACAAGGAACCTTTTTTTAAGTCCCATGGCAGATGGACCATTAAAATTTGTAGGTAATTTAGAAAACGAAATGAATATCATTAAAAAAAGTCATTTTGGAAGAGATTTTAGTATAGTAAAAGTCCCTTATGCTTTTAAACTTTTAATGCAGGAATTAAAAACAATGAATATACAATTAAGAATCATTACAGAAAAAAATATAAATAAACTTACAACATTGGTCGAAGGGGAAAAAGTTAATACATTTAAGATGAAAGATTTAGAAAAATCCAAAAAAATTGAACCACTTGAAAACAAAGAGGAGGATACCGGACCAGCGGAGGAGGATACCGGACCAGCTAATGATGAAAGTCCCCCATATGGTTCAAATACACCAGATATGGCAGATTATCCTGAGGATATGTTTCCGGAATTACATAAAAATATTGAAGCATCAAAAAAAGAAGAAGAATATGGTGAGGATGATGAATATGGTAATTTTGAAGTGTATAATAACAACATAGATATTGCTCCAGAACTTGAAAATTTATCAGAAAATATGCAAATTGGGGGAAAAGTTAAAATTAGAACAAAAAAAGGAGTATCAACGGGTAATTTTACAATATTGGGATATTCTTTAAGAAGTAATGAATATACATTACAAAGTTTAGAAACAGGAGAATTAGTAACAATAGACAAAAAAAATATAATAACCAAATTTTCATCTTTAGAAGATCCAAATAAACTAAAAATTAGCGATGATATCAAATTAGATGTTGATGAGTTACCTGATATAGGTGAAACATTTAAATTGGATATTAAAGATATGACTAATAGAGAAGATGATGCTGAAAGTGATGAATCTTTTGCGGACGATCAATGGTATCCAAAACAATTAACAGATGAAGAATTAACAAAGTTAGGTTTAGATAGTGGAGAACAAGAAGATGAAGAAGTACGAACTGTTGAAAAAATATCAACAGATGATACTGATAAAAATCTCAGAGTTTTAGCCTTTAAAGAAGAAGAAAAAGATGATGACGATATAGAAACTGATAAAAGTGATGTTAAAAAAACAACAATAAATTGATTTTATATATTCATTAAAATATATAAAAATAAAAAATTAAATTAAATATATAAAATGAGTCAAAAACAAAACAGTAAAACAATTTCAAAAATATATAAATCACGAAATATTATACTAGATATTTTAGATACTAGGGGATATGAAACAAACGATTATCGGGGATTTGGTATTACTACGATTCAATCAATGTTTAATAATAAACAATTGGATATGCTATTAGAAAAAAAAAATGGAGAGAAAATTTATGTAAAATATCACATTTCGAATAAATTAAGAGAATCACATGTATATGATTATATTGATGACTTATTTGCTTTAGAAGAAATTTTAGGACCAAATGATGAATTATTAATAATCATAAAAGATCAAAATATTAATAAAACTTTAGAAGAACTAATGGAATTTATTTATAAAAAGGATAACATATTTGTTAATGTTTCCTGTATGAAACATTATTTATTTAATATCTTGGAACACACTATTGTACCACCTCATAAAAAATTAAACAATGATGAAAAAAAACAAATTTATGATAAATTAATGATTACAAAAGACAGTGAACTTCCCGAAATATCTAGATTTGACCCTGTAGCAAAAGCCATTGGTTTAAGACCGGGGGAACTTTGTGAAATAATTAGACCAACTTCAAACTCAATTAAAGCAAAATATTATAGATTATGTCATTAAAATATTACAATATTATATATATTATGCCTAATCAATTTTCTTTTTTAAAAAATAATGTTAGTAAAGATATTAAACTCTCTAGTAGTGAAGATATAGACGAACCTGTATCGGGAACAGTTAAATATACTGTAAGAAGTGAGGATGTTTCAGATTTAGAAAAATTAATAAATAATTCATACGAATTAATTAAAAACATTAAAAGAAAAAAATCTACTATCCCTGAAGAAAAATTAGACGAAAATATTAATGCGAATAGTGATTTAGCAGATTTTTTAAGAGATGATATTATTCAAACTTCACTCACCAACTATAGAAACTTAGAAACAATTAAGGGGGATTTTAAAGATTTAACATTACACAAAAATGAAATTTTTGCTGAGAAAAATAACAAATACAAAGAAAAATACAAAAAATATTTAAATTTAGTAAATAAAAGCAACGCTTCACACATTTTAAAATTAGATATTTATGACAGGAACATTGAAGATAATATATATATAATGTATTATTTACTTTCCTATGGCGTGATAGGTATGTTTATTTTTAAATTATTATATAAATAACTTTTCTTTATTTAATGTAAATAAGATGTCTTCAAGTCAAGGAATGAACTATATTAGAAATAAAAGAAAATACAAAAAATATATTAAAAACAACATGGCAGAGGGATTTTCAACTATAGAGGGAAATGTAGGAAGTGTTAATGTAAATGATAAATTAAAGGAATTAGAACTTGAATATAATAAAGTTTTACAACAATATACTACATCTTATGAAAGACTTATTAAAACTAAAATGATACAAGATATAGATATTAGTAGTTTAAAAGGTAAAACTGCCAGATATGGTGGGCAAAGTTATTTTGTCACAAATAGAGGTGTTATGAGAAAAATATTAGCAGTAAATCCGAATGATTTGGTAAAATATGAATGTAATCCACCTGAAAGAGAAATAACAGAAGAACAAAAAAAAAAATTAATAGAAGGTGAACCCCTTCGAATGAAAGAATTTTCAGATGGTACAAAAATATATCAAAAATGTACAGATGTATTTGTAAAAGAAGGTGGTATAAAAATAAAAAATATGGCACCACCTAAAAATATGGGATGGCTTGATGATAAGGGGAAATTATACCAATTTAAAGATCCCACAAAAGGAGCAAAAGGTTGTTCATCGGCACCTATAAGAGAAATACCAGGACCAGCATACATTTTATTAAAAGACCATGCTGGAACTGATTTAGGACCAGATGACGAATGTTCTTTACATACCGCACCAGCTAGTATAGAAGTAGAAAAATTAAACGAAAAATTAATGGATATCGCTATAGAGATGCGTGATACAATTGGAACCGTCGAAACAGAATCAAGTCAAAATGACAATAAAATAGGTGAAAATTCAACAAAAATAGACGAGGATATAGCCAAATTAAATTCACAAAAACAAATTATTAAAGAATTAAAAAAAGAAATTGTTTCTTTAGATGGTAATATAAGAGATAGTAAATATTTAGTTAATTCTGAACATCTTAAATATGTAACTTGGGGAATTAGTTTAGCTACTTTAATAGGAATTATGGTTTTTCTAAAAAAATAATTTTGTATTATAAAAAATATAATATAAAATATAATTATATATGGATAAAATATTCAAACACTTGTTTGAAAGTGAAAATAAAAAAAATAAAAATAATAAAAAACATAAAAGCAGTAAGAGAAGTTCTATGCAGGGAATAGATTTATTAAATACTAGAAAAAACTTTTTTGATCGTTTAGAGTTTAATTTATCTAATTATCCTTCTACGAATAAAGTAATTGAGGGAAATACAACTATGGAAAATAATGTTATTATTAATGGTCAAGAGATAGATTTATCGAAATTTACGGGAGAACAGAAAACAAACATTAGAAATATTGCCATAAATTTTGCGCAGAAAAAAGAAAGGTATAATGGATTAATGGTTAGTTATAAAAATAAATATACTACTTTTATTAATGATTTTAATACGTTAAAAGAAGCTGTTTTTTCTTGTAAAACAAAATGCGAAACAGCTCATCAAAATAAACAAAAAATAAACGCCTGTCAGGTAGGTTGTCATTTAGCTGGTCCGTACATTAAAGAATGTACAAATACATTTGTCGCCACTGAAACAAATAGTTGTGCGACAACTGGAAAACAACAGTGTCAAAATAATGCTCCAAAAAGTAAAACGCATAATTTAAACACACTTGTAGATAAAAACCAAGTTTCAATTTTAGATGGTTGTTGTGATTGCGGTGGGGGGAATTTTGGTAAACCAAAAATAACTATGGGGGGTATTTCATACAGAAGTTGTGATCAATATGATGATGATAGTCATGCGAGTGCTTGTACAACAAGTTTTTCAGCGTTCAAAAAACCAGAAATGGTTACATCGCCAAAACCAATTGTAGAAAGATATACCGAAATTGTTAGTATAAATGAAGAAATGCTTAAGATAGCAGATGAACTTTTAGAATATACAAATACATTGAAAAAATATAATATCGATATAGCAAATTCCAGAAGTGATATTATAGCTAATTTTAGTGAAAATAACTCAAAATTACAATATATTAAAGAGGAAATAAAAAAATATACAAATTTGAAAACAAATACATTAAATATGATGGTTTCTGATGGTAGACTCAAATCTAAAGCCTATGAAATGAGAAGTTATGTTTGGTTAATTTTAGCAATAGCTTTTGGAACAGCAGCTTTAAACCAAATAAGAAATAATTAAAATTATTATATAATATGAATATATATTATATAATGGTTGGGCAAGATAATAACTATGCTAATAAATTAAGAGAAAAGCACGAAAGAATTAAAAGTGACTTAGCAGAATTGATGGTTATTGAAACACATCTTTTTAACCAATTAGACTCTGTAGATAAATCATCAGCTAGCGCGACATCAACTGAAAATAGAATTAAACAAAACATAACCAGTATAACCAACGTTAGAACTAGATTATTAGAAGACCTTAAAGGCGTTTACACAAACGCCAGGAGCGATTTAAATACAAATATGGGGCATTTACAAAATCAAAATGTAATGTCAAATCAATTAAAAGAAGAATTAAAAAAAGCGGAAGAAACATTAAAACAATTAAAAGCAGAAAAAAATAATAAAACAAGATTAGCACAGATAGGTGAATATGAATTTGCCAAAAATGTTGAGCATAAAGGAATTTTAAAAACGATTGTTTATGGTTCACTTATAATATTATTATTGTTTTTCTTAAATAAAAAAAAAATATTACCGGAAATGATAACAAAAATTCTAGTAATTACTACAACGTCGGTAATACTTTTATTAATCGTACAAAGGTTATATTGGAATTTTAGACGAAACAATATAGATTATAGCAAATTTTCTCAACCAGATGTAGCATTACCAGCAGGAAATAAAAGAAAAGCTTCCGAATTTAAATTATCCGAACTACTTGGATTGAAATGTAACGCTGATTTAAATGCTATAGCAAAACAAGAAGCTTTAAAACAAGCAACTTCTCAAGCAACAGGTACAACGGGAAATACTGACGAAGGGTTTACTAACTATAATACAGTATTTCCTTCACAATCGTGTGGGGGATTGAATTATTCATCAATATAATAATATATATTTTTATATATATATATATTATCATGCCTGTAGAATCTAGAGCAGAATCAAAAAGAAGAAACGATATAGCCAATTTGTCTTATACAGATTATTTATCAAATACCGAACAAGTAAAAAAGGATGTACGGCTTATTATGCAAAAACAAATACCATATGTGAATGAAACTTACGAATTAAACATAGACGAAACTGTTAAAAAAGCTTTTGAAAATGCTGAATTACATTTAATTGATATGAGTACAGTTATGGAAAATGTTAAAAAAGATATATTTTCAAATTTGATTTCAAATGAACATTTAGATAAAGCTTCACCTTTTTATGAAAATAAAACACAAGAATTAGATAATAAAATGAATAATAAAATAATAGCAGAAGAAAAGGTTAATAAAAGAATGGTGGATTTTTATAATAAAGATTCTGAATTTAAAAAAGACATAATTTATTATTTAAAAATATTATACGTTTTTTTTGTATTGGGGTTTATAGCTGTAATTATTTATAAAAAAGAACACAAAAATAAAAAATTATGGGGATTTATAGGATTGTTATTTTTATTACCATTTTATGGTATTCATAAAATATATAGTTTTATACTTGAAAATATTGGACACTTTAAATTAGATGTTTTATATATATCACTATTAGTTATAATAGTTGCTGTTATTTTCGGGCTTTTTAAATTGGGAGAATTATCTTTAAAACAATCTAGCGAAGCAGTTATTGACAATATCTTAAACGCATAATTAATCATCATCTGTATCATAATCTTCATAAACAATTTCATATCCACGCCAACCTCTATCTTTATATGGACCCAATTTGATATTTAAATAGTCAACTAATTCTTGAGCCTTGGGTGGTTTTCTACTATATTCACGTTTCCACCATTCTTTAAATTCATTGACAATATTTGTCTTTGATATTTTCTTTTTTGGATCAGATGATTTCTTAATTTTATCTGATACAAATTTAGCCAGATAATCTTGACTTTCCCTATATTTCTTACTGGGTGCCAATACTTCTTCGCAATCATTCACGATTCCCTTTGTTTTATTTACAACATCAATAAGCATTGCCGCAAAAACAGGCGCCCATTCTGGAAGCTTGCTCTCCAAATCTTTATCTTTTGCAAATTCTTTATCTTCGGGATTTGTACTAGGATTATCTAAGAATTTCGATTCAAATTCAACAACACGAATTCTTCTCCAAGTACCATCATCATTACTTTCTATATCAAATAATGTATTAGTACAACACGCCATTTTAAACGCAGGTGTAAATATAATACTAGATTTATATAATTCTCTTGCTTGAATTGGATCACCACCTGTTAATTCTTTCATAATACCTTCATTAATTTTATCACCTTTAGATGGTTCGTTCATTACCGCAAAACGTATTCCTTTAAGTTGAGCAACTTCTGATGAAGTACCCCCTAGACCTAATCTTTTCTGTGTGACAAGACTAATAGGCACCGTACCCTTATAATCACCCAAAGCTAGCGAAACAAATTTTACTAACATTGATTTACCATTACTACCAACTCCTGTAAATAAATTAAAAGTTTGATTTTGATTTGTACCTAACATAAGCGAACCTAAATATTCCCACATATATTTTCTTAAATTTTTATTTGGAAATAACTTCGCCATGAAATCATTAATTAATATTATGGTTTCTTTATATTCATCTTTACTAATATCCACATATTCAATTTTTGTACATTTTGATACATAATCTTCAGGTATACCGTCTCTAAATAATTGTTGTTCAAAATCGTATACTCCATTTGTAAAACAAATCAGAAATGGGTTTTCATCTAATTTCATAATTAAATTTTTATCATAATGTAATTCTTTAGATTCTGTTAAAATTTGATTTTTCTTTGGGGCATCTCTTAACCGCATTGAAATTTTATTATAAATAGCTGCTTGTGATGTAAGGGTATCCTGTAATTCTGCTGACATATTATCATCCGAACGAATTTTAGCTATAATTTCATTTTGTTTTGTAATAAACATTTGCGATACAACACTTGAATACTTTTCTCTTAGCCCTGTACCACATTCTGATTCAATCCATCTATGATTAGTAAATGCGTACCACAAATTTCCTTTAATTCCAACACATCTATATCGATCAAAATATAAATGTCTTATTAACTTTGCTATATCATGGTCTGAACCAGAACAAGTTAAAGTATTTTCAATATAATGATTTGTACTATTGTTGCGAATAATTGTATAATTTTCGGTATTATTTGTTCTAGCCCAATGACGTATAGAACCCTCTGTTAAACCTCTATTTTTCCCATCTTCCCACATTTTATAAATTTTTTCAATATTGAAAGTATCACCCCATGAAAATTCTTTTGATTGTGATGACCACTTTAAAAAGAATGGGTATAACATATCGCTTGTATTTTTAGATGCCCATAAAACTCTTACCCATTCAGTAAAAGGATCATAATATTTTTCATCCAAACATTTCATCATATATTCGTATATTTCTTTTATCTTTTCTGTTTTACTGGAATTATTGTTTTCCAGTACAAGCATTATCATATTATCACAAGCTTCTTCTGTTATAATTTTTTTAAAATTATCATATAATAAACTTTGACCTAACAATTTATTTGACGATGGATTTAATGTAAGAGAATTATTTGTTTTTACAATTTTTGTATTTTTTTTGAATAATTTTCGAATTCATCTTTAAATTTTTCTGAAATTTCAAGTTTTTCATATTTTTGATTTCTAATTAGAAGCTTTTCAAACATTTTTTTTATACTTTCGTCGGATATTCCAACTTCTTCAATACTATAGTCATCATCTTCAACAGTAATAATATACTTAGATATGACTTTATATGGTTCTCCACCGGGTTTTTTACTTCCTAGCAATAACCATCCTGTTTGACCGCTTGAAATGCTCTTATCAAAAATATCATCGACGCTATTTTTAAATTCTATTCCACTTTCCACAAAAACTTCATTATAAATTTTATGTTTAATTTTTTCTCTCAGAAATAACTGCTTATTATGCTCACAAATCAAATTTATCTGTATATGTAATCCATCTTTACTAAAGTTTTGGGTCACCGAAATATCGTCTTTCATGGAAACATAAATTTCAAAGTTTTTGATATTTTTCATACTGAATACAGACGTAATCTGTTCACTATACATATCTACTATATCAGCAATGATTGTTTCATCAATAATTCTCTCCGTTTGACTTTTTTCAAACTTAAAGTCCAAGTCAATTAGGATAGGCCCCCCATTTTCTCTATCTTGTAATTCAGTTAAGTATTCATTTCTTTTCTTATCAAAAACGTGCTTACAATATAATTTTTTGAAAAGATCAAATTCTTTATTATTTGTGTAATCAATAAAATAAGACCCTCCCCTAATATTTAATGTTTGATTACCAATGCGTGCATGGGTAGGTTTATTGCCATTTTTTGATACAGAATTAATCAAATACTCTTTAATATTTGAGTATGACATATATCGTTCATAAATATTATAATTTTAAATTTATTTTTATAAATATTTATTTCAATTTTTTTTTGAATAACATATTATTTAAATAATTTAAAACCAGAATGACATATTAAATGTAAATGAATAAAAATAATCAAAAGCGATTATTAAAGGATGTGATAGATATTATGAAAAATCCTTTAATAGATAACGGGATATATTACCAACATAATCAAGAAAATATGTTACAGGGTCATGCTCTTGTAATTGGTCCAGAAGATTCATTATATAATTATGGGTACTATTTATTTGAATTTAACTTTTCGAAAGAATA
>MDSW01008921.1_pt1 | contig 11399 bp, 9 predicted proteins | sample 811171 | NCBI WGS metagenome assembly MDSW01 (sample SAMN05326641, study PRJNA326480) | marine metagenome | isolation source: seawater | place: Atlantic Ocean: North West | collected 2012
ATAATTCTCTATAATAAATCAAAGCTTGACATCTGAAAAATGATTATTTATATTGTTCCGATAATTAATGGTTATCGGAAAAATATATGAATGATTTAGTTACTGACGTTAAAAGCCTAGAATTAGAAACTTTAAAGAACTTAAAAAGTTCTAAAGCAAATAACACTTTAAGAGCCTATAAGGCTGACTTTCGTGATTTCGCATTATTTTGCCAGCAAAACGGTTTTAGCTCAATGCCATCTGAGCCTAAAATAATAACTTTGTACCTAACCCATTTATCAAAATCATCTAAATTTAGCACTTTAAAACGTAGATTAGCGTCTATAAGTGTTATTCATAAACTTAATGGTCACTATTTAGATACAAAACATCCAATTATTACAGAGAATATACTTGGGATAAAAAGAGTAAAGGGAACATATCAGAAGGCTAAAAAACCTATATTAATCAATGATTTAAAATTAATTATTAATGCAATAGATCAAGATAAAAATGAAAAAAGCAGTAGCAAAAAGAAAGCATTAATATTAATTGGCTTTGCAGGAGGTTTTAGGAGGTCCGAGTTAGTTTCAATTTGCTATGAAGATATAGATTTCGTTAATGAGGGAGTTAAGATTTTTGTAAAAAGATCGAAAACTGACCAATCAGGAGAAGGTATGACCAAGGGTATCCCCTACTTCTCAAATCCAAATTACTGCCCAGTCGTATCCTTAAAAAAATGGATTAAAGAAGGTCAAATAAATTCAGGTGAAATTTTTAAGATGTCAGACAAAAATGTAGCTCTAATATTAAAAAAATATGCAGGAATAGCCGGTTTAGACCAAAACAAGTACTCTGGACATAGTTTAAGATCTGGATTTGCAACATCAACCGCAGAATTGGGTGCTGAGGAAAGAAGTATCATGGCAATGACTGGTCACAAAACAACTCAAATGGTTAGAAGATATATAAAAGAAGCAAATCTATTTAAAAATAATGCTTTAAATAAAATTAAAATTTAATCTAGACACACTTTAGGATAATAGAACTTAAGTGTTTTGGGACTTCCTCCCTCTATATTTAAAAAAATATCTTTTTTAAGATATCCGTATGAAGCAAAATCTAATTTTTTACCCTCAATATAATAATTGTTTTGTTCCACTAAAATAATAATATTTTTATTAATTAGTTTGTCAGTAACAATTTTTAGGAAAGATTTAGAGTCATACAAAGTTTTCATCCAATGATTATGAATAGCGAGATGATCGTGATCAGAGTCATGTTTAAAGGAGTCGCTTCTTATCATAGGCACAATATAAATATTTTTTAAACCAGATAAAGTTAAATAAAAGGCATCAAAATTAAAATTTGCAATATATTCAATGTTACAATTATTTTTAATTGTATTTTGATAATTATTAAAAGATTTTAAAGCATTATATTTGTGTTTTTCCCATTTCTGATGCTTAAAATATTTAAGGTCGGTAACCTCTACGTAATTAATTTTCTCTAGATTTTGAAATGCAACATTATTTCCGTAAGGATAAAAAATAATCGAATAAAAAGAAACAAGGACAAGTGATATAATAGAAAAGTTTTTAATTTGTTGGTCTTTAAGTTTGTATATTAAAATTAATAAAGATATTAAGCCAATAACAACAGATGTGTAAAGCCTGAATAATTCAAAGTTTACTGCAACAATTGATGAAAAGATGCACAAAATACTTATAATAAGAAGATTAATTTTTTTGTTATCTTTAGAAATAAAAATCTCCCAGATTATAAAAATAGTATTTGATATAAGTATAATTGATATTAAAAAATATTGAGGGTTGGTAATAAAGTCGAAAAAAGAATCTGTAATAAAGAATAGTATGAAGTTCTTAATAAGAATAAAAATGCTTAATCCATGAACATTTTCAGCATAAATAAACGGTAATACCAAATAGCTACTCCATGCTTCAATTAAATTATTTATATAAAGGTATAATAAAAAAATTATTATAGGAGTTAAAAAACCCACACACAAAAAAGAAATTTTTTTTAAATATAATATTTTATTTCTAAAATAAAAAAAAGAAATTAAATAAAAAATTAAGATTGATATCGAGATAAATATAAAAAAATTTTCTCTTGCTAAACATGACAAACCAAATAAAAGACCTGACATGTATATAAATTTATTTGTGTCTTTTTGAATAAAATAAATTCCTAAAACTAAAAAAAAGAAAGCTAAATAGTTTGCCCATGGTAACCACGGAACAGGATGATTAAAAATTAAAATTAGAATAGACAGGAAAGCAAAAAGTGTATTAGTATTATTTTTTACTACTAAAGCTATGAAAATTGCGCTTAAATAATAGATTACAATTGTGAATATATTAATTGATAAAATGCTGGGACCAAATATTTTAAGAATTATTGAGTGAGATGCAGTAGTAATTATTCCGTATTGGATAGATATTTCTTTGTATGGGAGTTTTCCTTTTAACAAATCAAGAGCATTTGAGAGCATAAATCCATGGTGGTGACCATCATAAACATATAAATATGTGTTAATTGAATGAATAAATCCTATTACTAAAATTAGGATACAACCTATTATGTACTTATTTTTTTTGAAATAATCACTTAGAAGCATTAATTATTTTTTAGCTTCAATTTCTTCATCAGCTTCTTTTTTTGCTTCATCGATTAATGGTTTCCATTTTATGTAAAGCTTTTTTATTATATCTTTATAAAATTCTCTTTTTTCTGGAGTAAATTCCCTAGTTGAATTTTGTAATTCCTTTGAAAGTTTTTTAGAAATTTTTTTATCAGCAAAAGCATTTGTTAACTGGTTTTCGATAACGGGTTCAATAAGTTTAATTAAAATTATAAAAGAAAATATAACTAGCAAGAAAATAACAATAGCTTTTTTATAAAAATCCATAATCTAATTTTTATCCCTGAATTTATTGTTGACGAAAACTAAATCAGCATGAGACCAATTAACAAAAGAATAATTATTATTTGACATTAATTTATATAAATCTGAATTTATTACATTATTAATATTTAAATTTTTAATTTCAAGCTTTTTAGTTGAAAGATCAAGATGTTCAATAACTATGATCTCAGGTTCATATTTTTTTAAATCAAACCCTTTAATAACCTCTAATTCATGACCTTCAACGTCTATAGTCAAAAAATTAAATTTAGAATTTCTGAATGGAGAACTTTCAATTAATGAGTTTAATGTAACGGTATTAATTTTTCTGATTTCCTTTTCTTTTGTTTCTCTATGATCCCTTACACGCTTTTCTAAAGTATTGATTGGTGATTTATCGTGATAAAAAAAAAGTTCTTTTTGAGTATTTTTTGATGAAACTGCAATTTCAACATTATAATCTTTTTTCCGGTGCAGATTAAATAACTCAATATTTTTTTTATCTAAATCAACGTTTATACCGGACCAACCTCTCTTATGCAGCAAGTAGGTATTGTTATTTGATATGGGATGTTGACAGCCAATATCTATATAAAATCCATCACTTTTGTTTTTAAAAATATAATCCACTATTATATCTATACCACCGAACGAATAGTAATATTTTTTAGATTTATTTTTTTTATATATTAAGTTAAATAAATTATAAATATTTTTAAAGAAAGCAGTCATTGTTTTAAGAACTCAGCAACCTTTTCTCTCATCTCAAATGCATTTTCTAGAATTATCATATGACCACAATCTTTTATAATATGAATTATTGATCCTTTGACTAAATCCGCAAATTTCTTTCCATTTTCGATTTTTATCATTTTATCTAGCTCACCAAATATAAATAATGTTGGAAACTTAATTTCTTTTGCAGCTTTAATACCATTCTTGTAATTATTACAAGCAACTAAATCTACAGCTAATACCTCTCTAACCTCTCTTGAAGAGTTTAAAATTTTTTGTAATGGATTACCTCCAATAAATTGTTTTGAATAACCATAACCCCATTTCATCATTAAATTTAATGACTCCATATCTCCACTTTGGGCTAGATTAATTAAACTTTTATTTACCGGTATCTCATAAGATCCTGCAACAAATATTAATTTTTTAATTTTAGAAGGAAACTTATTTGCATATTCTAACGCAATCAAACATCCTTGTGAATGACCTAGTATACTCAAGGTATTTATACCAATAGTTTTTGTGAATTTTTCTAACCAATCGGCAGACTCTTCTATTGTTCTCAAACTCTCCCCTTCCGAGTTACCATGACCTGGTAGATCAACAGCAAATACATTGTATCCCTGGTCTGACAGATATTGTGTAGTTAAAGACCAAACGACATGAGATTGACCGCTTCCATGAATAAGTATAATTGTATTTTTATCTTTGTTAAATTTTTGACCTACATCAGACGAAAAAACTTTTTTATTTTCAACTTCAAAAATCAAATTAATTCCTTATTTTTGTAATCATTAAAATAAATATTATTTGTCTTTCCAATTAGGGGTTCTTTTATCTATGAAAGCATCAATACCTTCTTGAGCATCTATTTTAAGCATATTCTCTACCATAACATTAGATGCATAGTCATATGCTTCAGATAAATTCATGTTTATTTGGTTATAGAAAGCTTGTTTACCAATTTTTAAAGTCATCGAAGATTTTTTGGAAATTCTTAATGCTTTTTCTAAGACAACATTTTTTAGATCATTATCCTCCACTACTTCATTAATTAAGCCAATTTCAGTAGCTTTTTTTGAAGAAATTAAATCTCCGTTTAAAAGCATTTCCATAGAATGTTTATTTGATACAGTTCTTGATAAAGCCACCATTGGTGTTGAACAAAACAAACCAATATTAACTCCTGGCGTTGCAAATCTTGATGATTTTCCTCCATAAGCTAAATCACAACTTGCAACCAATTGACAACCAGCTGCTGTAGCTGTGCCAGCAACTTCAGCGATTATAGGTTTTGGATTATTAATAATTGATTGCATAAGATTCGAACATTTTATCATCACTTTTTTAAAATAGTCCCTACCCTTATCAGAATTAAGACGGCCCTTTTTTAGTTGTTTTAAATCATGTCCAGCAGAGAATGTTTTACCCTCAGCGGATATAATAATTACTCTTATTGATTCATCTTTTATGGATTTATTCAAAATTGACTGAATATTAGACATCATTTCCTCTGATAAAACATTATGATTTGATGGGTTGTTTAAAGTAAGACGAAGGATGCAGCCAGAATGAACTGAAGTCTTAACTAATTGATCTTTATTAATATTATTCATAATTTAATTTATTTTAACTTTTACGTCATTTGATAACGAATTTGATATAAAACAATATCGGTGAGCTCTATCTTGTACCTCTTTCATTTTTAAACTGTCAACCGTGAAACCATTTGAGAACTCAACTTTTGGATTAAGTTTAATTTCAGTTACAGACATTAGACCTTTCGAATTTTTTCCAAGTACAGCAAATGCTTTATCTTTGTAGCTTATTACTGGCCAATTCATCTTTGCAGCTAATGCTAAAAATGTCATCATGTGACAACTACTAATAGATGCAGCCAAAGTTTGCTCAGGATTGCTATTAAGCTTGCTTCCTCTCCAATCAGGAGCAGAGTCTCCTTTAATTTTAGTATTCGAAGTCAAAATTATTTCATGTTGATTTGAATATTTTCCCGGTGACATTTCACCTTTTTCTAATTTCCAAATTAAATCAATAGATATGTCAGACATAGTGAGAATTAATTTTATTCATTAACTTTTTTTCTAAGCTCATATTTTTTAATTTTTCCTGTAGATGTTTTTGGTAATTCACCGAAAACTACCTTTTTGGGAATTTTAAAACCTGCTAAAGTTTCCCTACAAAATTTAATAATTTCATCTTCAGTACTATTTTTTTTTGGAGCTAATTCAACAAAAGCACATGGGGTTTCACCCCATTTTTCATCTGGTTTAGCAACAACAGCTGCCAATGAAACTGAAGGATGCTTAGAAATAGTATTCTCGATTTCTATAGAGGAAATATTTTCACCCCCGGATATTATTATATCTTTCGACCTATCTTTAATCTGAATATATCCATCAGGATGTATTACAGCTAGATCTCCAGAGTGAAACCAACCACCGTTCATTGATTTCTTGGTTGCCTCGCCATCTTTGAAATAACCTTTCATGACCACATTACCACGTATCATTATTTCTCCGATAGTTTTCCCGTCTCTTGGTACACTTTTCATTGTTTCTGGATTTTTTACATCTACTTCCTCAGTATTTGGATAACGAACACCTTGACGTGAGCTAATATCAGCTTTTTGATCTTCATCATATTTTTCCCAAGCATTATTCCATGCACATTGTAAAATATGACCATATGTTTCTGTTAATCCATACACATGCATAACTTCAAAACCTAAGTTTTTCATTTTTTTAAAAATTATACTCGGTGGTGGCGCTGCTGCAGTTAAAACGTAAACTTTGTGTTTTAATTTTTTTTGCTCTTCTTTTGGAGCGCTAGCCAGCATATTTAAAATTATTGGAGCTCCACCAAAATGAGTTACTTTGTATTTGTCTATTAAATAAAAAATATCTTTTGCTCTTATATTTCTAATGCAAATCACCCGAGCATGAAGCATTGCTAATGTCCAAGGATAACACCAGCCATTACAGTGAAACATTGGAACGGTATATAAAAAATTTAAACGGTTAGGCATATTCCATGCTGTTACACTGCCCGTAGACATTAAATAAGCTCCTCTATGGTGATAAACAACACCTTTGGGATTACCAGTGGTCCCCGAGGTATAATTTAAAGATATTGCTTGCCATTCATCTTTTGGTTTTTTCCATACATAATTTAAGTCACCACTTTCTAAAAACTCTTCATATTCATACTGACCAATTTTTTCAGCATCCTTTAAATCAGCTTGTTTATCAATTATATCAATTACTAAAATTTTTTTATTTTGAGCATCAATAGCTTTTTTAACAATTTTGGCGAATTGTCTATCGACAATAAAGATTTTCGTATCCGCATGTTCAAGTATATAGGTAATAGTTTTAGTATCTAGCCTAGTATTTATAGTATTTAGAACAGCTCCTGTCATTGGTACAAAATAATGAGCTTCAAATAATTCAGGTGTATTAGCAGCCATAATAGATACTGTGTCACCAGGTTTAATACCTTTTTTTTCTAAAGCGCTGGCAAATTTTATAGAACGTTCATAAACTTCACGCCATGTATATGAACGATTTCCATAAATTATTGCTTCGTAATTTGGATATATGTCTTTTGTTCTCTCAATAAAAGTTATTGGTGTTAACGGAATATAATTAGCACTATTCTTATCTAGATTATTTTCGTAGTTATTCATTTTAATTAAAATTACCTTTCATCATAGTTTCACTTCCACTTATTGCTGAAATATAATGACTTTGAACTCTTGGTAAAATTTTATCAAAATAATAAGTGGCTGTATTTATTTTGTCTTTATAAAATTCTTGGTTATTACTTAAATTTTTGTAACTTATTTTTAATATTTTAAGCCATGAATGAGCCAATCCCACATAACCAAGAACTTTTAGATAATCATTGCATGCAGAACTCACATCATCTTTAGAGGTTTTGTTTTTTTCAGATAACCAGTTGGTAAAATTTATCAAAAGTTCGATATATTTTTGAAACTTTTGAACAAACAAAGCTAGATTTTTATCTTTTGAATACTCTTTAATTTCTTCATTAATTTGTTTTATATATTCATTAAAAATCTTATTATTTAAAATTTTTCTGTATACAAGATCAATAGCCTGAATAGAATTAGTTCCCTCATATATAGGTGTAATTCTATTGTCCCTAAACAATTGCTCTATACCTTGGTCTTTTGTATACCCATAACCCCCAAAAACTTGAATTGCATCATTTGTTATCTCTACTCCTATATCTGTAAAAAAAGATTTTATCACTGGAGTCATGAGAGATACCAGCTCATTTGCAGAGTCTTTAATTTTTTTATCAGGGTGATTTAGTCCAACATCAATTTGTTGTGAAACCCAAAAAGCAAGTGATCTTTGCCCTTCAATCAATGATTTCATGTTCATGAGACTTCTTCTAATGTCAGCATGTTTAATTATTGTATCAGCATCTTTATTTTTACTATTATGTGCTTTTCCTTGTTTTCTTTCCTTAGAATAAGCCAAAGCATTTTGATAAGCTGTTTCCGAAATACCAAGTCCTTGGATTCCAACAACAATTCTTTCTAAATTCATCATTGTGAACATTGAATTTAATCCTTTATTTTCCGGACCAATTAAATATCCCGTTGCATTATCAAAATTTAAAACACACGTAGGCGATCCTTTGATACCCATCTTTGTTTCAATTGAACCAGTATTAACTCCGTTTCTAGAACCTACCGTACCATCATCATTGACAATAAATTTTGGAACTAAAAATAAACTTATACCTTTGGTACCTGGAGGCGAACCAGGTATTTTTGCTAGAACTAGGTGAATTATATTTTCAGTTAAATCATGATCACCCGAAGTAATAAAGATTTTTTGCCCTGAGATTTTATATAAATTATCTTTTTGTTTTACCGCCTTAGTTTTAATCAAACCTAAATCAGTACCACATTGTGACTCTGTTAAGCACATTGTTCCACTCCACTTGCCTTCAACAATTTTTGGAAGATACTTGTCTTTAATTCTTTCTTCGGCATGATGTAAAATACAATTGTAAGCACCAATACTTAATTCACTATATAATTTAAAAGATAGACTTGAAGATGAGAGCATTTCTTCAAAAAAAGTGCTTACGGTTTTTGGCATACCTTGGCCTCCGTATTTTGTATCGCAAGACAAAGAAACCCAGCCATCGTCTATAAATTTTTTATAAGCTTCTTTATAACCTGGCGGCGATCTAACAACGCCATTTTCATAAACACAGGGTTTCTCATCACCTATTTTTGCTAAAGGTAAAATTAGTTCCTGATTAATTTTGGCAGCTTGTTGAAGTATATCCTTTACTAAATCAGAATTAATTTCTTTAAACTTTTCAATCTGTTTATAATTTTTATTATCCTTTAAATGATCAAACAAAAACATCATTTCTTCAACTGGTGCATTATATATGGTCATTTAATTAATTAACGGTTTTCCTGTTTTTAAAGTATGAATAATCCTTTTTTGGGTATTTTTTGTTTCAAGTAGTTTCATAAAGCTATTTAATTCTAAATTATACATTTGATCCTCATTAATTTCTTTATTTTTCTCTGTATCTCCACCACTCAAAACATATGCTAATTCTCTACCAACTACCATACCATGATCGAGTATTTTTTTGGTATTATATAATTCATCTAGAGTCTTTTGCATTTTTTGTCTCACTTGATCGCCTGTTAATTTAAATTTACATTCCATTGGTGGTTTAAATTCCTTGTTTTTTTCAATAAAATTTCTTGCTACAGAAAAAAGATTGTTTCTATTAATTATAACTCGATGGTTAGAGTCCAAAAATAACAATGGCCTTGCTTCATCAGGTGATGATGCAGTCTTAGCGTAACCTATTATATCGAAAACCTTAAGAGAAGCGTAATCAGGATCATTTTTAGAGTCATTGCTTTGTAACCATCTCCATAAAAGTTCCTTACAACCACCTCCAGCTGGAACCAAGCCTACTAACGTTTCAACAAGACCCATAACAATATTTGTGTGTGAAACAACATAATTACTTTGCAACAAAACCTCTTCCCCACCACCTATAGCTAAACCTGATGGTGCTGAAACAACAGGATTTTCACAATATTTCAAATGTTTACATGTTTTTTGGAAATACTTAATAAATTTTTCAACTGACTTCATGTCACCTTTATTAACAAAATCCATAACATAGTTAAGGTTAACACCAGCTGAAAATTGCATACTTTCATTTATTATAATCAAAGGTTTATTGGTAGCATTCATTAATGCATCCATTGAATTATAATCCAAAGCATTAGCTTTAGTATTAAATTCAACAATGTTAAAATCTTTAAATCTATAGATTTCTGCAGAATCATTTTTGTCTATTTTAGTAACTATTTTTTTAATTTTTCCAAGTGTTTCAATACTTGTGTACTTTTGTCTTTGTTCATAAAAGTTTTTAATATCTTTACTTTTAAGATTTTCTAAAAATGAATTTAATTTAGTATTACCAATTTTAGAAAAAAAATTATCCAAACCAATTGACTCTAGCATTTCAAAAGGACCCATCGACCAATTAAAACCAAGTCTTAAGGCTTCGTCGATATCGTTATACTGTTTAGTTATTTGAGGTACTAATGATGATGAATAAAGAATTATTTTGGATATTACAGACCAGGCATATTTTCCATACTTATCATTTCTATTTATTAATTTTAGAAGATTTACTTTATCTATATTGAGTTCAATTTTTTTTGATGGAAAATATTCGTTTTTATTTAAATCAAGGGCCTCAAGGGTTTTCGTTTTATTTTCTTTATTAATTCTATAAAAACCACCCTTACCTTTTCGCCCAGTATATCCTTTGTCAATTAAAGTTTTTATAATTGGTAATCCTTCAACAATTTTTTGGAAATCATCTTTTGGATCTAATTCTTTTTTAAAACTTTTAAGAACATCAGACATCAAGTCTATGCCAATTAAATCATATAATGCAAATACTCCTGTTTTCGGTATTCCCATAGGTCTTCCAAATACAGCGTCTGCTTCTTCAATAGAAAGGTTCATCGTAATAGCTTCGGTCATTGCAACTTGCATTGCATACACTCCAATTCTATTTCCTAAAAACCCTGGCGTATCACCACAAACAATTACTCCTTTACCAAGGTTTTTTTCACAAAAATCCTTTAGTAATTCTATTTTAGATGTGTCGTTATTATTGTCTCTAACAATTTCAAGAAGACCCATATATCTAACGGGATTAAAAAAATGTGTTATACAAAAATCTTTTTTATCTTTTTCATTTAATTTTTGAGATAATATTTTAAGAGGAATTGTGGATGTATTAGATGATATAATTGAATTTTTTTTTCTGTTATCAAAAATTTTTTTATAAATTTCATGCTTTATATCAATTCTTTCAACAACTGCCTCTATAATCCAATCAGCATCAGAAACATGATTAAAATTTTCTTTAATATTTCCTATTGTCAAACTGTCAATTTTTGATTTTTCAAATAGAAGTGGCGGTCTTGATTTTAATATACGTTCTCGAGCTTTTTCTACTATTTCATTTTTAAGATCGAGTAATACAACAGGAATGTTTGCGTTACACAAATGGGCAGCTATACCGCTTCCCATAGTGCCAGATCCAATTATAACTACTTTGTTAATTTTCATAAAATGGTCGGGGCGGCAGGATTTGAACCTGCGACCCTCTGGTCCCAAACCAGATGCGCTACCAG
>MDSW01029314.1_pt1 | contig 11399 bp, 11 predicted proteins | sample 811171 | NCBI WGS metagenome assembly MDSW01 (sample SAMN05326641, study PRJNA326480) | marine metagenome | isolation source: seawater | place: Atlantic Ocean: North West | collected 2012
TTAATTAATATTTACACTTTAGATGAAATACAAATTATCCATGTTCAATTATGACTTGCCAGAAGCAAGAATAGCAAAAAAACCAGCCTCAGAAAGAGAGGAGGCTAAGCTTATGGTTTTAGACAGAAAAAATGGTCAAATTGAACACAAAAAGGTTGCTGACCTTAAAGATATCTTTGTAGAAGGAGATGTTATTGTACTAAATAACACAAAGGTTTTTCCTGCTAGACTACATGCCAACAAAGAAAAAACCGGAGCAATGATAGAAGTATTTTTATTAAGAGAATTGGATAAAAAAAATAGGATCTGGGATGTATTAGTTGATCCAGCTAGAAAAATTAGAATTGGAAACAAATTGTTCTTCGGAGAAAAAGATGAGCTTATTGCAGAAGTTATTGATAATACAACATCAAGAGGTAGAACCTTACGGTTTCTCTTTGATGGCACACATGAAGAATTTAAACAGGTTATAACCTCACTTGGGGAAACTCCAATTCCAAAACATCTTAACAGAGAAGCAACCCCACAAGATACAGAAAGATATCAAACTGTATATGCAAAACATGAAGGGGCTGTTGTAGCTCCGACAGCAGGCTTACATTTTAGTAAGCTTTTAATGAAACACCTAGAACTAATTGGTGTTAATTTTGCAGAAACCACTTTGCACGTTGGTTTAGGAACTTTTAACCCTATTATGGTTGAAGATTTATCAAAGCACAGAATGGAGTCAGAGTCAATAAAAATTCCTGAAAAAGCCGCTCAAAAAATTAATATAGGAAAAGCAAATAAAAAAAGAATTTGCGCTGTTGGAACTACAGTAATGCGCACATTAGAATCCTCTATTTCAACTAAAAATGAAACACTCCCTTTTGAAGGGTGGACAAATTTATTCATCTTTCCTCCTCACAGCTTCAGAATTGCAAACTGTATGTTAACTAATTTTCACTTGCCACAATCTGCTCTTATGATGCAAGTTGCAGCATTTGCAGGATTGGACCTTTTACAAAAAGCATATAAAGAAGCCATTAAAAAGAAATATAATTTCCATACTTATGGAGACGCAATGCTAATTCTGTAAAATGAAAAAAGTAGCTTTAATAGTTGCTGGGGGAGATGGAAAAAGAATGAATTCAGATATCCCTAAACAGTTTCTTCAGCTAAACAAAAAGCCAATATTATTACATACAATTAAAAAGTTTTCTCACTTTGATAAAATTATACTAGTTCTACCAGAAAAAAAAATTGATTACTGGAGCCAGCTTTGCCAAAAGTTTAATTTCAATGAAAATTATATTGTAGTAAAAGGTGGTAAAAATCGATTTTACTCTGTAAAAAATGGGCTTGAAAAAATTAATGAAAAATCAATTGTAGCAATTCATGATGGAGTGCGCCCCCTTGTTTCAAAACACCTAATAGACATACTTATAGCTCAAACTAAAGAAAAAACTGGTGTTATCCCTGTTATACCTGTTAAAAATTCTATTCGTAAAGTTAAAGGTTTAAACTCAATCTTTATTAATCGCGATGATTTATATCAAGTACAAACTCCTCAATGCTTTATAAGTTCAGATATTAAAGATGCATATAATCAGGATTTCACAAAAAAATTTACAGATGATGCAGTGGTATTTGAAGCAAGTGGAGGGAAAATATCAACTATTCTGGGAGAAGAGAGAAATCTAAAAATTACAACTATTGAAGATTTAAAAATAGCAAACGTATTTATGCAATAATTTCAACTTTATTAAGACCTGAAATCAAATTTACACCGGGCTTTTTTCCTTTTTGAAACGTTCCTAACTCTTTAAAACCCAAGGCTTCTGCTCCATTTTTTGAAGCAATTTTTAGTAAGGTATTAAAATCAAAATTAGAATTATCTCTTATTATTTTAAGCTCTTCTAAAACTGAAAGCGAATCATTCGACGCCAAACTATCTGTTCCAACACAAAGTTTATTTGAGTCAAATAAAGAATAATTGGGCACCCTTTTTTCAATATATAAATTAGATTTGGGACAAGTACAATAATAACTAGATTTAATGTCATGCTTTTCTACAAAAGTATTGTGAACCATTAATGTTTTTTTATTGCCTAATTCATTAAAAATATCTATTGATCTACTTCGGTTTTCCCAAATTAACGGGCTTGCATTAATACTCTTAAGCCAAGCTAAAAAATCACCTCTCTTTTTTTTAAAAAGATCATTTTCTTGCGCTGTTTCTTGAATGTGAACAGACATGAGCTCATCTTTTTCATCAAAACTTTTTTTTATCTCTTGCATTAATTCTGTAGAAACAGAATATGGTGCGTGTGGGGAAATTGTTGATTTCAATCCAATTTTTAAAAACTGTGCTCTTAACTTTTTCGCCTTAATGATTGTGTTTTTTGCATTTTTTTCATGCACTCCAAAAACCTCTATGAAATTATAATATTTTATGTTTCCCATTTTTTTTTGTGTCAAAGTATCAGACGTGTTACATATATCTCCAACTGCAACAATACCGTTTTGAATCATTTGCTGCTCAGCACTAGCTATTGCTTTCAAAACATTCTCTTTATCAAAATTGCGCCTATTTTTAACAGATGTAATAAAGTCAAGTAGTCCATTGCCCTTTTTGATTGTACCATCAAGATGTGACAACTCAAGATGGCAATGAGCATTTACAAAACCTGGACAAAGCGCCCCTTTAAAAACTTCTAAATTATTTAAAGAAACCGATTTTCTATTCTTTAGTATAGAAATTACCTCTCCATTTTCTGCTAATTGCAAAACGCCTTCTTTTATTGGAGAAGTGTGAAGTGGATATAAATAATCAGCAGTTAGAAATCGCATAGTCAAAAGTAATATATCTTTGCAAACAATTATGAATAGAAAAAAAGATATTAGAAACTTACCATTAGAAGAGATTTTAAAGTTTTTTGACACACAAAATCTTCCCAAATTCAGAGCAAAACAAATTTGGGAATGGCTTTGGAAAAAAAGAGTGTTGTCATTTGATGAAATAACATCAATTCCAAAAAAAACACGAGAATTGTTAAATAACACATTTGCAATTAATGCTGCTAAAATTCATCTACTAGAAAAAAGTAATGATGGCACAATAAAATATAGCTTCAAATTACATGATAATCTTTTAATTGAAGGGGTTTTAATTCCGTCAAAAAAAAGATTAACGGCTTGCATTTCATCACAAGTTGGTTGCAGCTTAACATGTAAGTTTTGCGCCACTGGCACACTAAAGCTAAAAAGAAATATCTCGGCCGCTGAAATTTATGACCAGGTTTTTATTCTTAACGAAGAAGCGATATCCAAATTTGGAAGGCCTTTGTCAAATATCGTTTTTATGGGGATGGGTGAACCACTATTAAATTACAAATCATTGATAGAAAGCATCAAACTTATAACAACCAAAAACGGATTAGGCATGTCTCCAAAAAGAATTACAGTTTCAACAGCTGGCATTTCTAAAATGATTAAACAACTTGGTGATGATAACGTTAAATTTAACCTAGCGATTTCATTACACTCTGCTTCAGATGATAAACGTAACGTCTTAATGCCAATAAATGAAAAAATTAATTTGTCAGAACTACAAGATTCCATCAAATATTTCTACAAAAAAACGGGCACTAGGGTCACCTACGAATACATCCTGTTTAAAAATATAAATGATAGCATCGATGACGCTCATAAATTAATCCAGTTTGCACAAACAAGCCCTTGTAAAGTAAACTTAATTGAATACAACACCGTGGATAGTCTTCACTATGAAAAATCAACGAATAACACCACCTACAAATTTATTAGATATTTAGAAAAGCATAATATAATTGTAAATTTAAGAAAAAGTAAGGGCAAGGATATCGCGGCTGCTTGCGGACAATTAGTAAACAAACTACAATAACCTTTAATATGGTATTCAGATGCTTATTTACGATTGTTTTCTTTGTATCTTCGCGTTTGTGTAAATCATTGTTTTGTCTATAGTTAAAAACATACAGCGTCCAATTAAATTGGAAATGAGATTGTTTGAAGATAAGTTTAAAGAATCCTTAAAAAGCAATGTTGTATTGCTTGACAGAATTATGTATTACATAATTAAAAGAAAAGGCAAGCAAATGCGTCCTATGTTTGTTTTTCTATCTGCAAAACTTTTTGAAAAAACCAATGAAAAAACATACCAGGCAGCATCAATGATTGAGCTGTTACACACAGCTACACTAGTTCATGATGATGTTGTTGATGGGTCTAATTTTAGAAGAGGGTTTTTTTCGATTAATGCTCTATGGAAAAATAAAGTTGCTGTTTTAGTTGGAGACTTTCTACTGAGTCGTGGTTTATTACTTGCAATAAAAAATAAGGCTTTTGATTTATTAGAAATTATGAGTACAACAGTTCAAGAAATGAGTGAAGGAGAGCTTCTACAAATTGAAAAAGCAAGAAAATTAGATATAACAGAGCAAGTGTATTTTGATATAATCCGACAAAAAACAGCAACGTTGATTGCTTCTTGTTGTGCAAGTGGCGCTAGCTCTGCGGAACAAAGTAAAGAGATTGTAGAAAAAATGCGGCTTTTTGGAGAAAAGGCTGGCATTGCATTTCAAATCAAAGACGATTTATTTGATTACAACGACGCAAAATTTCTAGGGAAACCAACAGGCATTGATATAAGAGAACAGAAAATGACACTCCCTCTAATTTACACTCTTAATTGTGTTAACCCCAAATTAAAAAAACATATACTGAATATTATAAAAAACCATAATCATAATGACGAAAAAGTCGCTGAGATCATAGAAATAGTTAAAAAAAGGGGAGGTGTTGAGTATGCAAAAATGAAAATGAAAAATTATCATAATGAAGCCATTACTATTCTTAATGAATTTAAGAATAATGATGCTAATAAGGCGCTGAAGTTATTATTAGACTATGTAATCAACAGAAAAAAATGATCCCTCAAGAAACCGTAGATAAAATTTTTGAAACAGCACGTATTGAAGAAATTATAAGTGATTTTGTTAACCTTAAAAAAGCCGGTGTTAATTACAAAGGAAGGTGTCCTTTTCATGATGAAAAAACACCATCTTTTGTTGTGTCCCCAACAAAAGGAATTTATAAATGCTTTGGCTGTGGCAAGGGGGGAAATAGTATAACTTTTATTCAAGACATTCAAGCAGCAACATATCCTGAAGCATTAAGATATGTTGCTGCAAAATATAATATTGAAATTATTGAAAAAACTTTATCCCCTGAACAACAAAAAAAAATATCTGCTAAAGAAAGCCTTTTCATTGCAACCAATTTTGCTAATGAATATTTTCAAAATATGCTTTGGAGAACAGAAGAAGGAAAAACAATTGGATTAAGTTATTTTAAAGAGAGAGGATTCTCCGATTCAATAATTCAAGATTTTAACCTTGGATACAGTCCGAAAGAAAAAAATGCATTTGAAAAATATGCGCTAAAAGCTGGATATGACAAAGATGTTTTAATTAATGCTAGTCTAATTGGACAAAATGATGATGGAAAGAGCTATGACAAATTTAGAGAAAGAGCAATTTTTCCAATACAATCCTATTCAGGAAAAGTAATTGGTTTTGGCGGAAGAGCTTTTAACCCTGAAGCAAAATCAAAATATCTAAATTCTAATGAGACTTTAATTTATGACAAGTCAAAGGTCTTGTATGGATTAAATATTTCAAAACAAGCAATTAGTAAGCTAAATAAATGTTTTATTGTAGAAGGTTATACTGATGTAATTGCAATGCACCAAAATGGAATTAAAAATGTAGTTTCTGCATCAGGTACAGCATTGGGAGCCTTCCAGGTTGATCTAATTAAACGCTCGACAAATAATATAGTCTTATTATATGATGGTGATAATGCGGGCATTAAAGCAACTATACGCTCTATAGATATCTGTTTAAAAGCAGAGATGAATGTCAAAATTATTTCTTTTCCAGAAGGAGAAGACCCTGATTCATACTCAAAAAAATTAAATACCGCTGAGCTTCAATCATTTCTAGATGAAAACGCAGTAAATTTTGTTGATTATCTAATTGAGATATATAAACTAAATGAAGAGAAAGATCCAGCCAAAATAATTGACATCAAAAAAAAGATCATATTAAGTATTGCTGAGATACCTGATGTTTTTAGTCGAGAAGAATATTGTAAAATTTATCATTATAAATTAGGTGTTTCAGAAGAAGCTCTTCTAAAACAAATTAGCAAGGCAAGATCAAGGGTTAAACAAAAGCCTAATATAAGAGCCCAGAAAATAAAATCAGTAAGCACTCAAAAAAACATACCTAATAAAGTCGAAAAGAAGCTAGACAAACAGGAAGAGGAGGTTTTAAGACTTCTAATTAATTATGGCAATAAAACATTTATTAATGAAGAAAATGAAACAGAAAGTGTTGCTTCAATGATTATTCATGAATTACATCAAGATGAAATTAAATTTTCAAACCAAAAAAAACAAAAATTATATAATTTAATCACATCTGAGATGGAAGAAAATAATTTAATCAATCTACAAAAATTAACTAATAATGCGGACATAGAAATTAGCAGCCAAACGATCAACATCATTGCGCAGGCATATGACATCAGTGACAATTGGAAACAACAACACAATATAATAACTGGAAGAGAAGAAGAAAACCTATATAAAGCAACTAAAAAGGCAATTTTATCACTAAAAAAAGAAATTGTAAATGTAAAAATATCAGATCTACAAAAAAAATTACATGTTCAAAAGCTTAATAATGATGAAATACAAAAATTAAGCCAATTAACTAAATTAAAAAGCAAAATTTCTAAAATGTTAGGTAGAAATATTGGGTAAATATTTCTAATCTATTAAACTAAATGACATAAAAAAAGCAAGCCTTCTTCTGGCTTTTAACGCATAATTCTAGATTGTGTAATTATTGCATGTTTATGAATAAGTTCAAAAATCTCTACCACCATTTGATTATCTAATTCTAGATTACTCGCAATAATTTTTCTACTTTGCAGTATCTCAAACCATCTTTCAATTTGAAAAATGGTTAATCTATTCTTGTTCTTAAAACTAGCAATTGTTTCAACAATTTTTTTTCTGTCGTTTAATAGCTCTATAATTTGATTATCTAATATGTCTATTTGGTTTCTAAATTTCAATAACTCATCCTTGAAAGCATTATTACTTAACTTATCATTCCTTAAGATTAAATTTTTTAAAACTTTTGTTAACGCTTTTGGTGTTATCTGCTGCTTAGCATCACTTAACGCGTGCGAGGGCTTGTTGTGTGTCTCTATCATTAGCCCATCAAAATTTAAATCCATTGCTGTTTGAGATATCTCTTCAATTAACGAAGCTTTGCCTGCTATATGTGATGGATCACAGATTATGGGAAGATCCTGAACCGCTTCTCTTAATTTAATTGGCATTTCCCATTTAGGGTTATTTCTAAAAGTGGAATCCTCATGATTATAAAAGCCTCTATGAATTGCTGCAATTTTACTAATCCCTACCTTGTCTAGTCGTTCTAAAGCACCAAGCCACAGTCCTATATCAGGATGAATTGGGTTCTTTACTAATACAGGTATATCTACACCTTTAAGAGCATCCGCAATTTCCTGTACATAAAAAGGGTTCACTGTAGTTCGTGCTCCTATCCAAAGCATATCAATATCACAAGACAAACAAAGTTCAACATGCCTTGCATTTGCAACTTCTGTCACAACTTTAAGCCCTGTTTCAAACTTTACTTTTTGAAGCCATTTAAGTGCTTTTTCTCCAACCCCTTCAAAAGATTTTGGTCTTGTTCGTGGTTTCCATATGCCAGCTCTGAACGCATTTGTACTTTCTTTAATTTCATGTGCAATTTGCAAAACTTGTTCTTCTGACTCCGCACTGCACGGTCCAGCAATAATAAATGGTTTTTTAAATATCGTCTTTTTATTTGTCATTTTTGCCTTCTACAATGATTACAAACTCCCCTTTTATTTTTTCTTTTTCAAAATGTAATATAACTTCCGAAATATTTCCCCTAACCGTTTCCTCATAAATCTTGCTAATTTCTCGAGAAATGGATATTCTTCTTTCCTCTCCAAAAAACTCAAAAATCTGATTTAATGTTTTAAGAATCCTATGAGGCGATTCATACAGCACGATTGTTCTTGGTTCATCTTTTAAAGTTTTTAAGCGTTTTTTTCTGCCCTTTTTTATAGGTAGAAACCCCTCAAAAACAAACTTATTATTAGCAATGCCTGAATTAATCAAGGCGGGCAAAAAAGCAGTTGCCCCTGGAAGTGAACAAAGCTCTATACCTTCTTTAATACATTCACGAATAATTAAAAATCCTGGGTCTGAAATTGTAGGTGTTCCTGCATCACAAATCAAGGCTAAACGATCTCCCGACTTTAATCTCTTAATATATTTTGCTAAAACTTCATGCTCATTATAGATGTGGAATGAAGATAATGGTGTCTCAATATTATAATGCGAAAATAATTTCTTGGAGGTTCTGGTATCCTCTGCCAATACTAGGTCAACTTCCTTAAGCAGTCTAATTGCTCTAAAAGTTATATCCTCTAAATTTCCAATTGGAGTGGGTATAATATATAATTGTGACATTCTGCAAAATTAGAGAAATACTGGATAAAACTCTAACTTTGGTGAAATCCTTATTGTTGGAGCTGGGAAATGAATGTAATTCAACCAGTGTTTGATGTTTTTGGCTGTTGGAGAATCCCATTTTGTATAAATTTTAGACAGATCGTAGTCTAATGCAATATACCATTCATTATTTCCGCCTTTTTTTGTTTTGTTTTTATTTAAGTACTGAGTATTATCTAGTCCGAAACCAACAGCCATGTTCAACCAATCAGGCCAAAAATAAATTCCCGTGATTTTTTTTATATCAAAGGTTGCCCAATAGGTTTGATTTGGGTAATCATCGTGCCAATACACAGAATTAATTTTAGAGTCTCTTTGTCTTTCTAATTCCAAATAAACATCAGAATGTTTATAATACGAAAACTTAAAATTTATTGCTTTTAAATAATTGTTATACTGCTGAGCTACAAACCATAATGCGCCTGTTGATCCTAATGCTAGATCCCACTTACTAAACCCCCAATGTGGCGCATATGCATCTTTTATTTCAATAGCTAGCTGTAAGCCTGCCCCGAATGCCCCCCCGTACCATATTGCTTTTTTTTTATTAATGCCAGCCCACACCATTGAAGATGAAAAAATGTCAGCAGCTTGCATGCCTCCCATGAAATGACCTAATTTATCAACATTTAATGCATATGTTAAATCAGCACCATGATCAAAATGAAATGAATTTCTTTCTTCAGCCCACCAAGTGTTTTGCAAGTAATAATAAGAAGCGGCACAAGATACAGCAATGCTGGTTCCAACTATTAAAACACGTTTTTTGTTAACTATTGAACTGTCAGTTTGAGCTATAAAATGCCGAGCTAAAAACATGATAATCAGCGTTAAAAACAAACTTTTAAATTTCATATGAATTGAAATTGGTTTTTATACTTTTGTTAGCAAACTTAACAAAAGAAATTTGGAGAAATGTTTTTAGAGGAGACATTAAATCATACAGTAAAAAAAGGTAGTATTGAAATAATCTGTGGGTCAATGTTCTCTGGAAAAACTGAAGAATTACTTAGGCGATTGAAAAGAGCACAATTTGCTAAACTCAAAATAGTTGTAATTAAACCTGAAATAGACACTAGATATGATGATACACAAGTTGTTTCACATGACTTAAACAAAGTTGAATCAAAAACTGTAAAATCTCCAAATGAAATATTAAACTTAGCTAATGACTCAAAAGTTGTAGCAATTGATGAGGCTCAGTTTTTTAACGATGATCTTATTATGGTATGTAATAAGCTTGCAAATAAAGGTAAGAGGGTTATAATTGCTGGTCTAGATATGGATTTTCTAGGAAGGCCTTTTGGAATAATGCCACAACTTTTAGCAATTGCTGAATATGTCACTAAAGTTCATGCCATATGTGTTGAGTGTGGAGAAATTGCTAATTATTCTTTTAGACTTACAAAAAACAATGATCAAATACAACTAGGTCAAAAAGATGAGTATAAACCTCTTTGTAGAGAGTGTTTTAGTAATAAATTTTAATGGTTTTTGCAAACGAGACCATATTACATGTAGACTTAAGTAAATTAGAAGAAAATCTAAACTATTTAAAATCTAAATTAAAACCTCAAACTAAAATTATTGCAGTGGTTAAAGCATATGCTTACGGTCATGGAGATCTAGAAGTATCCAAAAAACTAGAGCAACTAAACGTTTTTGCTCTATGGGTAAGTGATTTTGAAGAAGGATTAATTCTTAGACGCTCAGGTATAAAAACAAAAATTATTGTTGCAAATCCAGGTCTAAAAAGTTGTGCTGAAATTAACAAATATAAACTAGACGTAGTTTTATATAATCATAAATTACTTGACTTATATTGTGCAAATAAAAACAAAACAGATGTTCATATCAAATTCAATACTGGTATGAATCGATATGGATTTAACAAAAATGATATCTACTCTATTATAAAAAAAATAAATAAAAACCATCATTTAAATTTAGTATCTATTTGTTCTCATTTATCTGCTTCTGAAAACAAAAATAGACCTGAATATACATTAAAACAAATCGAAGATTTTAAAGTGATTTCAAACAATTTTGAGGTTGTTTTTGGCAGAAAGTTAGACAAACATATCCTTAACTCTCATGGAGTGCTAAATTTCTCAAAGTTTCAAATGGATGGTGTACGTCTAGGAATTGGATTATATGGCTCTACAAATGATGCTAATCTAAAACAAATTAGCTCGCTAACTAGCGTTATTGCTCAAATAAGAGAACTAAAAAAAGGAGACTGTATTGGTTATGAAACATCATTTATTGCCAAGGAAAAAATGAAGATTGGCATAGTGCCTGTTGGATATGCTGATGGTCTTAATAGACAGTTTAGTAATACTATAGGAGTTGTTCTGGTTAAAAATTGTACGTGTTCTATTGTTGGTAAAATTAGTATGGATAGTTTTGTAATTGACATCACAAAGTGTGAAGCAAAAGAAGGTGACTTAGTAGAAATATTTGGGAAAAATTTATCTGTCTCTGAAATGGCAAAAAAAATAAATACTATCCCGTATGAGATATATTCGACTCTAAATAGAAGAATTAAGAGGGTTTACTCACACTCAAAACGACTATAGATTGTATATAAAAATATATATGTAATCGTCAAAGTGAAAATAAAAAGATAAGAATCCACAATCATCAAAAACATAAATGATAATGGTAATAGTGTTCTATGAATACCATCTCTCTTCTTTAGTAATTCTTTTATTTGGTAATAAAAAATTAA
>MDSW01034551.1_pt1 | contig 11398 bp, 8 predicted proteins | sample 811171 | NCBI WGS metagenome assembly MDSW01 (sample SAMN05326641, study PRJNA326480) | marine metagenome | isolation source: seawater | place: Atlantic Ocean: North West | collected 2012
AGGAGAAAATCTCAGAAAAATCAAAGAATCTCCGTTGATGTGGTTTGTTTTACTATTCTCTGAGCATAAGCATAAAAGCAAAACAAAATTCATGTATGAATCTCTAACATCAAATCATTTTACTAATGGTGGCCTAACGAGAAAACTAGAAGCTAGGATTAGAAATAATTCAGATCTACCCAACGAACTCATGTTTAATGGATTTAACGATATTGCAGACAATATATTTAACGGATTATCTGAAAAACGAAGTCTATTTAATACATTAGTAGGAGAAGAAGTAGTTTTATGTGGAGCTGGTCCAACATTGTTTTACAGGGCTCCAAATAAAGAAACAGCAACCGCAATTCATTTATTACTAAGTATGAAAAATGGACTTGATTCTTTAGTTGTTCATTCAGGAAAAATCACATAATGGATGTTGTAATTGCAGGAATAGCCTCAGGTTTATTGTTCGCTTCTATTCTCATTAGTGTTGGCTGTTTTGTTGTATTTCAAATGTATCGAAATAATGTGATTTGGGTAGTTAATTTATTCAAAGATACAACAGCTTCAAAAGTTATATATCCCATAATTATTTTTCTAAATCCTACAATGGCAATTTTAGGTGTGATTTTCGGATTTATATTTATATTGATAGACTCTCAAATTTCAATAAAGATATTAGGAAGTCCAAATATTATCTACACATTTGTAGTAATAGGATTTAGTCTAATCAGTTTTATTTTTCTATATATAATTTCACCAAAATACTGGCGAAGTTTTCTAGGGATTTTCATAACTTTTGATGCTATATTTGGGTGGCTGATTCCCTTACTTTCATCTAATTAGGAAAATTATGTTTACAGTTGATCTTCATGTACATACAGTAAAAGGTAGCTCTGACAGTAGCCTTTTAACAGAACAATTAATAGTTGAAGCTAATAGAATAGGATTACAAGGGGTTCATTTAAGTGAACATGGTGGAGGTTGGACTGAAAAAATGGTTGAAGAAAACTTTCCGAACACATCTCTCAATGTCATTACTGGTTTAGAAGTTAATACTGATATGGGACATATTATTGCTATAGGAATGGATGCTCACGCTCCTGGTACTAATAATCCTTATGTACTTAGAGAAGCTATTGATAAAGTTGGAGGAATTCTAATTTCAGCTCACCCAATGCGTAATTTTTTTAATAAACCACCATACAATTCAAATTTATTATTTAAAGACTGGACTGAATTACCTCAAACTGCTGAAGAGGCAGCTACTCATGAACTGTTCTCTATAGTTGACTTTATAGAAGTAACAAATGGCGCAAATACCCCTGAAGAAAACAAATTTACTTTAGAAATAGCCAAAATCCTCAACAAACTTGGAACAGGAGGTAGTGATGCTCATTCAGTACAAGGCATAGGAAAAAGTTGTACTGTATTTCAAAATCCTATCAATTCAAAATCAGACTTAATCAAAGAACTCAAGTCAGGAAACTTCTATCCTGCAGAAGGATTAAACAAATTAGATCTACACGAGTTTAAGTAATTAAACGACTATTTCAGTGCACCAATTTCTGTATTTACTATTATTTCCTCGTATAGCAGATTGATACACTTCATTTATTTGAGTGGATATTTTGCCAGGCAATCCATCACCTATATCCCGGTTATCAAGCTGTCCGACGCTTTGTATATGAGCTGCCGTACCAGTAAGAAACACTTCATCAGCAAAATATAGTTCGCTTCTTCTAATTCTTCTTTCTAAAATCTGAAGGCCTAATTCTTCTTTAGCAATTTTGATAGCAGAATCCCTGGTAATTCCAGTTAGGTTGTTATCTGAAACAGGGGGAGTAACAAGAGTATTTTGGTTGATTAAAAATAAATTCTCACCAGAACCTTCAGATACATAGCCATCTTGGGTGAGCATAATAGCTTCATCAAAACCAGCTAATGTAGCTTCAGTTTTAGCCAATATACTATTCACATAATGACCAGAAATTTTGACTCTAGGAGGAATAATAGTATCGTCAACTCTTCTCCATGAAGACGTACAACATCTTAAAGCACCATCAGATTCTAAATATGCTCCAAAGGGGACCATCATAAGTGCAAAATCACTCCCTAATTCTTGTAATTTCAAGTTAGCAACTAGCTCTTCGCTTTTATATACCAATGGTCTGATATAAAGATCTTGTTTATATTGTGATTTTTTAATTAAATCTATTGTGATATCGCATAAATCATCAGCAGAATAGGGGATATCCATCATCAACATTTTTGCACCCTGAAGCAATCTGACATAATGCTCATGCATCCTAAAAACAAACATTTTTTGTTCGTCATCATTCCAATTACCTCTGATCCCTTCAAAAACTGCTGTCCCATAATGAAGAGCGTGAGTCATGATGTTTACATTCGCATCTTTAGCAGAAACAATCTGTCCTTTAAAGTGGGCGAGTGATTCTGGCATAAATTTTCTCCTTATTATGAAACAAATTGATAGGTATTATAGCTTTGTTTAAGTACTTGAACAATTAATTTAATTCGATAGAGTTATCTAATAAAATCACATCAACTTCTTGACCGGGTACAATTTCAGAAATGTTTTCAGGACAAATAGCCAAACCATTAGCTTTTGCCATTGAAGTCAATATATTAGAACCTTGATCGCCTGTAGTTGTGGCAGTAAAATTACCGTTCTTTGATTCTACAATTACTCGAGCATAGACTCTTCGAGAATCATAATTTTCTATTGAATCGATTAATTTTGCGCGAATAATTTTTCTATCATCAATTGTTTTACCCATCATTTTTCTAATAGCAGGGCGACAAAATTGTTCAAATGCTACAAGTGAACTAACTGGATTTCCAGGTAACCCTATAATGGGAACAAAGGACGTACTAGTTTTCAATTTACCAAATGCAAGAGGCTTAGCTGGCCTCATATTAACACTCCAAAAATTCAGATTACCCATCTCACCCATTACATCTTTGACTACATCATAGTCTCCTTTAGACACACCAGCTGAAGATATAACAAAATCTGAATCTAGAGATTTTTCAATCATCTCAATTACGGATTGCCTATTATCTCGGGCAATACCAATAATTTTTGGTATTGCTCCTAACTGTAAAACTGATGAATAAATTGAATAAGTATTACTATCAAAAATCTGCCCAGGTTGAATTAACTGACCAGGTTCTACTAATTCATCACCTGTAGACAAAATGGCAACTACTGGTTGTCGAATGATATTAATTGTTTCAAAACCTACTGAAGCCAACAAACCAATTAATGAGGGAGTGAGAGTGGTAGATTTCTTAACAACAATTTCCCCCAGAGACAAATCTTTACCTAATTGTCTGAAATTTGCGCCAACATCTCCAGGAATTTTCACTCCAACAAAAGACTTGTCAGAATTTATATTCCAATCTAATTCTGTAGTATCTTCAAATGGAACTATTGAATCTGCACCCTCTGGGATAGGAGCACCTGTCATTATTCTTGAAGCACTACCCTTAATCACCTTTACTGTAGGAACAGATCCAGCTTTAATAGTTTCTAATATTTTTAAGTTAACAACATTTTCATTAGATGCTAATTGGGTATCCGATGAAATTACTGCATATCCATCCATAGCAGAATTGTTGAATGGGGGGATGTTTAAAGGTGACAGTACGTCTTCAGATACTACTAGCCCCAAACATTCTAAAATATCTACTGATTTAACATTCAACGTAAAGAAATTGTCAAGAATTTTACTTCTTGCTTCTTCAACACTAATCATATCCGCATGGTAATGGTTTTGCCTCATGTTAGTACCTTTGTTCAATATCTAATAAATGTTTTAATGATTTGAGAATTTGTTGTTGCGTCTTATCTATTTCATTTGTAGAAAGTGTAGCCTCGTACGATTGAAAAACAATTTTAAAAGTCATAGATTTTGTGTTTTCAGGTAGCTCTTCTCCTTGATACAAATCTATGACGAAAGTATCAACAACTAAAGAGTTTTTTGAAATAACATCAGTGATTTGATGAGATTGAATAGAATTATTAACCAACAAAGCTATATCTCTTTCAGAAGAGGGAAATTTACTTGGCCTAGTATATTGAATATCTATAAGCTCAGATTTTTTAAGAATTTCTTCCAAAAATATTTCAATCATTACTACAGATTCATTCAAATCAAAATGAGATAAAGAATTTTGAGCAATTTCACCAATATTTCCAACATGTTTATTGTGAATTAAAATTTGAGCTGCTTTACCTTTGGAAAAAAAATCATCCTCACACTCATTTAGCTGAAATGCGATTTGAGTAGTTTCTAATAAGTCTTCCAGTATTCCTTTGGCGTCATAAAAATCTACTGATTCATGATTTTTATCCCATAAATTTTCTTTATTTCTTTTACCCGATAGGACTGCAATTAATTGATCGCTTTCATCAGGCATGATTTGAGAATTGAAGTTTTTAAAATCTCCAAACACACGACCTATTTCAAATATTTGAATAGGATCTGATTGATTCAATCTTCTATTATTGGAAAGGGTATCTAAAATATTTACTCTTAAATTAGGCCTCAAAATATTTTTAGTAGAATCCATTGGATTTTGAACTTTAACAAATGTCTCTGTAGAAACATCTGTGGTTTTAGACAATTTTGCCTGATTAACTACAGCGTAAGAGATTGTTTCATTAAAACCTGCATACACTAACGTGTCTCTAATGGTTTCACGAAAATTAAGGTATATATTATCCTCACGATCAGGAATAATCGCATTTATTTTCGCGGTAGGTAAGTGATCATAGCCATAAATCCGAGCAAATTCTTCAATTAAATCAGCCTCAATTTTTATATCTGACCTCCAAATAGGAGGTGTCACAGATAATGTATCGGGTGATTTTTTTTCAATTAAACATCCTAAGGCTTCGAATATTTTTGATACTTCACGTAATTTAAATTGAGTCCCAAGTAATTTATTGAGATTTTTTAATTTAAAACCAACATTTAAATCATCGGCAGACTTGTAATAAACATCAATATGATTTTTTACGGGAACGCCACCCGTAATTTCTTGAATCAATGAGATTGCTCTATCAAAAGCCAGCTCTGCGAGCTCTGGTCGAAGATATCTTTCAAATCTATATGATGCTTCTGTACTAATATTCAATGCATTTCGTGTAAATCTTGTATTTGAAGCATTAAAATTTGCAGCTTCAAGAAAAACATCTGTAGTTTCTGAATCTATTTCAGTATTTGACCCTCCCATTATTCCAGCTAAAGCTATGGGCTTAGATTCGTCTGCTATCACCAACATTGGAGACTTTAAAGTTCTAGTTTCGCCATCCAAAGTATCAATTTTTTCTCCATCATTAGATGGGCGAACTATAATTTTTTTATTAGGAATTTTATTGTAGTCAAAAGCATGTAACGGTTGACCAAATTCCAGCATCACAAAATTTGTGATATCAACAACATTATTTATTGGCCTATGACCAGTTTTAACTAATGCATCTTTTAGCCAGTCAGGGGACTCTTGAATTTTCACATTATGTATTACTGTTCCCATATATCGTGAACATAAATCACTATCTAATATGTCAATTTCAATAAAATCTTCAATTTTTTTATTTGAAGTTGAAAAGTTTGTGATGGGATAGACCACATTTTGCTTAGTAATTGCAGCAATTTCATGAGCAGTTCCAATTACTGACAGACAATCTGGTCTATTTGGAGTTAGCTCAGTTTCTAAAACAACATCAGAAAGTAAATTCTTCACTGGAGTACCAATTGGAATATCTGAATTTAATTCTAAAATTCCGGAGTGATCTTCACCTAAACCTAATTCTAAAGATGAACAAACCATTCCAGAAGATTCAACACCACGAATTTTTGCTGATTTCAATACTTCGTGTGTATTAGATCTTGGATTGAATAGATAAGCTCCTTCTTTTGCAAAAACGATTTTTTGTGAGACATATAAATTAGGTGCTCCACATACAACCGTATGACTCTCTGAATCAGAAATCTTTATGGTTGGTAATCTTAATTTATCCGCATCAGGATGAGGTTTGATATCAACAATTTCACCTACTAATAAATGTTCGGTATCCCAATATTCACCAATATGATCTATAGTCGAAACCTCTGTGCCTGCCATTGTCATCAAATGAGACAAATTATTTATATCTACACCGTCTAGTTCTATATATTTTTTTAACCACGAAACTGGTATTTTCATATTAATCCTAAGAAAATTGTTTTAAAAACCGTAAATCATTAGAGTAAAATAATCTCACATCATCAATACCATTTCTTAACATTGAAATACGTTCTGCACCCATCCCAAATGCAAAACCAGAATAGGTTTCAGGATCATATCCAACACCTTTTAACACTTCAGGATGAACCATACCCGCACCCATTATTTCTATCCATCCTGAAAAACCACAAACCTTACAACCTGCGCCTTCACATTTAAAACAATCAATAGAAACTTCTGCCCCAGGTTCCACAAAAGGGAAAAAATCACATCTGAATCTAGCTTTTCGTTTTTGCCCAAACATTTTTTGAGCAAATTCTTCTAAAGTAGATTTTAAATGTGCAAAAGTAATTCCTTTATCTACAACTAAACCCTCTACCTGACAAAATTGCCATTCATGAGTAGCGTCAGTTGCTTCATATCTATATGTTTTACCAGGAACAATTACTCTAATAGGAGGATTGTGGGTTTCCATCAATCTAATTTGCATAGGAGAAGTATGAGTTCTCAACAATAATGGTTTGAGGTTAGTGTGATTAGTTATATCAACCCAAAGAGTATTCCACATATCTCTAGCAGGATGGTCTATAGGTATATTTAATTTCTGGAAATTATATTCATCAAGTTCTACTTCAGGACCTTCTGCTAAATCAAATCCCATTTCAGTAAAAACCTTAGAAATTTCTCTTACAACTGAGGTGGTCGGATGAAAAGATCCACGAGATTTTCTACGACCTGGTAAACTAAAATCTAATGATTTATGCGATTCTTCATCATCATTTGAAACATACTCATCATACTTTTTTTGAATTAATTCTTGGAAATATATCTTAATTAAATTAGCATTTTTACCAGCATCTTTTTTCGCATCACTAGGAAGAGTAGAAATATTTTTTATCAAATCGGTAATAGAACCTTTTCTTCCTAAAAGTTCAGTTTTAAATTCTTCTAATTGTTCAAGATTAGAAATCAAATCAAATTTTTCAATTGCTTTTAATCTAAGCTCGTATCCGTAGGAATCTTTTTGAAAGTCCATATTTTTCTCTATTGAATAAATTACAGGATCAAATTATGAAATTGATACTACATAAGGTCAAGGAAATTATTCCACATTTTCATAAATTTCTTTCCAATAGATATATAATACCTCTACAGGTTTTTATATGATAATTTCTGAATCTTTACTAAGAGCCTCAATTACTGTAGCAATAATCGTAGGGTTGTCTGTATTCATAGCTCTATTATTGTTATTTATAATTAGGACAATAATAAAAAAACAGTCTGATAACAGTTTAATCACTGTAATAGTCAGTGAATTTAGATTACCTCTAATTTTTGTCATTTTATTAACATCTCTTTACTCAAGTTATCTAGTCATAATCGCTTCAGATGACCAATTAGTAGAACCACTGTGGGAGACAAGAATATTTGCCAAAAATATTTGGCAAGTTGGGTTAATAATATTTTTTACAACTTTATTAGCAAGAGTAGGCGACAGATCTATATTTTGGTACGTAGTCAACATTTCAAAAAAGACTGCTACAAAACTTGATGACAATTTACTTCCAATAGTTAGAAGAATTCTTCCTTTAGCAATTTATTCTGTAGGTTTCCTAGTTGCAGTAGATAACTTAGGCATATCCGTAAGTCCAATTTTAGCTGGATTAGGAATTGGTGGATTAGCAGTAGCTCTAGCAGTCCAGCCAACACTTAGCAACTTTTTTGCAGGTACTTTCGTTGTAACTGATGGTGGATTGCGTCCAGGAGATTTTATTGAACTAGATGATGGTAATTCAGGATATGTAGAATCTGTAGGATGGAGAAGTACCAAAATTAGAAGTATTTATAATAACTTAGTGATTATTCCTAATTCAAAAATGGCAGATAGTGTTGTCACAAATTATTACAGTCCCACTCCCGCAATGAACGTAGTAGTGGAATGCGGGGTAAGCTATGAATCAAACCTTAAAAACGTTGAGATGTTCGTATTAGAAGAAGCAAACGCATTAATTCAAGAATCACAAATATCTATCAAACATGTCCCTCCATTTTTTGGTTTTTCTAATTTTGGAGACTCAAATATTGATTTTTTTGTTTATATTCAGGCTAGAGATAGATTATCTACTTTTAAGTTAAAGAGTGAACTAATTAAAAAAATCCATGAAAGATTTGATAGAGAAAATATTGACATCAATTATCCCGTGAGAAAAATAATTACGGATACAGCCAATCATTCAAATGACCTATTAAAATAATTTTTTAATCATCATTTCTTCTAGTATGAAATAAATAATGATTGATATATCCGGAATATCCTCCAAAATACTCTTGAAAATGACTTCTTAATTTAGAATCTGGAATTTTATTCACATTATCATTCAGATAAATTTCTCTTAAAACTCTATTAATCCAAACATCTACAGGGAAAGCATTCAAATTATCCAAAGAAAATAGCATTACACAATTAGCAACTTTATCTCCCACACCCGGAAACATTGTTAATTGATCTAAGTTATCATCATAATTTTGAGACCTTAATTTTTCCAAGTCTATATTTTCTTTCAGAATCATTTTAGAAGTTTCAAAAATGTATTTAGCCCTATATCCAAAACCTAAAGACCTTAAGTTATCTTCACCAGTTTCCACAATTTGAGAAGGTGATGGAAAAGTTTTGTATTCGCCTAAAGAATCAGTAAGAGTATTACCATTCGAATTGATTAATTTAGTTAGCATTAATTTAATTCGCTTCATATTATTGTTACTAGAACATATAAAGGTCACAAGACATTCCCAAGGATCTTGCCTGAGTAAATGTAACCCTTCAAATTTATTAAACGCTGAGAATAAATATTTATCTGATTCAATGGATTTATATATTTCACTTAAATCATCATCAACTCTTAAATAATTTTCTAAAATCATGGTCTGAGTTTCATTGGGATTAGGTGGATAAATGATTTCAACTTGATCATAAATTTGGTGAACGCGATAACGGGTGTTGTTTAAAATAGTCTCATGAATTTGAAAATTTTCATCTTGAATTGGATCCCACAAAAAAGATTGTCCACTGTAAAGTGTAGATTCCAAATCATATTTGGATTTACTGTTCAATATCATCATTAAACCATTTGGTAATCAACCTTCCCATATCACTTATAGGACTATACGATACAGGTACATTAGGTAAAGATTTAATAAACCTTTTACCATATGCAGCTTTAACAATTCTATTGTCTAACACTACAGTGATACCTTTATCTTCTTTAGACCTAATTAGTCGGCCAAAACCTTGTCTAAATTTCATAATTGCATTGGGTACAGCAAACTCAGTAAAACCATTATCATAATTTTCAAATCGAGCTTGATATATAGGATCTGAAGGAACATCAAATGGTAAGCGTGTAATAATTAATGAATTTAACGCAGATCCTTTTAAATCAACTCCTTCCCAAAATGAATTTGTACCCAAAATCAATGTTTCATTGTCATTATTAATTCTTTGAAGTAAGTTCCGAGGAGATCCATGAATTCCCTGGGCTAACAAATTTTTATTGAGATTTTTTTCTTTTTTTATCAAATTATAGACAGAATTCAGTGCTGAGTATGAAGTAAATAAAACTAACACCCCACCAGGAGCTTCTTCACAAATAACTTTTACAGCACTAGATACATAATGGAAATAATTTGCATTACGAGGATCCGGAGTATCATTAGGTATGATTAATAAAGCGGAAGTCTTGTAATCGAATGGCGACCCTAATATAAATGATTCATCTGGATGAAATCCAGTTCTAAAGTTAATATGTTCAAATTTATCGTCAGAAGTCAAAGTTGCACTAGTAAGCACAACTGATTCCTTTTGAGAAAATAATTCTTTATATAAAATATCCCCAACCACAAACGGAGCCGCATGAAAACTTGCAGTTTCTCTATAAGAATCTGAGAAGATCCAATAAACAAAATGTTTTTGATTTTCTGAGAAGAATTCTATTAAGTAGCTAGTTAAAGATTTAGCATTAGAATAGATAGCCTCAGTTATTCCTAAATATTCAGTTATTCCAATCAAATTAATTTTTGTTTCCAAAGTTTTGATCAAATTATTTAAAACATTTAAAAATTCTTCTAATAAAACTATTAAATTATCTGACACATCTATTAATTGATCCCAATTATTAATTTGATGTTTTTCAGAAACTCGTATCTTATCTGATTTAAATTTACTGATTTCTAAATGTTTGGATTGAAATCCTGTTGAGAATAAAAAAGCAAAATTTTCCTGTAATCGACTAACTATATTTTGAGTATTTTCATCTAAAATCTGCAATTCATTTATAACTGTAGAATTTGAATCTCTAGTAAAAATTCTTCTCAATCGTTCATAAATATTGTCAGAACCAACAAAATCACTAAGTAAATCATTTACCTGAGATCGATTAATAGAGAATGAAAATGCATCTGAAGCTTGATCTTCAATATGATGAGCTTCATCAATTATCAGATTTTCATAATGAGGGAGAATTGAACCTTCAGAAATCAGATCTGACATCAATAATGCGTGATTGACAATAATTGCATTAGATTCATTAGCCTTATTTCTAGCTTGTCTCAAAAAACACTGGCCTTCAAATCCCATACACCTTAAAGAATTCTCGGCATTAAATTTATTCAATATAGCTTTATGATCTGATCTACTAATGTTCATTTCATTCAGATCTCCAGAATCAGATGAATGTAACCAAACAATGATTTTTGATATTAAAACCCCTGAATGTGTATCAATATTTTGTAAAGAAAGCTGTGTTTCAAATTTTTGTAAGCATAAATAATTTGACCTACCTTTCAATAAAGAAAAATTGGTGTCAGTATCTGAATTTAATCCCAAAATATTCATTACAAGAGGTAAATCTTTATCAATCAATTGTTCTTGAAGACCGATAGTATTGGTAGAAATAACTATTTTTTCATTTGAATGAATTGAATAATTTATGGCTGGAATTAAATAAGCTAAAGATTTCCCTACTCCTGTACCAGCTTCAATAATCACTTTTGTTTTATTCTCTAATGCTTTTTGGACATTTAAAGCCATTTGGTTTTGTTCAGTCCTATATTCAAAATCTGTTAGAGATTGTGATAATTGTCCATTTTCTGAAAAAAT
>MDSW01077906.1_pt1 | contig 11398 bp, 8 predicted proteins | sample 811171 | NCBI WGS metagenome assembly MDSW01 (sample SAMN05326641, study PRJNA326480) | marine metagenome | isolation source: seawater | place: Atlantic Ocean: North West | collected 2012
CCATGTATCTTGATCCTTGATTCGAATCCATTCATCGTTGACTTCACGCATTGTTCCCTTTAGGTCAATCTCTTGGGAACCAACCTGCAAATAGAGCCGGGCCTCCTCCTCAGAATCGCTCATGAAGCAGCCATTGCCGGCACTCATGTTAATTTTCCCCCTCTTTTATGAACACCTACAACAATCACATTGACCCGCATAATTCAAGATGAGCCGTTCATTGCCGGATTCATGGCCGAACCCGTTGGAGCGAGTTATTCGTTAGTACTCCAAAAGGGAGCAGACCCTGCTACGCTTGGAGGCGTAGCAGTCTGTGGCCTTACTACAGTCGGTTCTGTGGGGGTGATTGCAGCTTCCCATCTCATCAAGTCAATGAATCTCAATCCGATGGGCACGGTCATAAATCCTGATTTCCCAGCTGTAGCATTGATTCAAGAATCTGTACCCAAACATCCTGTTCGAGTCTACCAAGGTGACGAATTTGGGGTCTTCATATCTGAAATTCAGTTTCCTCAAAGTAGCGATGTCCAATTTTCCAATACTATCCTAGAGTGGTTCCATGGCGGAGGCTTTGACCGGCTCGTCATCATTGATGGTTTGGTCAGTGAAGACTTGGGGCTCAAGGAGGATGGAGAGATATGGGGCGTATCTTCCCTACAGCATGGAAGAGATGCATTGGACAAAGCCGGGATACAGAGGATACAGCAGGGAATAGTGACCGGTGTCTCCGGCTTCCTTCTCGCCGAAGGTGAACGCCAGAATCTCGATGTGACGGTTCTCCTGGCCGAGTGCAATCCAGCCTATCCGGATGCAAGGGCTGCATTGATTGCTGTTGAAGCACTTTGCGATCTAATGGATATCGAAATCCCCGTGCAGACCCTTCTGGATGAGGCTAGAGAAATTGAGAATAGAGTAAGAGAGGTCTTCGAGAGAGCCCAGGCATCCGCCCTTCCAGCTCCTAGCGACGAGCCAGATGACGATGAAATCAGCATGGTCTATTGAAATTGAAATCAATAGAAGGGGTTAGCACCAGCGGCGTGATCCGTCGCATCAATGACCTCAACTATTTCTGGAACATTATCCATGATCATGACCTCAACTCCTTGCTTCAGAGTGACGTCAGCCATCCCACATCCCTGACAGCCACCCCCGAATACGATTATTGCCTTTTTCTCATCTACACCGACCAAGTCCACATGGCCTCCATGCGATGCTACAGCCGGATTCACGTTCTTATCAATCACTTCCGCAACCCTTTGAGACAGATCATCAATCCACAATGGATTTGGATTTTCAAAGGAGAAGCCCCCACCCATCAGAGTCTCTTTGAAATCCAAAGTCGCACCATCCAAGTATTTCGCGCTTCGCGCTGCAATTCGAACTTGAAATCCACGAGCCTCTTGTGCAACATCTTCATCACTTGCATCATTGATGTCAATAAACTGGAGATCGTATTGAAACCCCTTGGGCCCCCTCCCTACTATTTCGATTCGGAGAGCAAGAGAATCGCCATCTTCCGCCTGTGCCGAGTAATGTAGGAGCATCTCATGAGCCTTGTCGCTTATGGTCAGCATCATATGTCGCTGAGGGTACACCAACTTGAACCTACGTCCGACCCCGAACTCTATCCCCTAGGACTTAGGCCAAGTACACATGAGGGAGGATCTGGGAGACCGTCTCGGGCGCCCACTCAAAGATTTGAGAATATCAGTTACTGATAGGTGTAATTTCAGATGCAGATATTGTATGCCGAGAGAGGTCTTCGGCAAGGATTTCCCATTCTTGGAAAGAGGTGGAATAATGTCTTTCGAGGAGATTGATAGATTTGCGGGGATTTTCATTGATCTGGGTGTAGAGAAAATCCGTCTCACGGGCGGCGAGCCTCTTCTTCGAAAAAATCTTCCAGACCTTATCTCGATGCTTTCAATGAGGGATGTGGAGATCGCAATGACCACAAACGGAGTCCTCCTTCCAAGATACGCCCCTGCCCTATCTGCAGCAGGACTTGACCGTGTCACTGTGAGCCTCGATGCAATAGACGAATCCACATTCGCCGCGATAACTGACTCAGGCCATACTGTCGCCTCTGTGATAGCAGGAATCGAAGCCGCTGAATCTGTGGGCTTGGGGCCGATCAAGATCAACACCGTCGTCAAGAAGAACTCGAATGAAGACGAGATACTAGACCTGGTTGAGAGATTTTCTAACAGGGACATCGCTATCCGTTTCATAGAGTACATGGATGTTGGTACTACTAACGGATGGAGCATGGAGGAAGTAGTAACCGCTGAAGAAATAAGATCGATTATCGGAGCTGATGAGCAGATAGCACCGGACAAGAAAAGCGATGTTGCCAAGAGATATAGGTTGGCTAAAGGCGGAGAAATAGGCATTATTTCGAGTGTCACAGAGCCCTTCTGCGGTGACTGCACACGAGCGAGGCTCTCGGCAGACGGAAGGCTCTTCACTTGCCTCTTCTCAAGCAAAGGCGCAGACCTCTTGTCGATGATGAGGGATGGACTAACAGACAAAGAACTAGCCGAAACTATCGAGACAATTTGGAGAAATCGAGAAGATCGCTATTCTGAGATAAGATCCGAGCAAACAACTGTCCCCGACAGAATTGAGATGTCATATATTGGCGGATGAGCAACTCAAGAAAGACGCTTGAAAGCCTGTAACACGGCTGACCATGGTGCATCTGTTCTGAAGGAAGGCTCTGCATATCTCGAAACCTCGGCACAGAAACCCCCTTCACGCAAAACCTCAGCCATCTTCGAGGGGCTCGGTGGATCCCCCTCCCCGACGAAACTTGGTAGCGCATCGGTGATCACTAGGTGCCTTCCATGAATGGCCTTGCCCTCATCGGATATCCTCCTCACAGCCTGCCTCGCCCTTCTGACTTCTTTCAGATTCATATCCGGATCATCGACTTTGCAAATTTCCCCCGCTGCAGCCTCACTCATGCTAGCCATAACTTCCGAATCACCGATACAACCCGTCCATAATGGACCGGATACGCCAGTATTCAGATTAGGGTATGAACTCAGAGGCAGCATGACATGCATTGGCCTAGATCCTGAGTCATGTTCTGGAAGCAGACCTGCTTGAATAGCAGAATCAACGATCGAATCGTCAGGCGATGCCACTCTCCAACCCAGGTTTTCTTCCACAGCACTCGCGCCCATTTTTGAGCGTTCTACTAGTATTGTCACCCTGAGGTGGTGTGAGTCCCATACGCTGAGGAGAGGTCGAATTACCCTATCGTGCCTGGCTGCGGCCTTTGCCGCTGAGGCCAACAAGACTCTCAATCCACTGTCATGCTTGAGCCCATCCATGTGTACGCGTGCCCCGTAACGACGTCTCAGTGGCCCGGGCGATGATCCACTTAGAGCAGCTGTATCCGTGGCGCTGATTGAAATCACCGATCTACGCGCTGTCGCCTGCATTGCCAAGTCGAGAAAAGGTACTGGCGACCCGTAAGGATCCAGATCAATCCAATGCCATCCTTGTCTGAGGATTTCCTTCCTAGCGTCTCCTTGTATAACTCTGACATTCTTCTTGAGATCATCATTTTCAAGATTCGACCTAGCCCATTCGAGAGCCTCTTCATCCATATCGCACATCTTAACCCTCAATCGACTGGAGACGCCCTCGGAAGTCTCTTCCAACCACCTTCTAGTCCGAATCCCCGTCGCGCAAAGAGCATCCAAAATCTGTATTTTCTTTACATCGCCCAATACTGTCTTTCCGATATGTTCGAGCATCAGAACACTCCTAGTCCGATTCCCAGCCATAGCAGGATTCAGAAATCCCGATCCATACTTGCCAGCAGGCCCCTTCCTATCCCTGTCTACTTCTGCGGGTAACCTATGTTCTATCCCCCCTTCATGGTATACAACGCCTGGCCAGCCTTTGGGTTCCATATTCTACCGGCAGACCCGGATTCATATGGACTGCGCGATTCAGTCAGTATTCAGTATAGATCAAATCAAGAGGAGAATGATGGACGCCTGCTCCTTCTACCACATAACCGATCCTTCGTGACCCAGGAACTCTTCCAGAGACCCATTTTTCCACATCTTCAGCAGCATCGTTGTCGACAATCAATACAATCCCCATCCCCATATTGAACACTCTGTGCATCTCCCACGAAGTCACTCCTCCTTCCCCCTGTATCCATCCGAATTCAGGTTGAGGGTTGAGCGGGCTGTCTATCTCAAAACCTACAGAATCGTTTAGTCTGAGCAAGTTGGATAACCCGCCGCCGGTTATATGTGCGATTCCATGTATATCACTCCTCAAACACGGGGCATCTTCCCCGAATAGAAGATCGACGATAGGATCAACATAGATTCTTGTCGGGTTGAGTAAAACGCTCCCTAGATCCCCCATATCGTTCTCTATTTTCCGATAGGGGTGTGTAGAATCGAATGGCGCCGGCTTTAACAAATCAGCATTCGATTTTGAGAGCACCCTCCTTACCAGAGAGTATCCATTCGAATGAATGCCACTACTTGGAATACCAATCAACACATCTCCTGGAGATGCATTTCTTCCAGTCACAGCTTCTCCTGCAGGCAACCAACCCAATGCTGTTCCTGAGAGATCTAACTCATTCACGATTCCTGGGAGCGTTGCAGTCTCGCCCCCTGCAAGAGTCACATTGGCTCTCGCACACGCTTCAGATAGAGACCCTCCTATCGACTGATGCACCATTTCATCAGGAGAAGGGACTGCAATGTAATCGACAAATCCAATCGGCTCAGCCCCAACACACAGCAAATCATTCACATTCATTGCTACGCAGTCTATGCCAACTCCTTGGTAACGCCCCATGGCGTTTGCAATCTGAAGCTTCGACCCGACGCCGTCCGTTGCCATAGCAAGCCATTTGTCGTCGAATTCCAGCAATCCTCCAAATCCCCTGTCTAGAATCACGGGAGCCCCCTTCGTCCCCCTTTTCCTTGTCGAAGCACCAAGAGTACCGATGAGCGCCGAAACAGCATTTGTTTCAGCATCTATGTCCACCCCTGATGAAGAGTAATCCAGGCCGTTTTCATTACTCATTATTTCCTGTGCGTGGATTGCAGGTTATTGATTGCACCTCTAAACAGAAGATTATTTTTTTTAATCGGAATTAATAAAATAAATACTTCAATACGACGTTCATTCTGTGTCAAAATAGTAATTTTTAGAAATTATATATTAATTATTTACCGGCATAGGTACTAAATAGAAACTCGGTGCTCAAAATGCTGCTAGGAGCGTGTACACGCTATGAAAACAATGAAGTTAATTGCAACAATGATGACACTGAGCATGCTTGCAGCTGCTTTTGCAGGCTGCCTCGGTGGAGACGACGACGACGAAAAAACGACTGTGAAGATCGGTTTCCTTAACCCGATCACGGGACCACTTGAGCCAAACGCTCCAGTGTTCACGTGGAGCGCTAACGAGGCTATCAACGATCTCAATGAAATGTACCCTGACTACAACTTCGAGTTGATAGAGCAGGACTCCGGATGCGACGGTGCTGTTGCCGGCCCCGCTGCTCAGACCTTGGTCGACTCCGGTGTCTACGCTGTTGTGGGTGCAGCTTGCTCCGGGGCCTCAATGGCCGCCAACGGAGTGCTTTCCGCTGCGGGAATCCCAATGATTTCCTACGCTAGCACCAACCCAGGTCTATCGGACGCATCGCAATACCCAATGTTCTACAGGAACGTGCCAAGCGACGCCATCCAGGGCCCAGCCGGTGCTGACATGATGACTGATGCAGGAGTCGCCGAGGGCGCTCTTGCAGTCTTCGGCATGACCAACGACTACGGCGCTGGTCTCGCTGACGCAGTCGTCGACGCATGGGGATCTGACAAGCTATGCGACGTCGGTCGCTACGACTACGCAGAGACGGACACCGACTTTTCGGCAATCGCCGACCAGATGGCGGCTTCCACAACATGCACAGCCGTCTACCTCTCGTCCTACATCGCTGACGCGGCCCTCATCATCGAGGCCCTCAATGACGCAGGATGGGACGGTCACATCTTCGGTGGGGACGGCCCTGCTGGAGAGGGATTGTACGATGAGATGCAGGACGACTCCCTGCTCAACGGCATGACAGTCACTCAGCCACGCGCTGGATCGAGCTTCGGCGACTTCAGCGAGCGCTACGACGCAAACGCCCCATCTGGCGGAATCAAGGCATACGACCTGACCACCTACGACGGTGTCATGATGGTCGGCATGGCTGCTGTGAACCACAACGGCGTGTCAGCCGATGCTGGAATCGCAGCAACAGGCGATGGATACGAGGGCGCTTCCGGCGTCATCAACTTCCTCGACAACGGTGACATCGGCGGCAACGGATACGACATCTGCTCGTATGACGGCGTCGACCAGTACACCTGCTCGAAGTACTGGACTGCCGAAAGCGGCGTCGCAACCGCCTGAAACTGAGATCGATAAGACCTCAGACTGACGTAACGCGCCGTGGTGGGCCATTAGGCCCGCCGCGGCGTCTCACATCTATTCTTTCGGCCGATGCCATCGGCTTTATGCACTAGAAGCCACATATCAGGGATGAAGCATGATGGCGCTTGGAGATTATCGCAACCAATGGTCGCAACTCGAGAGGTGGAAGCGACGACTCGCCATCGCAGCCTTCTTCTTCCTTGAATCGACTCTCGGACTGCTCAGCCAAATGGGCGCCTTGAATCTCGTAGATATGCTGCTCTTCGATGGCCTGCCCACTGATCTCGTATGGCTACTTCAGACATTCACCCTAATCTGCGTAGGCTTCGGTTTGATAAAAATTGCATTCGACGATATGCAGCCTAGCCGAATCCGCTCTTCGATTATTGCCACATCCCCCATCCTTCTATTCTTCTACATTCTACTCATTCTGCACATTCTACTCCTGGGCCTCGACACCTCTGCATCAGTGCTGATTGATCTGGCATCTCTTGGAACAAACACATTGACATGGTCTTCGACATATCTCTCCATCGCAGTCGGACTCACTCTGACATACAGTGTACAGAGGTACGGGAACTTCGCTCAATCAGAGTTTTTCATGATCGGTATGTACGTCGGCGTAGCCCTGATGTGGACAAATTGGCTGTTCCCATTGAATGAAATCCCCTCTGACGGACACCTCTCGTGGACGCTGTTCCTCTGGATGCTGTTTGGAGCATTCGTCCTCACAGGGATAGCGGGCGTCATCATCGATCGCCTCGTCTATCGGGGTTTCAGGGATCGTAAGGCCTCTCCAGATGTGATGATGATCGCCTCTCTCGGCGTAGCGCTTGTCCTGAGGGCTCTTACGTACCTCAGATTCGGGGGAGCCACTCAACGATTCGTACCAGATGCGGATTGGATGCGAGGAAGCCAGTCATTCGAATTCCCCACAATATTGACACGATTCAATCTCGGAAAGAGGCAATTGGAACCAGATCAAGTTTACACATCAATCGACTGTGGGGAAATGAATTCAATCCCCGCGGTTGACATCATAACCACAACTTGTGAAGGCGCAGCACAAACGACAAATTATGCTTACAACAACGCATTCCTACCAATCGTAAGCTTCGCTACGGTATTCATCCTACTCGCAATCCTGACACGTACTCGCCTTGGTCGAAGGATGAGAGCCGTAGCAGATAACCCGGAACTCGCTGCTAGCAGCGGAATCAACGTCGAGAGAGTCCACATGACAAGCGCATTCCTGTCTGCAGGGATATCAGGGGTCGGCGGAGGAATTTTTGGCATCACATTGCTCTTCAAACCAATTACAGCTTTTTCCCTTTTGCTGCCCTCCTTTGCAGTCATAGTCCTCGGAACAATCGGTTCCCTGCCCGGTGCTATCGCAGCAGCACTGATCATTGGTTTCGTACGCGCAGTTTCCGGGCCAGTGTTGATCGGAATCGGCAATCCAATCGGCCGATCCGGTTACAGCGCTCTCGCAGAAGTAATGCCCTATGCCATAATAATCGCAATCCTACTTATCATTCCAAAAGGCATAGGGGACGCATACGATCGTTGGAAGATAGAGCGTCTCCGTGAGCGAGCCAAATCTCCCAAGATCCCAGATCGTCGTTATTCAGCCGTCTTGGGACTGCTCCTGGGGCCCTTCGGAGCACATCATTTTCATCAACGCAGGAGCGGCCGGGCAATCAGTACGTTACTAGTCACGGCCTCTGCATTCTTCATAGGCAAAGCAACTTCATTCATACGCACCCATTCCTATCCCTCTGGACCCGTCGCTGTACCCGATGGAGTCGACCCAGATATTGTTCCTAGTTGGGTGTCGCTGATCGAATCTGAGCAGGCTTTCATATCGCTTATGGGTGCAATAGGAGACGTACTATGGCCATGGATACCCTTGTTGGTGTGGATCTTCTGCATATACGAATCATACTTGATTTTCAATGATCGATACAAGGACCCAATTCACACATTCAAGGTAAAGTACCATTCAATCCTATCAAGAATCTCAACACCTTCAGACAAAAAATCAGAGTGGATGATTTCGACGAATATGAAAAATAAAATTGAATTATTCCGGACTAATGCCGACTCTTGGTTGAACACCCGAACAACATCCCTCACCAGGAGATTGGGTAAGCAGAGCGAATCGATTCTTCGAAAGGCTGGAATAGGCGAGGGCCGAAGAACAGAATCCGGTTCGAAAGCCACCTTCAGACTTCTTTTGGCACTACTGTTGCTCTTCGTAGTCTGGCTCCCTGTCGATCCAGCCTCAAACTTCATGTTCGCCAAAACTCTTCAAGTATCGAATCTCGTCACATTCCTCTCAATATATCTCATAATGTCCCTCTCACTGAATCTCTCAACCGGTTACACGGGCTTGTTGAACTTTGGAGTGATCTTCTTTGTATCGATAGGCGCTATCGGCGTCGGTGTTCTGACCGCTCCTAGCGACGTCGCAGGATATGGGTGGCCCATCATCCCTGCATTGCTTTTCAGTATGTCAGTGGCCGCTATCTCTGGTTGGCTACTTGCCTATCCAACCGCACGTCTCAGAGGCGATTACTTTGCTGTCATAACAATCTCACTTGGAGAGGTGGTCAGAATCTTACTTTCAGGAGAACCACTCCTCAAGACAGGCACGACACAAGGAGCGATAGGCGTTCAAAGATACCCCCAACCTCTTGAGGTCTGGTGGTTCTGCGGTAGGGGAAAACAACTCGATGAAAATGGTCTGGAACTATCCCCCTTCGACTGCAAGAACAACGAGGCCATTGACAGCGTTGCAAGAACGATTGGCGAAGCACTCAGTTTTGGTCAGCCCGCTCCATACTACCTTCTCCTAGCCATAATGGGCCTCATTTGTGTCATGATCGTTTGGCGTTCGCTCTCAATGCTGTACTCGTCACCATGGGGCAGAATCCTCCGTTCAATAAGGGAGGATGAAGACGTCGCGCAGCACCATGGACACGACGTCATGACTCACAAGGCCGCCGCTCTTGCCGTTTCAGCAGCTATCGCAGCCTTTGCTGGCGCGTTGTTCGCATGGTATCTGGGCTCGCTTCAACCATCTTTCATGCAACCTTCAAGGACGACCTTCCTGGTATGGGCCGCATTCGTCATAGGTGGTGCAGGAAACAACAGAGGCATGCTGATAGGCGCGATGATAATCACTCTCAATGAGTTCGTGATCAATAGGCTCGTCGCTGCCCAGTCAAGTGCGAGTCAACCGCTTCACGAATTGGCCGTGGCCATTGACACGGTCTTCGCATGGCTCGTAACCGAACCAATGCAAGCAGCGCTCCTGATGATTGCGATCATGGCCCTAGCATATCTCTTCAAGCGAAAGGCGGTAGCCGAATCGGCGGGCTGGATGGCATCTGTATTCCTATTGATGGTATGGCTCCTACATCAGCGGTCAATCGATGAAGTATTCAGAACCGACATACAGGTAAACCTCGCTTATGTCAAGGTTCTAATCATCGGCCTCATCATTGTGGTTTCTCTGAAGTACAACGAGAAGGGACTGCTGCCTGAAGTGCCATATCGGCCAGAGCGACCAGAAGGAGGAGATCTTCAGTGAAGCCACCTGCACTTCGAATCGACGGACTCAGGAAAGAGTTCGGGGGGCTTGTCGCTGTGAAGGAAGTGTCCTTCGAGGTCCAAGAGGGGGAATTCATCGGTTTAATCGGTCCAAACGGATGTGGAAAATCAACTACGTTCAACTGCATAAGCGGACTCCTCCAACAAACTGCTGGCACTGTGGAGATTTTCGGGACAGATGTCTCAACCATGCGACCGGACCAGATCCAAAATCTCGGGATGACGAGGACATTCCAGCACACGAGGCTGTGGCGTGAAATGACCGTTATCGAGAATCTGCTGGTACCCCCAAGAAACCAGTTCTCCCCCGGTTTCTTCGATGTCGTGCGTTCCGGACGCTCCCACCCATCAGAGATGCAGAGGCTGGAGAGGGCATATGCAGTACTCGATCAACTCGAAGTCCCGCATATGGCGCATAACCTTGCAAGCGAGCTTTCAGGCGGACAAAGCAAGCTCGTTGACATCGGACGCTCCATGATGGGCGACCCACAACTCCTCCTACTCGACGAGCCAGTAGCGGGCGTCGCAGGACCCCTGGCGATGAAGATATTCGCCAATCTCCGAAACATCGTCTCCGAGACTGGAATATCCGTTCTCATAATCGAGCATAACATGGACTTCATCCTGAGACAGGGCGTGGACAGGATAGTCGTCATGAACGAGGGTGAGATACTAATGGTAGGAACACCCGATGAAGTACGTTCGAATCGAGATGTCATAGAGGCATACCTCGGCTCTGATGGCCACGACGGAGGTGAAAAGAAATGACTCGAGTTCTAGATGTAAACGGACTCACCGGGGGGTACGGTTCTGTGCAGATATTGTATGGCATAGACCTACACATCGATGAAGGAGAGTTCGTCACAATAATCGGCCCAAATGGGTGTGGGAAATCCACGTTCATCAAGGCCATATTCGGAATAGCCGACTATTACGCCGGACAGGTCAACTACAGGGGGAAGAGCGTTTCAGGGATGCGAACAGACCAACTCGTGAACATGGGCATCGCTTACGTGCCCCAAGTGAACAACGTATTCCCCTCCCTCTCAGTCGAGGAAAACCTCCAGATGGGCGGAAACTCCCTCTCAGCAAACATCCTCGGTCAGAGAATCGAGAGAGCATTGGATATGTTCCCCGATCTTCGTTCTCGAGAGCATGATCTAGCAGCATCGCTATCAGGAGGAGAACGTCAAATGCTCGCGATCTCAAGAGCCCTGATATCGGATCCTAACTTCCTCCTCTTGGATGAGCCCACGGCCGCTCTTTCACCCTTATACCAGCAGCAGATCATAGAGAGGATCGATGCTCTTAG
>MDSW01147632.1_pt1 | contig 11398 bp, 9 predicted proteins | sample 811171 | NCBI WGS metagenome assembly MDSW01 (sample SAMN05326641, study PRJNA326480) | marine metagenome | isolation source: seawater | place: Atlantic Ocean: North West | collected 2012
CCTGAGCAAAGAGCCATACCATCCACCAGGCATTTTTAATTCAAATTTATTAAGAAGATAATTTGTAATTCCAGGGTTACGAGGAAACTTCCCACCTAATTCAATACCTGAAAACCCAGCTTTTTTGGTTTCTTCAAGGCAAACTTCTATTGGTGTATCACCACCTAATTCTGGCATATCATCATTACTCCAGGCTATAGGAGCAATTCCTAGGTTAATTTTCATAAATGAACTTATTATTTCACGAATTGTAAAAAGGAAAGAAATAAATATAGTAATTATATGAATATTCTTATTGTTGATGGCAATGACAAAATAGCTTCAGATAAATATCGAAAACTTGGAATGGATACTCAATATGAAGTTTATTCAAAGATATTAAAAAAACTATCTAATAATACTTTGAATACGATTATTGTGCATCCTGCTATAAACGATAATTTTATTCCTGAGGGTATTAATTTAGATGATTTTGATGGTATTGCATGGACTGGAAGTGTTCTTAATATTTATGACTCAAGCCCTTCTATTAATAGACAAATTGAACTTGCAAAAATATTAATTAATAAAAAAAATTATATATTTGGAAGCTGTTGGGGATTGCAGGTATTAGTTACTGCAGCAGGAGGTAAAATTCGAAAAAATCCTAATGGACTAGAAGCAGTAATAGCAAAAAATATTACTTTAAATGAATCTGGTATTAATCATCCAATGTACTATGGAAAACATAAAAATTTTGATTCTTTTTGTTGGCACTATGATGATACAGAATACCTTCCTGACAACACCACTGTACTTTCTTCTAATGCAAAAAGTGAAGTTCAATCAATTAGTTTAGTTAATAAAAATTCAAAAATATGGGCTGTTCAGTATCATCCCGAATTCGATCCCTTGTGGATTTCTGGCTTAATGAGTCAAAGAGAAAAAATATTACTAGAACATAAAATTTTTAAAAATAAAAATGAATTTGATTTATATAAAAATTTCTTTTCAAATAAAAAAATAGATATCAACAAAAAAAATATTTTAAATATTAATGATAATTTAGTTAATGAATCATTGCACTCAAAAGAGCTTTTAAATTGGATTAATTTTATGAAAAATTCAAATTAATAATAGATTGCAATCCTTTTTTCCATTTTTTAACTTTTAAATTATTTTCACTATTACTTGTTAGTGGCACAAATAATTTTTTTGCTTTCCAAAATTCTTCTATTTGTTGAGTATTTTTAATTATCCCTACTTGCATTGCGGCAAGGTAGGCAACTCCTAAAGATGTAGTTTCAATATTTGATGGTTTAATAATATTAATTCTGCATATATTGGATAAGCTTTGAATAAAACTGTTGTTATTAATCATACCTCCATCTACACGAATTTCTTTTAAATTAATTTTCGCATCTTTTTTCATGGATTCAATTAAATCTAATGTTTGGTAAGCTAAACTATCTAAGGTGGCTTTAACTATATCAGCTATCGATGTATTTCTAGTTAGCCCTAAAATTGCTCCTCTTACATTAGGCTGCCAATGAGGAGCGCCCAAACCTGTTAATGCTGGTATTACTATTATGCTTTCTTCTGAATTAGATTTTTTATACAATCGTTCAGTTTCACTTGAATAATTAAAAAATTTTAATTTATCTCTTAACCACTGAATAGCGGAACCAGCTATAAATATACTTCCTTCATAACAATACATTTTTTTTCCTTTAATTTTGAAAGCAACTGTAGTTAAAAGTTTATTAGAAGATTTTTTGAATTTTGTTCCTATATTCATTAATAAAAAACAACCAGTACCATAAGTACTTTTTGATTGGCCCTGGTGAAAACATGCCTGTCCTATTGTAGCAGCTTGTTGATCTCCAGCTACTCCACCAATTACAATTTCATTTCCAAGTAAATTTGTAGAACCAAAGTTATAAGAGTTTTCAACTACTTGAGGTAAAATATTTTTTGGAATTTTGAAAGGATTTAATAGTGTTTTTGACCATTCTTCTTTTTTTGGATCAAACAGCATTGTACGAGAAGCATTAGTTATATCTGTTAGGTGTGATTTTTTATTAGTTAGTTTCCAAATTAACCAAGTATCAATTGTGCCAAATAACAAATTACCTTTTTTTAATGTTTTTTTTGCCAATTTGTTGTTTTCAATAATCCATTTAATTTTTGTTGCAGAGAAATATGGATCTAAAATTAAACCAGTAATATTTTGTATAATATTATCTTTATTCTTTTCTTTTAGTTTTTTACAATAATCGGAAGTTCTTCTGTCTTGCCAAACTATTGCTCTATTGACAGGCTTACCAGTAATTTTATTCCATAAAACTGAAGTTTCTCTTTGATTTGTTATTCCTATTGAGATGATATTATGACTGTTTATATTGTTTTTTTTTACTATCGTTTTTATCAATTTTTTCACATCATTTAATATTTCCATAGCATCGTGTTCAACCCAACCATCTTTTGGAAAATATTGTTTAAATTCTTTTTGTATAATATCAACTATATGAAATTTAATATCATATATAACTACTCTGGAACTAGTAGTTCCTTGATCAATAGATAAAATGTATTTTTTCATTTATTAAATATCAATTTGTTTTATAAAATTTGCATTTTCTTTAATATAATTAAATCTTAATTCAGGATTCTTACCCATTAAATTATCAAATAATTTATCTGTATATTTAGTTTCTTTTTTATCTTTGTTTAATTTTATACAAATCAATTTCCTTTTATCTAAATGCATTGTAGTTTGTTTTAATTGATCCGCAGGCATTTCACCCAAACCTTTAAATCTAGTTACAATAGTAGTTTTATTTTTAAATTCTTTATCAATTATTTTATCCTTTTCTTTTTCATTGTAAGCAAAAAATTCTTTTTCTTTATTATATATTTTAAAAAGAGGAGGCATTGCTAAAAAAAGTTTATTATTTTCTATAATAGGCCTCATATATTTATAAAAAAAAGTTATTAACAATGTTGCAATATGTGAACCATCTACATCAGCATCAGTCATTAATATAATCTTATCGTATCGTAGTTTAGCAAGTTGTAAATTTTTTCCAATTCCACATCCAATTGATTGAATTAAATTTTGTATTTCATTGTTATCTGCTATTTTAGATAACGATACATTATAAACATTTAATATTTTACCCCTTAATGGCAAGATAGCTTGAAACTCTCTATTTCTAGCTTGTTTTGCAGATCCACCTGCGCTATCTCCCTCAACAATAAAAAGCTCAGTATTTTTTATAGCTGTACTAGAACAATCAACTAATTTTCCTGGTAATCTATTTCTTTCTTTAATTGTTTTTCTTTCTAATTCTTTTATTTTTGTTAGATCAGACCTTAATAAAGAACGTTCAATTAAAGTATCTAATAATTTACCAGCAATTTTTTTATTTGAGTTTAGCCACTGTAGAAATTCATTTTGAATTATATCTTCAAGTTTTTTTTGAAGATTAGGCATTACAATTCTTTTTTTTGTTTGTCCTTCGAAACTTGGTTCATTTATAAAAATTGATATTATTATCTCTGAATAATCTATTACATCGTTAATATTTATATTATTAATTTTACCAATTTGATTTTTTTTACCATATATTTTAATCGATTTTAATAGACCATTTTTCAATGCATTTTCATGCGAGCCACCATCAGGTGTTTCAATAGTATTACAATATGACATAAATTTTGATTTTTCGCTTGTATTAAAAGAAATTACTAATTCCAATTTTTCATTATTTCTTAATTCTGTTTTAAGTATAAAATTTTTTTCAAATAATTTTGATTTGTTATTTGAATTTTCAATTAAAAACTCTTCAATTCCATTTTTATAATAAAATAATTCTTTGGGAGGAGTTGAGTCAGAAATTAAGTTTTTATCAATATTTAATAAGATTGATGTTTTGCTAACTAAAACTGCTTTCATTTTTATAAAATAATATAATTTTTTCGGGTTAAATAAGATATTTTCAAAAATTTCATTATCGGGTATAAATGAAACTTCAGTTCCTTTATTTTTTCTGCTGCATTTTTCAATTTTAATTTTAGATTTAATTTTTCCTTTGCTATATTTTTGTGTATATACTTTCCCATCTTTGAAAACTTTTACTATTAATTCTTTGCTTAATGCATTTACTACTGAAATACCTACTCCATGAAGACCACCTGAGGTTTTATAAGCAGAACTGCTAAACTTTCCACCAGCATGTAAGGTAGTCATAACAATTTCTAATGCACGTTTTTTTTTAAATTTTGGGTGAAAATCTGTTGGAATACCTCTCCCATCATCTTTAATTGTTATCCATCCATTGTTATTATAATTAAATTGTATTTCTTTTGCGTAGCCTGCAACAACTTCATCTATAGAATTGTCTAAAACTTCATTAACTAAGTGATGTAAGCCTTCCTCATTGGTATTGCCAATGTACATGCCAGGTCTTTTTCTAACTGGCTCAAGACCTTCTAATACTTCTATATCTTTAGCTTTGTAAGAAGTTTTCTTGGACATAGGCATTGTTTATCAAAACTATTGGATTAAAAATATAAAAAAAACCGCCAAAAGGCGGTTTTTAAAAAATTATTTATAATATTTTTTTACACATCATAATATAGATTAAACTCATGTGGATGAGGTCTTAAATCCATAGGGCTAACTTCATTCTCTCTTTTATAAGATATGTAAGTTTCAATATTATCTTTAGTAAAAACGTTACCATGTAACAAATACTTATGATCTTTTTCTAATGCATTTAAAGACTCAGCTAATGATCCTGGGGTAGAGGGTATTTTTGCAAGCACACTCGCAGGTGCTTCATAAATATTTATATCTGTAGGTTTCCCTGGGTTAATTTTATTTTTAACACCATCTAACCCTGCCATTAATATCGCTGAAAATGCAAGGTATGGATTTGAAGATGGATCTGGACACCTAAACTCAACTCTTTTAGCTTTAGGACTTGCTGTATAATTATTAGGAATTCTTACAGATGCAGTTCTGTTAGCTTGAGAATAAGCAATATTAACAGGAGCCTCAAATCCTGGCACTAAACGTTTATAAGAATTAGTTGTAGGAGCACAAAAAGCTAATAAGGAATGTGCATGTTTTAAAATTCCACCTATGTAGTGTAAAGCAAAATCACTTAGATCAGCATAGTTACCTTTTTTGTACATTAATGTTTTATTTTTTTTCCAAATACTAGAGTGTACATGCATACCAGACCCATTATCTTCAAAAAGAGGTTTTGGCATAAATGTTGCTGTAAGTCCGTGTTGCTTAGCTACATTTTTTACAACGTATTTGTATTTTAATAAATCGTCAGCCATAGATAGGAGTGGTGAAAATTCTAGATCAATTTCACATTGTCCACCAGTTGCTACTTCATGATGAGAAGCTTCAACATTAATTCCAATATCTTGCATTGTAAGTACCATTTGTGTACGTACATCTTGCAAACTATCTGAAGGAGGCAATGGAAAATAACCTTGTTTATGTCTAGGCTTATGACCTAAATTTGGATTTTCATCACTTCCAGTATTCCACGCCCCTTCTGTTGAATCAACTTCATGAAATGCAAAATTCGATCCTGAATCATATTTAACATCATTAAATACAAAAAATTCAGCTTCTGGTCCAAAGTAAGCTGTATCTCCCAATCCTGATGTTTTTAAATATTTTTCTGCTTTTTTAGCAATATATCTTGGATCTCTAGAGTAGCTTTTATATGAAATGGGATCAACAACATCACAATAAAATGCAATTGTTTTTTCTGAAAAGAAAGGATCTAAATAACCAGTAGTTACATCAGGTACCATTGTCATATCACTGTTTTCAATTGATTGAAAACCTCTTACGGATGAACCATCAAAACCTACGCCATCAACAAACAAATCAGGAGTTAAATATTTAATAGGTATTGAGATATGATGCGTTGAACCAGGCATATCTGTAAAACGAAGATCTATCATTTTAATATCTTCGTTTTTAATTTTTTTAATTATTTCTTTAGGTGTTTTGCAGTTGTATTTCATAATAACCTCACACTTTTTATAAACTAATCCTACTTACTAAGATTAGTAAAATTAAATCATGCTCTAGTTATGAAATCTGCTTTTTATGCGCGTTCCTTCAGCTTATGCTTACTTCCGACCCAATTGGGTTGAACGATTTATAACTTTTGCATGCGTTCCTTCGGTATTACCCTACTTCCGACTCTAAAAGAGTTGAACGATTACGGCCTATTTATTGAATTTTTTATTTATGTAAAGAAAAATTAGACAGCATCACTGTCTTTTTCACCAGTTCTTATCCTTATTACTTGCTCAATATTTGATACAAAAATTTTACCATCGCCAATTTTCCCTGAATATGCGGCTATTTTTATTGTTTCAATTGTTTTTTCTTCTATCGAGTCTTCAACAATAATTTCAACTTTTATTTTAGCGTGAAATTCATCGTCATAATTATCTATTTTATTTTCAGGATTTAAACCCCTTTGTCTCCCAAAACCCTTAACATCTGTAACAGTCATACCAGATAGACCTATTTCATGGAGTGCATCTTTAACAGCTGAAAGTCGAAATGGTTTTATAACTGCTTCAATTTTTTTCATATAGTATTAAGTCTATAAATTGCTTTTTCTAAATTTTCTATACTATTTGCATAGCTAATCCTAACGAAATCAAAACAACTTTCACCAAAACTAGTCCCTGGAACAAGTGCAACACCTTTTTCATTAAGTGCAATTTCACAATATTCTTCTCCAGTTAAGTCAGTTTGAGAAACATTAGGAAAAGCATAAAAGGCCCCACCAGGCTTGAAGCAAGAAATTTTTTTTATTTTATTTATTTCTCTATAAATAAAATCTTTTCTTCTTTCAAATTCAGATACTATAATATTTATTTCTTCTTGTGACCCTCTCAATGCTTCTAGACCTGCATATTGAGAAATTGATGAAGGACAAGAGTGGTCATTAACACATAATTTATTTGCAAACTCAATTAAATTAGATGGCCAAACACTCCAACCTAATCGCCATCCAGTCATACAAAAAGTTTTGCTCCAACCTTCTAAAACAATTAACCTATTAAGTAATGATTTATATTCAAGCAATGAAGGCATTTTTTGATTCTCAAAAATAATTTTGCTATAAATTTCATCACTTAAAATAAAAATTTCAGGATATTTTTCAAGCATTTGAACTAAATCATTTATTTTTTCTTTTGACATAAAAGATCCAGTTGGATTGTTTGGGTTATTAATAATTATTAAACTAGTTTTATTAGTTATTAAACTTTCAAGTTTATCAATATTTATTTGAAAATCATCTTCCTCTTTCAGTACTAATGGAACAGCTTTAGCTCCACTATAATTAATCATTGATCGATAAATTGGAAACCCAGGATCAGGATATATTATTTCATTTTCTTCACCACCAAGTATTAAGCTTGAAAAAAAAATTACTGGTTTTCCACCTGGTGTAATTAGAATATTTTCTGGATTAATTGAATTATTGTAATCATTAAAAATTTTTTCAGATATTGTTTCTCTTAATTCTAATATACCATTTGATGGAGTATAGCCATGATACCCATCTTTAATAGCTTTTATTGCAGCTTCTTGTATATTTTTTGGAGTTTGAAAGTCTGGCTGACCAATACCTAAATTAATAATATTCTTACCCTGCTCTGATAATCTATTTGCCTTAGCCAGTATAGCAAACGCAGATTCAGTCTCTAAATTATGTATCTTCTTTGAAACTTTCATTGTTTTTTGATATAGCAATTTTAGTTATAATAATAAATTATATAATACAAATATGGCGAACGTAGCTCAGTTGGTTAGAGCGCAGGCTTGTGGTGCCTGATGCCGTGGGTTCGAATCCCATCGTTCGCCCCAAAATATTGATATTTTCATTATATTTAATTTCACTATTGTTTTTTATAATAATCCAAATAAAAGCGCAAATTAAAGGGGCCGGTGGTGGAATTGGTAGACACGCTAGATTTAGGTTCTAGTGCCGCGAGGTATGAAGGTTCAAGTCCTTTCCGGCCTACCATAGGAATAAAACATGAACGTAAAAGAATTAGAGTCAAAAAAACTGTACAAAGAATATCTTTTAGAAATTCCATATTCTGAAGTAAACACTTTGATTGATAATAAAATTAATGAATTATTGCCAACTGTTGCACTACCTGGTTTTAGAAAAGGCAAAGCCCCAATTAATATTGTTAAAAAGAAATATGAAAACAATGTCTTAAATGAAATTATTGAAAATTTAGTTAAGGATAAAACTAAAAAACTTTTAGATGATAAAAAAATAAAACCATTAGGCCTGCCTAGAATTAATATAAAAAAATATGAAAAAGAAGAGCCAGTAGAAATAGAGATTAAAATTGATCTAGAGCCAGAAATTAAATTAGAAAATTTTAGTAAATTATCATTTAAAAAATATAAAATTGATTTAGATAAAAAAACCTTGGATAAAAATTATGAAGAATTTTTAAAATCACAAAAAAATTTCAAAAAAATAACAAATAATAGATCAGCAATTAATAGTGATAGGCTAACAGTAAATATTGAAACTAAAGATGAAGCCGTCCCAGACTTTATTAAATCACAGAAAAATTTGTTTGTGGTAATAGATTCTGACTACCAAGTTTTACCTGACCTTGGTAAAAAATTGATTGAGAAAAAAGTTAAAGAAGGTGATAAAATTAAATTATCCTTTGATTTAAAAGAAGTATTAAAAGTTAAAGATAAAAAAATGGTAGAGTTTGATATCGAAGTTGTATCAATTGAAGAGAGTGTTAAATTTGAAATTAGTGAAGATTTTTTAAAAAAAGTTGGAGTTAAGGATGAAAAAGAATTAAAAGAAAATTTGAAAAAAAATCTTTCTTCTCAATACGATCAAGCACTTAAACAAATTGAAAAAAAAGAATTAATGGATACTCTTGATGAAAGTCATAAATTTGACTTACCCGAAGGTATTTTAGAAGAGGAATTTAAATCTATCTGGCATAGATTAGAGCATGCAAAAAAAGATAACAAACTTGATGAAGATGATAAAAATCTGTCTGATGCAGAATTAAAGAAAAGATATAATAAAATTTCTCAGAGAAGGGTTAAGCTTGCTATTTTAATACAACATATTGCTTTTAAAAATAAAATTTCTATATCTGAAAAAGAATTACAAGATGGTTTAATTAGTTATGCCTCACAATACCCGGGTCAAGAAAAACAAATTTTTGATTATTTTAAAAATAACCCTTCCAGCATAGATAATATAAGAGGACCATTGTTAGAAGAAAAAGTTATAGAAAGTATTTTAACTCAAGCTAAAACAGTTGATAAAAAAGTAACAATTGATGAATTCAAAAAAATTCAAGAGAAAATTTATAAAGTTAAAGGAGAAAAATAAAATGAAAGATCCTGTAAAAAATTTAACTAACAACTTAATACCAATGGTTGTCGAGCAATCTTCTAGAGGAGAAAGAGCTTATGACATTTATTCTAGATTACTAAAAGAAAGAATTATATTTTTAACAGGACCAATTGATGACAATATTGCCAGTCTAGTCTGTGCCCAACTTTTGTTTTTAGAGTCGGAAAATCCTAAAAAAGAAATTTCCTTTTACATAAATTCCCCAGGTGGAATTATTTGGTCAGGCTTAGCAATATACGATACAATGCAATACATTTCTTCTAAAATCATGACTATATGTATTGGTCAAGCTGCTTCCGCTGGATCTTTACTTCTAACTGCCGGAGAAAAAGGTATGAGATTTTCACTTCCTAATTCCAGGATAATGGTCCACCAACCAAGTGGTGGTTATCAAGGTCAAGTGACAGATATAGAAATACAGACAAATGAAATCATCAAAACAAAGCAACGTTTAAATGAAATTTATTCAAAACATACTGGAAAAAAAATTGATGAAATTACAGAAATTATGGAGAGAGATAAATATTTCTCTCCTAAAGAAGCTATTAAGTTTGGGCTAATTGATAAAGTAGTTGAGAATAGGAAATAATGAATAAAAAATCTGATAAAGAATCTTTGTTTTGTTCTTTTTGTGGCAAAAGCCAAAAAGAAGTAAAAAAACTTATAGCTGGTCCAACAGTTTTTGTTTGTGATGAGTGTGTTGAATTATGTATGGACATAATTAAAGAAGATAGCAAAAATAATAAAACTAAAATAAAGAAAGATATTCCAAAACCATCAGAAATAAATGAGTTCCTTAATGATTATGTAATAGGTCAAGAGGATGCAAAAAAAACATTATCAGTAGCAGTATACAATCACTATAAAAGATTATCTAATTATTCTTATGATGAAGTAGAAATTTCAAAATCAAACATTTTACTTGTTGGACCAACCGGAACTGGTAAAACTTTATTAGCTCAAACTTTGGCAAGGATACTTGATGTTCCATTTACTGTTGCTGACGCAACAAGCTTAACCGAGGCAGGATATGTAGGTGAAGATGTAGAAAATATTATTCTTAAACTACTTCAAGCTTCAGATTATAATGTAGAAAGAGCACAAAAAGGAATAGTTTATATTGATGAAATAGATAAAATTGGACGCAAGAGTGACAATCCATCTATAACTAGAGATGTTTCTGGAGAAGGGGTTCAACAAGCTCTATTAAAAATAATGGAAGGAACTGTGGCAAGTGTTCCTCCTCAAGGGGGAAGAAAACACCCGCAACAAGAATTCCTAAATGTAGATACTTCTAATATTTTATTTATATGTGGAGGTGCTTTTTCAGGCCTCGAAAATATTATTAATTATAGATTAAAAGGTTCTTCAATTGGATTTAATTCAACTCTTCAGGAAATTAGTGACAAAAATTTAGGAGATTTTTTTAAAGATTTAGAAAATCAAGATTTATTAAAGTTTGGTATGATCCCTGAATTTGTAGGCAGACTTCCAGTCATTGCAACTTTAGAAGAACTTGATAAAAAAATGCTTATTAAAATAATGACTGAACCAAAAAATGCTCTAATTAAGCAGTTCCAGTCATTGTTTAAAATGGATGGTATCAGTCTTGAAATAAAAAATGATGCTTTAACCGAAATCGCTAAACTCGCAGTTCAACAAAAAACTGGTGCTAGAGGCCTCAGAACAATCATTGAAGGCTTATTAATGGATCTTATGTACGAATCTCCAGATCATAAGGATTTAGAAAAAGTTATAATTAATGGGGAGGTAGTTTTAAAAAAATCCAAGCCAATGTTAATATTTTCCAATAAACAAAATAATCAAAAGATTTTAGCAACTAAGACTTGATTTTCTAATAAATATCATCATCTTTAATTTATGATAAAGAAAACATTACCAGTTCTTCCTTTAAGAGATATTGTAGTATTTCCTCATATGGTTGC
>MDSW01163498.1_pt1 | contig 11398 bp, 11 predicted proteins | sample 811171 | NCBI WGS metagenome assembly MDSW01 (sample SAMN05326641, study PRJNA326480) | marine metagenome | isolation source: seawater | place: Atlantic Ocean: North West | collected 2012
ATAATTTCTATTACCGTGATTAGAGGTAACAGTACAGCTGGAACACCGCTTGGTACAAAAATACTTAAATATTTAAATCCGTGATTAATAAAACCAATGATTGTTACAGCAATAAATATAAATAATGCCATTATAAGAGTTACAATTATATGACTTGTAACTGTAAACGAGTAAGGAAGCATTCCTACCATATTACAAAATAACACAAACATAAATAAGCTGAATATAAAAGGAAAATAGGGTTTTGCTTTCGTACCAGCTGTATCACTAATCATTTTTGCTACAAATGTGTAAAACATTTCAGCAATTAATTGCAATTTGCTAGGAATAATTTTTTTTTCTTTAGAACTAAAAAATAAAAATAAAAGAATTACTGAGGCGCTTATGACCATAAACATACTTGCATTAGTAAATGATAAATCAATTCCAGCCATTTTAATCTCGGGTCCAATTCTATGAACTGTGAATTGTTGCATTGGATTGCTTGCCATATTTACTAGTCCTCTTTCTGCATCTTTTTAGCTGCTCTTATCACATTAAGCATGCCTGCTGCCGCTCCTAAAAAAAAGAAAATTATTATAAACCATGGTTTAGTATCAAACCAGCTATCTAAAATAAACCCAATTATTGTCCCAATGGTCACCGCAGCTACTAATTCAGTGCCCAATTTAAAGGCGTTACCCATAAACGACCCTCTTTTTTCATTTTCGTCATCAAATTGTTTTTTGATTTTAGATTTTGCAATTTTTAGGCGAGTTTTAAAATCCTCAGGTATTGTCATTACTTTTAATCAGGCAACTAATTCTTCAGCTCTTTGGAGATCAACAGAAACAAGTTGGCTCACTCCTTGTTCAGCCATTGTGACACCATAAAGTCTATCCATTCTAGACATAGTTAAAGCATGGTGAGTAATTATTATAAATTTTGTATTAGTAATTTTTGTTAGATCGTCAAGCAGTCCACAGAACCGGGTTACATTCGCGTCATCCAAAGGGGCATCAACCTCATCTAAGACGCAGATAGGAGATGGGTTGACTAAAAAAACTGCAAACACCAAAGATAGGGCAGTAAGAGCTTGTTCACCACCAGAGAGTAAAGTAATTGACTGAAGCCTTTTTCCAGGTGGCGACACGAACATTTCTAAACCAGCCTCTAAAGGATCATCAGAGTCTACTAGCTCAATCTTAGCAGTTCCTCCATTAAAAAGTTTTGTGTATACTTCATTAAATTTTCTATTAACTTTTGTAAAAGCGTCTAAGAGTCGTTCTCTCCCTTTCTGGTTAAGTTCATCGATACTGGTTTTTAATTTGACAATGGCAGAATAAAGATCAGATCTATCATCTTCCATCTTTCTTATCTCTATTTCATATTTTTTTGTTTCCTCATCAGCTCTTAAATTTACCGAACCAAGGGACTCTCTTTTTTTCTTTATTTTTTCAATTTTTTCGGTTTGTTCTTCTATAGTTGGAAAATTTTCTATTTCAACATCACTCAAATCTGATTGGGGTAAAATAGAAGTTTCATTATCTATGTTTAATTCATTTTTTACTGAATATAATAAATCTTTTTTCCTATTTTCCATTCCATCGATAGTTGCTTCATTTCGAGCCTTACTCTCTTTAAGTTCAGTCAATTTTAGTTGTATTTCTCTTAGATTTTCGTTTATTGAGCTAAATTTTTTTTCAGCCTCGATTAATTCGTTGGCTAATTCTTCGTTTCTTTTTTTGATATTTTCTAGATTTTGTAAATTTTGACCTTTTGAAGTTGCTATTCTTTCTGGATTTTTTTTATTTTCGTTAATCTCAAATTTTATTTTGTTTTTTCTATCATTTAACTCAGAAATCATTTTTTCAGAATTTGTTCTTAAATTACGCCAATTTTCTAATTCCAAATCAATATTCTTAATTCTTTCTTTTCTCTTTATCGAGTCACTTTCAATAGATTTATTTTTTCCATATTTTTCAGCATATTCTTCTTGAGATGAAGTAATTTGTTTTACAAGTTGTTTAAGTTTTTTAAATGAATCTTTAGACAGCTTTCTTTCATTATCTATATCATCTTCAATTTTATCCAACATACTGTCTAATTGATTTTGTAGTCTTTCTAGTTCAGTCTTTGACATTTGAAGTTCTTTAGAGGAATTAGCCTCAACGTCTAGTAATTTATTTTCAGTGTTTAGAAGATCATCTTTTTCCCTAGAGATTCTTTTTTCATTAAGGTCAGCATCAAGAGATATACTTTTTTCTCTTTCAAGATCAGAGTCAACAGTTTTGATTGACTTATCTAATTTCTCCTGAAGCGACTTAACTCTTACTTCCTCTTCAACTAGATTAGACATATCTAAATTTAACTTTTGTAAAGTTGCTGCGCTTTCCATTTTTTTATCCCTCAAGGGTGCGAGCTTCTTATTTTCTTCATCTAACAACGTACTATTGTGATTATAATCAATGTTTACTGCGCTTATCTCGTCATCTAATTCACTTAGTTTTTCTTGAATAATTTTTTTCTCTTTTTCAATTTCTCTAATTTTTAAGAAATACATACCAGCTTCAACCTTTTTTATTTGATTTGAAATTTCTTTATATCTTGTGGCCTCCTCTGCTTGTTTTTTTAAACTATCAAGCTGTTTTTGTTGTTGTTTTTTTAATTCATCTGCTTTTTTAAGATTATTCTCGGCAGCATTTAATCTCGTTTCCGCCTCTTGTCTCCTAGCATGAATTCCTGAAATGCCCGCTGCTTCTTCAAGTATAGATTTTCTCTCGATCGGTTTTGCAGTTACCAGCTGACCAATTCTTCCTTGACTAATAAGTGACGGAGAGTGAGCGCCTGTTGAAAGGTCTGCAAAAAAAGTTTGGACATCCCTTGCTCTTACCTCTTTGTCATTGATAAAATATTTAGAGCCTTTATCTTTTTCTATTTTTCTTTTAATAGAAATTTCCTCAAACTCCTTATACTGAAGTGGACCATTTTTTTCTTTGTTGTCTAACAAAATAGCAACTTCAGAAATATTTTTTGAAGATCGATTAGACGTGCCAGAAAAAATTACATCCTCCATTCCAGAGCCTCTAATACTTTTTGCCGAATTTTCTCCCATACACCATCTTAAGGCTTCAACTATATTAGATTTGCCACACCCATTTGGTCCAACAATGCCAGTAAGACCTTTTTCAATTAGAACAGTAGTTTTTTCAGAAAAGGATTTAAAGCCTGTCATTTCTAGATTTTTAAATTTCATTTAAAGATTTTTTTTTATAATTTTTTTAAATTTTTTATATTCAACATTACCAGTATATTTTTTTTCATTTACTAATATTGTAGGTGTAGCTTCAATTTTATATTTTTTTTGCGCCTCAATCCTTTGATTTAATATTTCATCTTGAAATTTATCATCTTTTAAACAATTGTTCATTTTTTCGACATTAAAATTTAATTCTAAACCAATTTTTTTTATTGAGTCGTTAATTTTATTTATATCAGATCCTACTGCCCATTTTTTTTGTTTTTCATAAATTTTATTTAAAAATTCAAATCTTTTTGAATTATCAACATTACATCTTAAAATTATTTCTGCATTCAACGCTGCTAAATCGAGGGGGAAAGGGTGGTGTTCAAATTTAACTAACCCCTTGTCTATAAATTCTGTTTTTAATTCATAATAAATTTTTGAATGGAAATTAGCACAAGCCGGACAGGTTAAAGATGAAAAAACTTTCACCACTACTTTGGCATCTGATTTACCTTGACTTAAAATTTCACTTTTTGTTTCAACTGCCGTTAATGCTAATAGTAATACTAGTATTTTAAAAAATATTTTATTTATTTTTTTCATTATAAACCCTTAAAAAATTATTAAGCGAATTTTTAATTTGATTATCATTTACTTTTTTAATTTTTTCGTCTAATTTACTTATATTTTTAATTTTTGAAAAAATTTTACCTTTTGCATTTATCTTATCTTGAACGACTTTAAGTGTTATATTCTTAATACAATTATATCCAAAAAAGCTGTTTATTTTTTCAATAATTTCGTTTTTTTTATATTCTATTTCAAGCTCCCTACCATGTATTACATTCAAAACTAAAGTTCCATCCCTCATCTCTTTGCCCATCTTCACAGTAATTGGATAACATGAATTTGAGATTTTTTTGCTTACCATCTTAGTCCAATTATCAATTATATTTGAATAGTTATAACCTCCTTTTTTTAAATGTTTCTTTAAAGTTTTTGGAATAGAACTTGCAAATGGTCGTAAGCCTTGTATGAAAGTATGCGTTTTATTATTATTTTTGTTATGCATTTAGATACAACTTTATCAAAAAAAATTTTAGCTTGGTATGATAATAACAAAAGGAATTTACCATGGCGTGTTGGCAAAAAGTCACCTAAACACCTATATTATAGGCTTTTGAGTGAATTTATGTTACAACAAACTCAAGTAAATACAGTCATTCCTTATTTTAATAAATTTACTAAAAAGTTTAGAACTCTTTATGCTTTATCAAAAAGTAATGAAAAAGAAATTTTAAAAATGTGGGAGGGTCTTGGTTACTACAGAAGAGCAAGAAACCTTCTAGCTTGCGCTAAACTTTTAGTAAAAAATTATAAATCGAAGTTACCTAAATCGATAAACGAAATAAAAAAATTACCGGGAGTTGGAGATTATACTACTAATGCTTTACTAGGCTTTGTTTATAACGAACCAACAATCGCCTTAGATGGAAATGTAAAAAGAGTATTTTCAAGAAATTTGAATATTGAAAAACAAAAAATTGATTATGGTAAATTGATAGAAAAAAATAGAAAAAAACTTTTTAGTGAGAATCGCAATGCTGATTTAATAGAAGCTTTAATGGAATTTGGTGCGCTAATATGTAAACCAAAAAACCCAAATTGTCTAAATTGTTGTTTGAATAAAACTTGTAAGTATTTTAGATCTAATGAGAAGATATGGAATACAAAAAAAAAGATGTTTAAAATTAAAAACTATGACATTTTTTGTTACATAAACAAAAAAAAACAAATCGCATTAACTAAAAATAAAAAAATTGGTTTTTTAAAAGATTTTCACTTGCCAAAAATAAAAGAGACTAATAGTTCTTTCAAAGATGAAAATTGGATATTTCTTAAAAGATATAAAAATTCGATTTCTAATTTAAAATTAAATATAAATTTATATTATAAATTTTCAAACAAAATTCCTCACCTGTACGATTGGTATTCTCTAAAAGATAATAAAGAATTTATTCCAAGCTTCACAAAAAAAATATTGCGACAAGTATCTACTTTATTTCAATGAAAAAAAAATTTGCAATTATTGGCGCCGGCATTGCAGGGTTAACACTTGCAAACTTGATAAAGAAAAATTCTGACTATGAATTTATGTTATATGAAAAAGAGGAAAGTTTATCTCTTGATGAAGGTTATGGAATACAACTATCAACTAATAGTATAAATATTTTGAATCTAATTGGATTTAATAAAATTAATCAAGAAAAAATTTTTCATCCTAAAGGAGTTGACTTTTATAACATTCAAAATAAAAAAATTTGCGATATAGATCTCACTCAATTTAATACAGACCAGAGTAAATATACCACGTTACAAAGATCAACTTTAATCGAGTTTTTGAAAGACGACGTTTATATGCAGCACCTTAGATTTGGGAAAAAAATAAAAGAGGTTTCAGAGCTAAAAGGTAAAGTTCTTATCAAATTTGATGACAACACAAATGATCTCGTTGATATAGTTGTTGGAGCTGACGGTATTTTTTCAAATACTAGGTCTTTTTTTGAAAAGAAAAAAAATGTTCCAAAATTCAAAAAAGCTGTAGCTGTGAGAACTATACTTACGTCAAAATCTGAACTAAGAATAGACGATGAAAAAATTAGCCTTTTGATGGGAAAAAATTGTCACGTAGTGATTTATCCTTTAAATAAAAAAAAGGAACTTAATCTTGTATGCATCATAAGAGATAAAAAATACGACCCAGACAATATTAAATCACTGGTTAAAAAAGTTATTTCTCAAAACTCTGATTTAGAAAAAGTTTTTATTGGGGATGTAAAATCTTGGCCTTTATATTTTACTCCTCAAATTCTTCAGTCTACAAACAGTAAAGTTTTTTATATTGGAGATGCTTTTAATGGTTTTTTGCCAACTTTAGCTCAAGGCGCTGGACAATCTATTGAAAGTGCTAAGGAGTTATTTGATTTAATAAAAGAGGATAAGGAAGGAGACATTCAGAAAGCTTATTTTCAAGAAAGGTCTAAGAGAGCAAAGATAGTGAGAAGAAGGTCAAATATTAACTTTTTTGTTTTCCATTTTTCTAGTTCAATTATGCAATCCATTAGGAATTTTTTTTTGAAATATCTGGTTAAAAGTAGGAGTTTTATGAAATCTTATTTAGGAACAGTTTATAAAAATTAAATTTGTTTTTCTGCTATAAATTTTTGTCTTAAACTATCAATTAATACAGTTGATCCATTTAAATTATAATGCCAATAAGTCCAACCATTACAACTTTCTGCGCCCATTATTTTTGCTGCAATTTTATGTATTGATCCCTCTAAATCCTTATATTTTATACTTCCATCGGCCATTATTTTAACATTAATCTTTTTCTGCGGGTCAAATAATGACGTTCCAGGTTTAATTATACCTAATTCTACTAATGAGCCAAAAGGTATTCTAGGTTTTGATTTATTATTTTCAATAGTATCCAGATATTCATCAGCTATTTTTGTGGTTTTATTAATTCTTGCTTTAGCTGCAATAAAATAATTTTTATCCTTTTCAATTCCAAAGTAATTTCTCCCTAATTTTTTTGATACGACAGCTGTGGTTCCTGTGCCTAAAAAAGGATCAAAAACTGTATCTCCTTTTTTTGTAGTAGCTAATATAATTCTATGAAGAAGTGCCTCAGGTTTTTGAGTGGAATGTATTTTCTTTTTATTTTTTTTTAATCTCTCTTTTCCATTACAAATAGGCAATCTCCAGTCTGATCTCATTTGCAAATCATCATTTAAACATTTTATAGATTGATAGTTAAAAGTATATTTAGAATTTTTACTTTTTGATGCCCATATTAAAGTTTCGTGAGCATTAGTAAACCTTGTCCCTCTGAAATTTGGCATTGGATTATTTTTTCTCCAAATAACGTCGTTAAGTAACCAGTACCCTAAATTTTGTAAATGAAATCCTAATCTAAAAATGTTATGGTAGGAACCTATTACCCAAATAGATCCATTATTTTTTAAAATTCTTTTGCATTCTGTTAACCAAATTTTGCAGAATTCATCATAATGTTTGAAACTACTAAACTGATCCCATTTGTCGTTTACGCCACTTACCTTAGTTGAGTCTGGACGAGTTAATTTTTCACCAATCTGCAAGTAATATGGTGGATCTGCGAAAATTAAATCAAAAGTTTTACTAGGAATTTTTTTTAATTCTTTTAAACAATCTCCATTCAAAATTTTATTAGAAAATTTTAACATGACTTAGATTCAACTCTAAATTGAATCTAGGGTCAATTAATTTAAGAGAAAAAATGTAACCTTTAGTGTTTTGTCATCTTAGTTCGACAATATCTTGTGTACTGGTTTAAAACCTTTTCTGTGATGAGTAGTCACACCAAATTTTTTTAATCCTTCCAAATGATCTCTCGTTCCATATCCAAAATTTCTCTCCCAAGCGTAATTGGAAAACTTTTTTGATAATTTTATCATAAATCTATCTCTAAAAACTTTTGCTACTATAGAGGCTGCACTAATTTCTTTAATTTTTTCATCTCCATTAATAATTGTTTTATAATTCTTTAGACCTTTAGGCGCAAAATTTCCATCTATTAAAGTTAAACTTGGTTTTAAAGCAAGTCGATCTATAGCTCTTTTCATTGAAAGCAATGATGCCTGTAAAATATTTAAATTTAAAATTTCCTCAACCGAGGCAATTCCTATTGAATAATATGAGTTTTTTTTGATGTGTTTAAAAATTTCGTCCCTTTTTTTAAAAGAAATTTTTTTAGAGTCTTTAATAATTCTCAAGTTAATTCCTTTTTTAAGTATTACTGCAGCTGATACAACTGGCCCGGCTAGGCATCCTCTCCCCACTTCGTCTACACCTGCTGTTAAAAATTTTTTCAATTAAAATTTAAGTTCAATTTTTTTATCTCTTATCATCTTTAAATCAATCCAAGCTAATTTTTTTTGTGCTGGTTGACGCATTAAAAAAGCAGGATGAAAAGTGATGATTATCGAAGTTGTACATTTACCAATTTTTTTTTCAATCCATTTGCCCCGCATATTCGAAATTACCTCTTGATTTCCAATAATAGCATTCATAGCTGTGCTACCTAACAAAACCAGTATTTTTGGGCTAATGATTTCAATGTGTTTTGTGACAAAAGGAAGATATCTTTTTATTTCTTTTTCTGTTGGCTTCCGATTTTCTGGCGGTCTAAAATTTATGATATTTGATATATAAATTTTATTCCTATCCAAGTCGATAGCTGACAACATTTTATCTAATAATCTTCCTGCTCTTCCTACAAAGGGTAGTCCTTCATGATCTTCATTAGCTCCTGGAGCTTCGCCTAGGAGCATTATTTTAGATTTTGGATTCCCATCACTAAATACAATATTTTTGGCATTTTTCTTTAATTCGCAATTTTTTAAATCATTTATAGCCTTCTTTAATTTTATCAAACTTTTTGTCTTATCCTCTGAAATCTCAAAATTATCCTTTTTATATCTATTAATTGTCTTATTATTATAAATTAAGTTATAATTAATTAATTCGTAGTACTTTAATAATTTTAAAGAATTTTTTTTTTTAAACATTATATGCTTTTATTTAGAAATATAATTAAGAATACAGGACACAATTTGATTGTCATCGTTTTTCTTTTTTTCTCCACAACATACGCTAAAGCCTTGGAAAAATATGATAAGGGAGATGATATTTCTAATTATTTTTCAGGTTTAATATTACTAAACCAAAGTAACTATGAAGATTCATATAGATATTTTAAAAAACTAGAAGGTCTTGAAACAATTCATAAAAATTTTTCTTCAAATTACATTTATACTTTAATTAATTCTGGAAATTTTAATCAAGCTTTAAATTTCTCAAAAAGAGTAGAAACCGCAAATAAAGATGGCTTTGAAAGTGATTTAATACAGGGTATTTATTATTTAAAAAATTCTAAATATGAACTTTCAAAAAAATATTTCTTAAAGGCAAGTAAAAGAAATTTTCTTTCAATATTTGATGTTTATTTGATTAATACTCTTTACATCTGGTCAAATTTAAACGATGTAAATTTTGAAAAAGCTAATTTAAGTATTGAACAATTAGATGATAGATTTGAAAATTTAAAAAAAATTCAAAATGTTTTCCTAAATTGTTATTTTAACACCGAAAAAACTGAAAATTTGTATGAAAAACTTCTTTCAAGTCAAAATATTGATTTTTCCAGATATTTTTATTTTTATGCTAAATTTTTAGAAAATAAAGGTAAAAATGAAAAAGCTCAAAGTGTTGTGAACTCTTCATTAGAAAAATTTCCGAGAAACCTTTTGTTAAATCAATATAAAATTGATCTAGAAAGAGAAAATTTTAAATCGAATTTTAATTGCAAGAAAAGAAATCATATTATAGCTGAATTACTTTATATAAACGCAAACGCTTTATCTTCTCAGTCAATGTTTCAATTATCAAATTTTTATCTTAACTTATCAAAATATCTAAACAAAGATTTTCACAGTTATGATACTTTACTTGCAGAAAATTCAGTAAGAATTGATGATTTTAAAAATGCAAAAAAAATATATGAAAAATTGAAAAATCACGGAGCTGCATACAAATGGTATGCAAATAAACAAATTTCTCGAATTCTCATTCAAGAAAATAAAAAAGAAATCTCATTAAAATTATTAAATAAATCTTACAGCGAGTTACCAAATAAAAGTGTTCATGATACTTTTGATTATGCTGAATTTTTAAAAAATAACGATGAATTTGTTTCTTCGATAAAATTTTACACAAATATTTTAGACAAAATTAATCAAGATCATCCCCTATATCCCGAGGTAATGGATGGTAGAGGTGTAGCTTATGAGAGAATTGGAAATTGGAGTAAAGCTGAAAAAGATCTTCTATCGTCATTAGAAGTTAGTCCTGATCAAGCCTATGTCATTAATTATCTTGCATACTCTTGGATTGAAAAAGGGATGAAAATAAACGAGTCTCTTAAAATGTTAGAGAGAGCAAACAAATTGAAATCTAATGATCCATTCATTATAGATTCTTTAGGGTGGGCTTTATATAAATTAGAAAGATACGAGGAGTCAAAAAATTACCTCCAGCTTGCAGTCAAACTAATGCCAGCAGATCCAATTGTAAATGATCATTATGGTGATGTTCTATGGAAAAATGGAAATAAAATTCAAGCAAGATATTATTGGAATTATGTTTTAAATCTTGAAAAAGCAGAAGGTGATTTAAAAGAAAAGATTGAACAAAAGTTAATAAAAGGCCTTTAAAAGTATGGTCTTAAAGTCTTACGCAAAAATAAATTTCACATTATCAGTTAACAAAAGACTTAAAAGTGGACTTCATAGTATCCAGTCAATTTATTGTCTTATTGATCTTCATGACAAAATATTTTTAAAAAAAAACAAAAATAAAAATTTTGATAAAGTTTCTTTTACCGGTCCTTTCTCAAAAGATATTAACAAATCAAATAATTCAGTAAAAAAAGTTTTAAATGCAATGAGAAAAAATAAAATTATGAACGATTATTATACTATAAAAGTAAATAAAAAAATCCCAGTCTTTGCTGGCCTTGGTGGAGGAACAAGTAACGCCGCAACACTATTAAAGCACTTAACAAAAAAAAGTTTAAATAAAAAGACATTAAGCAAAATTACAAAAGATGTTGGTTCCGATTTAAAACTTTTTTTTCATAATCAAGGACATCAAAAAAATTTGAGATCTGTAATCAAATTAAATAAAAAATACAATTTTCATTTTTTATTAATCTTCCCCAAGATAAAAAGCTCCACCAAAAGCGTATATGCCAAAGTAAAAAACTACTCAAAATTGAAAAAACCTTTTAATAAAAGCTTTGCTTTTCGAAAAAATTTTATTGAGCTTCTAATAAATTCTAAAAACGACCTGCAATCCATTGTTGAAAAAAAGCATAAAATTCTAGGAAAAATACTACAAAATATTAACGAATTTAAAGGATGCTATTTTTCAAGAATGACAGGCTCAGGATCTACTTGTTATGGTTTGTTTGTTAATAAAAATAGTTCATTGGTCGCACTTAAAAAATTAAGAAAGAAATACCCTAAATTTTGGTTCTCGATTGCAAAAACTATTTAAATTAATCTA
>MDSW01209146.1_pt1 | contig 11397 bp, 11 predicted proteins | sample 811171 | NCBI WGS metagenome assembly MDSW01 (sample SAMN05326641, study PRJNA326480) | marine metagenome | isolation source: seawater | place: Atlantic Ocean: North West | collected 2012
AAAAATTATAAAATAATTTAAATATGAAAAAAATCGTTTTCTCAGGTGTGCAACCAACAGGGAATTTGCATTTAGGCAATTATCTCGGTGCATTAAAAAATTTTGTTTCATTGCAGCACGAGGCAGAGTGTGTCTACTGTGTGGTTGATCTACATGCAATTACTACTTTTCAAGATCCAAAAACTTTGAGAAGGAATATTTTTGAGACAACCGCTGCATTTATTGCATCTGGTATAGACGACAGTAAAAATATTATATTTAATCAATCTTCAGTTAGCGGTCATGCAGAATTATCATGGATATTAAGTTGCGTTTCAAGAATGGGATGGTTAAACAGAATGACTCAGTTTAAAGATAAGGCGGGAAAAGATAAGGAAAAAGCAAGCGTGGGTCTTTACATTTACCCTAATCTTATGGCTGCAGACATACTATTGTACAAAGCTACCCATGTACCTGTAGGCGCTGATCAAAAACAGCACCTAGAACTTTCCAGGGACATAGCTCAAAAATTTAATAATGATTTTAAAGTTAAAAACTTTTTCCCAATACCAGAACCATTAATCCCCAAAAATATCTCTCGGGTTATGAGTTTAAGAGATGGGACAAAAAAAATGAGCAAATCTGAAGAGTCTGATTATTCAAGAATTAATTTATCCGATAGCCCAGATTTAATTTCAAAAAAAATTAAAAAGGCCAAAACCGACTCTGGAAATATTCCAGATAATATCAAAGAGTTGGAAAAAAGGTCAGAAGCTTTTAATTTACTAAACATTTATTCAGAAATTGTAGGTCAAAAATTGGAGAGGGCGCTTAATGAAATGAGTGGTAAAGATTTTTCATTTTTAAAAGATAAATTGAGTGAGGCATTAGTTGAAAAAATTTGTCCCATTGGAAAAAAGATGGACAAATTGATGCAAGATAAATCTCATTTAGAAAATATCATCAAAAAAGGCACTGAAAAAGCTAATATTAAAGCTGAGGAAAACATAAAAAAGATTCGTGAAATAATAGGATTTGTATAATATAACCTATTCAAATGATACAAACTGAAAATACACCAAATCCTAATTCTATTAAATTCATATCTGAAAGAGTTATATCGAACTCTGGTACTGTGGAATTTCATAGCAAGAATTTAAAAAATATAAAAAATCCTTTTATTAGGGAATTATTGTCATTCAAGGGCGTAGAATTGGTATTTTTATCTAAAAACTTTTTGACAGTAAAAAAAGATGATCATGTTACTTGGGACTCTCTTAAACCTACAGTCATATCGCACATGAATGATTATTTTAATAAAAATAAATCTCCAGTTTGGGATAAAAGTGTAACCGACTCAAAGATATACGATGGAGAAGATAATGAGATAGTTTCGAAAATAAATGATGTTTTAGATAATAAAATTAGACCGGCAGTAGCTAGAGATGGCGGTGATATAAAGTTTAGATCATATGAAGATGGAGTAGTAAAAGTTGAACTCCAGGGAAGTTGCTCTGGTTGTCCAAGTTCACTTATGACATTAAAACAGGGAGTCCAAAATCTTCTTAAGCATTACGTCAAGGAAGTACAATCTGTAGAGGCGATTTGATATGGTAAAAAGTTTATCTTATAGGGAAAAATTATTAGAGCTTTCAAGAATATATAAAATATCGGAAATTCAGAATTATATTAAAAGGAAAAAAAACTTAACTACTTCACAGATTGAGCATATTTTAAAAAAAAACAAAGTTCCAATACCAAAAGATTTTAATGTAGGTTTTTTTGAAAAAAACTTTACAAAGCCTCTAAGTAAAGCAGGTAGAAACGTTACAGGTTTTTATGGTGACACATCGAAAGGACTTTCCAGGATGGTTTCAAAAACTGGTAAAGGTGCTACAGGTATTTACGACAATACTACAAGCGGTATAACAAGTTTTTTTATTTCATTGTGGAGAGGTGTAGGATTGGCCGGGTTAAATGTTTTGAACATTATACCTAAATTAATATCTACTATTTATAATTTTTTTGGTGATTTATTTGTTAATACATTCAGCTCCTTTTATGATCAAAAAATTGAGGAAAAAAAAGCAGGAAAAATTGTAGCCGGTGTAGGTTACATAGCTATAATCGGAGTGACGGTTGTTCTTGGTTACACTGTTATTGAAAACTTTAAAAAGGATAACTTAATTTTTGAGACAAAGAAACAAAATGAACAAAAAATTGAGAAGAACGCTAAAATCAAAAATGATAATGCAAAAAAGCAAAATAAGTCAAAATCAGATCCTAAAAAAGAGCTAGCGAAACTTCCAAAAAAAGATATTAAACCAGATAAAGAAAAAACAAAAGATCCGAGTCAAGTCAAAGAACTTGTGCTGCCCAATTTAAATCTTAAAACAGATACTGTGCTAAGTTTATTTGAGGACGTCGAGTACGATTTGAAAAAAGTGAGATATCAAAAGAAAGTTAAACCGATTTATTTTACGCAATTTCCTAAAGACCTAGATGAGATAAAAGATACTCAATTAAAAAAAGAAACATTTATAAAAATTGTTTTACCACTAGTCGTTGCAGAAAATGATAAAATTTTAAACGATAGGGTCAAATTAAAAAAAATTGTTTCTAAAAAAATGACATCCGATAAGGAAAAACTTTGGCTTCGACAAAAGCTTAGAGAATATAAGGTTAAAAATTCAGATATGAAGGAGTTGCAAAAAAGAATGGATATTATACCAGTTTCAATCGCATTAGCTCAGGCGGCAAAAGAAAGTGGCTGGGGTACATCAAGATTTGCTTTGGAGGGTAACGCAATATTTGGCCAATGGACTTGGACAGGACAAGGTATAGAGCCTTTAAACAAAGGAAAACATGAAGGCCACAAAATACTGCGTTTTCCAATTTTAAGAGCTTCAGTAAAAGCTTATAAAAATAATTTAAATACTCATAAAGTTTATTCCGAATTTAGAGAGAAAAGATCTAAGTTAAGAAAAAGAAATAGAAACCTGAAGGGAACAGAGCTGACGCAAACCCTCGACAAATACGCACAAACAGGAAAAGAGTATACGAAAATTCTCGAGCAAATAATTAATCAAAATAATCTTTCTGATTTTGAAACTGTACAACTTACTAATTCTGTAATTAAAAAAGAATTAAATTTGTAGTCACTTTTCAGCCACTACAAACTGAACACCAAGCCATCTATAATAGCCATTCTCTTCTCTTAACGAGCAATTAATTCTACCTCTCTCAGTAGTAAATTTTCCATTAAGAATTATATTAATCTCATTATCATTTAGAAATTTTAATTCTGATTTTCGCCAAGTGTTTTCTTCATTTGAGAAACAATTAATGTTTTTAATATTGTAATTTTTAAAAAATTTAATTTGAACATTTGGAGGATTTGAATCATTATTAATATATTTTTCTTTAGGTAATAGTTCTTCAAACTTAAATGGTAATGTTCTTAGTAATGTTTTGAATCTTTTTATTTCACCATATTTTTCATTAATAGGAAATCTAGGCAACTCGTAAGGGTCTTTCGTAATATCTATAACTCCAGAATGTTGACCAAAAGCAAATTCAAATCCCAGATCATTAATTAATTTTTTAAAAGCTAAACTATACTCTCCAAATGGATAAGAGAAGAAATTTGAATTATAATTCATATTCCTCTTAAATATGTTTATTGAAGTTTTAATATCATTCTCAATATCAGTAATTTCAAAGTCAATTAGATAATCATGTGTATGGCTATGATTCCCAATTTCTACAAAATTATAACTTGCCACTTCATTGATTTGAGCCCAGCTCATATAGCCGTTTTTACCAACTTCTCTAGTGCTAACAAATAAAATGAATGGAATTTTTTTTGATTTAAGAATTGGCCAAGCCTTCTCATAAAAAGATAAAAAACCATCATCTATGGTAATCAAAACTTTTCTTTGATTTAAATTATCTCGCAATTCTTGTTTAAAATTTTTGGGATTAACAAACTTTATACCCTCTTCTTCAATAATTTTAATTTGTTCAATGAAATCATTTATTCTAATATTAGTAGATGGATATTTATTTTCCTCAAACCTATGGTACATTAACGATATAATCCCGTAGTCTTGATTATTTGTATTTGAGTTGGCCTGTGAAAATAATATTATGTTTAAAATGAAAAAAAATATTAAAAATTTTTTGTTGATAAGTGTTATTGGTGACATAGATTATATAGCAGCAAAGTTCAATTCTAAATTTATAACAAAAAAACTCTTAAAAAAAGAAAATAAAAATGACCTTCTTGTCACAAATCTAATGAAATTTGTTGAAAAAAACAAAATCAGAATAACCAAAGATATGTTAATTTTGGTTAATCTTGGTCCTGGCAGTTATTCCTCTTTAAGAATAGCTCTATCAGTGGCCAAAGGGATAAGTATGGCGAAAGGTTTAAAAATATATGGTTATAAAAAAAAAAATCTGAAAGAAATTACCCTTAAAAATATAGAAAAATTAATAAAAAAAAATTTATTAGAAAATAAATTGATTAAACCCATATATTTAAGTTAAGTTATTAATATGAGTATAATTGAGGTCAAGTGTAAAGAAAAAGGTGTAAGGCTCACCGATCAAAGAAAGGTTATTGCAAAAGTACTTTCTGAGTCAAAAGAGGTGTATGGTTCAAAAGATCATCCAGATGTTGACGAATTACACAAGCGAGTGACAATAATAGACGAAAAAATTAGTATAGCGACAGTCTATAGAACAGTTAAACTTTTTGAGGAAGCTGGAATACTAGTCAAACATGATTTTAAAGCAGGTAAAGCAAGATACGAAATTAATGATGATCATAATCATTTGATCGATATTAACAGTGGGGAAATAATTGAATTTGTAGACAAAGATATTGAAGAACTACAAAAAAAAATCGCAAAAAAACTTGGCTATAACTTAGTAGATCATAAACTTGAACTTTATGGTTCAAAATTAAAAAAATAATTTGAATAAAAAAATTTTTATAAAAACTTTTGGCTGTCAAATGAATGAATATGACAGTGGCAGAATATCAGATTTCACAAAAGCTATTAATTATAGAAAGACTGAAAATTTTAAAGAGGCAGATTGTTTTGTTCTTAATACTTGTCATATTCGGGAAAAAGCAACAGAAAAAATGTTTCATGAAATTGGAAGAATTAAAAAAGAATATAAAGATAAAAAAAAACCAATTGTTTTAATTACCGGTTGTGTTGCTCAAGCGGAAGGTGAGATTATTTTAAAAAAAAGTAAGTACGTTGATGCAGTTATAGGTCCGCAATCGTATCAAAAAATTAATGAGATAATTAAAAAAATTGAAAATAAAAATAAAGAGAAAATTGATGAGACAAGCTTCGATACAATCAAAAAATTTGATACTTTAAGTGAATTAGAAAACAAAGCTTCAAAAGTTTTTAATTATATTACTGTGCAAGAAGGATGTGATAAATTTTGTAAATTTTGTGTTGTTCCTTACACAAGAGGCGTCGAGACCTCTCGTCCTTTTGAGCAGATTATCTGTGAAGTTAAATCATTGATTAAGAATGGATGCAAAGATATTACCCTATTAGGACAAAATGTTAATGCATATAATTATAAAGGAAAAAAATTATCTGATATAATTTTTGAATTAGAAAAATTAGATAACTTACAAAGAGTGAGATATACAACATCTCACCCAAAAGATATGACTGAAGACTTGATCTTAGCACATGGAAGGTTTAAAAAACTAATGCCTCTTATTCATTTACCTGTTCAGAGTGGATCTAATAAAATATTAGACTCGATGAACAGAAGACACTCTGTGGAATATTATCTTGATAAAATAAAAAAATTGAAAAAAAATAACGCAAATTTAGAATTTACAGGCGATTTTATTATTGGATATCCCGGAGAAACCGAGGAAGACTTTCATCAAAGTATAAATTTACTTAAGAAAGTAAAATATATCCAAGTATTTTCTTTTGTTTATAGTCCTAGACCAGGTACTCCTGCTTCGGATCTTTCACTAACCAATAGCTCTATAGCCAAAGAAAGATTAATCAAATTTCAATCATTAGCTGACAAATATCAACTGGATTTTAAAAGAAAGTTGATAGGTAAAACAGTTAAAGTACTAATAGAAAAAAAAATAAATAATTCAAATTCTTATTTTGGTAGAGATGAATATATGAATTCTGTAATTACAAGTGAGTTAAAAAACAAAAATTTAATTGGTAAAATAGTTGAAGTTGAAATCCAAAAAACAAACAAACAAACAATGTTTGGAACAATTATTAACAACTTTAAAACAGAAAAGGAATTTGCCGCTTAAATGTCAAAATTAGAAAGTTTAGATAAAAGTTTAATCATTAAAAAAGTTGATAAAGAGACAGTTAATATAAGATTAAATAATAACGATTTGTTAATTTCAATTGTTGGTCAGTTTAATCAAAATCTAAAAGAACTTGAAAAGCTAACTAAAATAAACATTTATTCTAGAGGTAATTCTATCACCGCAAAAGGTAAATCAAGCGATATTGAGGAATTTTCAAAAGCTATAAGATTTTTGGCAAATAAATTTAATTTAACTAAATCTATAGAAAAAAATGATATACTACTCGCAGTGAGAAATAGAGACGATACAAAAAATGGTGACAATATACACTCATTGAACCAATTAATTAAAACACCTAGAAAATCTGTTATAGCTAGATCGAAAAAACAATCAGATTACATAGATGCATTGAGAAAAAATGATATTGTGATGGCAGTGGGACCAGCTGGTACTGGAAAAAGTTTTTTAGCTGTTTCTGTAGGTATAACCATGTTAATGGAAAAAAAAATTGAACGAGTAATACTATCAAGACCTGCTGTAGAAGCTGGAGAAAAATTAGGTTTTCTCCCGGGCGATATGAAAGAAAAAGTCGACCCTTATCTCAGACCGTTATATGACGCTTTATACGATTTGTTTGGCTTTGAATTGATTAATAAAAAAATCGAAAATGGTGAAATTGAAATTGCCCCTCTAGCGTTTATGAGAGGAAGAACTCTAAAAAACTCATTTGCTATTCTTGATGAAGCTCAAAATGCTACAGCTACACAAATTAAAATGTTTCTAACAAGAATTGGTGAAAATTCTAAGCTTGTTGTTAACGGGGACCCATCTCAAATAGATTTAAACAATAAATCATACTCTGGACTCAATAGATCAATAAAAATATTGAATAAATTAAATGAGATAAAAATTATAGAATTTGACCACCGGGATGTAGTAAGACACCCTTTAGTGTCTAAAATCATCACGGCTTACCAAAAAATTTCTGAAAATGAGGATTAAGGTAATTATTCAAGATAAATCATGGAAAAAATATTTAAAAAATCCAGAGGCTTTTTTTAAAAAAAAAACTAAAGTATTAAGTGATAATTATAAACCTTTTTGTAAATCTAATTTATCGTCTACGTTAGTTTTGACTAATTCCAAAATGATAAAAGACTTAAACAAAAGATTTCGAAAAAAAAATAAAACAACAGACATAATCTCATTTCCATTCCATGAAAAAAAAGAATTAAATAGGTTGTTAAAGTCAAATCAAAAAGTTTATATCGGTGACATAGTAATCAACTTGAATAAAGTTAAAAAAGATAATTTTAAAAAAAATTTTAATATTTTATGGGTTCATGGATTATTGCATCTCATTGGATTCACGCACAGTAAAGATATTGAATATTATAAAATGTTGAAATTAGAAAAAAAGTTTTTAAAATTAATTAATTAATGTTTAAAAATATTTCTAACAATAGATTTTATAACATTTTTTTATTTCCACTTACTCTAGGATCGTTGTCTGTTGTGAGCTTTGAGCCAATAAGTTATACATTTGTAAATTTTTTAACCTTACCCCTCTTTTTCTTAATATTATTAAATATTAAAAAAAAATCAAAAAGTAAGTACAGAAAAAAACCTTACAAACTTAACCTTTTTTGTTCTGGGCTATTTTTTGGCTTTGGTTTTTTTTTAGCTGGTAACTTTTGGATTTCAAATTCATTATCCTTTGATAAAAATCTAACTTTTTTAATTCCATTTGCAATAATATTGATACCATTATTTTTGGCTTTATTTTACGCCACAGCAGCTTTAATCGCTGGAATTTTTATAAAAGAAAATTTCAGCTCGATATTATTATTTAGTGCAATAATCTCGACCATAGATTATTTGAGGGGAGTGATGTTTACTGGCTTTCCTTGGAACAGTTGGGCGTATAGCTGGTCTTGGTTTGAAGAATATTTGCAATTTGTGAGAGTTTCGGGTTTTAATATCTTTAACTTGATTTGTGTTTCTCTTTTTTGTTTACCTCTTATTATATTTTTTAAGAATGAAATAAAAACAAAAATTTCAGTTACTACATTTGGTATCTTTATTTTCTTCTCTTTGCTCTTATATGGAAATTATTCAATTAACAAAAACAAAAGAAACTTATTAGAAAATGAAATACAAAGTCCTGTACTATTTAAAATTGTATCACCTGGATTTGAGATTAATTATGGGTTGAGTGAAAAAGAAGTAATAAATAATTTAGAAAAAATCATCAAGTATAGTGAACCAAATAAAGATATAGAAACAGTGTTTATTTGGCCTGAGGGAGTGCTATCTGGATATTATTTTAATGAGTTAAAAGAATTCAAAGATATTATTAAAAAAAATTTTTCCAAAAAACATGTAATTATTTTTGGAGCCAATACTTTAGATTCTACATCAGGAAAAACTTATAATAGTTTAATTGCTATAAACAATGATTTCAATAAACTTTTTCAATATAATAAAATTAAACTTGTTCCATTTGGTGAATTCTTACCAGCCTACAATTTTTTAGAAAAAATTGGATTAAAAAAAGTTACCGAAGGTTACGGATCATTCTCGCCTGGAAATAAAAAAAATCAATTCATTTATAAAAAATATTTTATAAAACCTGTGATTTGTTATGAAATAATTTTTCCTGAGTTTTTTTATTCAAATAAAAATTCTAACTTGATATTAAATATTTCAGAGGATGCGTGGTTTGGAAAATCTATTGGGCCACATCAGCATTTTGCTAAAGCCAAATTTAGAGCAATAGAAAATGATAATTATTTGATTAGATCAGCAAATAAAGGATTTAGTGCATTTCTGGATGATAAAGGCAAAATTATAAAAATTCTAAAACCAGGTGAAGTAGGAAACATTGAATTTAAAGTACCAATTAAGGAGGGGAGTAAAAATACTAAAAATAATTTGATATTCTTTATTCTTTTATTTACATATACGACTATCTTTTTATATTTTAATAATGAAAAATAATTCTTATTTATTTACTAGTGAGTCAGTGTCTGAAGGCCATCCAGACAAAGTTTGTGATAAGATTTCAGATATGATAGTAGACACTTACTTAAGTCTAGACCCATATTCAAGAGTGGCTTGCGAAACTCTCACTACAACAAATAAAGTTGTTCTTGCAGGAGAGACAAGAGGGCCAGACCTAGATAAAGAAGAAATTATTCAAAAAGTAAGAAACTGTATTAAAGATATTGGTTACGACCAAGAGGGATTCAGTTGGAAAACAGCTAACATTGAGGTGCATCTTCATAAGCAATCTAGCGATATTGCAATGGGTGTTGACTCATCTGGTAATAAAGATGAAGGAGCTGGTGATCAGGGTATAATGTTTGGATATGCCTGCAAAGAGACAGACGATTTAATGCCCGCTCCGATTTATTTTTCACATAAAATACTTAGACTGATGGCAGAGGATAGAAAAAAAAATAATTTGACTGGTATTGAACCAGATTCTAAAAGTCAAGTTACAATGCTCTACGAAAATGGTAAACCATCCAGGGTAACATCTGTTGTGATATCAACTCAGCATTCTGAAAACCTAGATCAAGAAAAAGTGAGAAGATTAGTTATTCCCTACATAAAAAAATCAATACCTGAAAATTTTTTGAAAAATTTAAAAGAAGAAGAAATTTATATTAATCCAACAGGTCAGTTCGTAATAGGAGGGCCAGACGGTGATACCGGGTTAACAGGAAGAAAAATAATTGTGGATACTTACGGAGGTTCAGCACCTCATGGGGGAGGAGCATTTTCTGGTAAAGATCCAACTAAAGTGGATAGATCAGCAGCCTATGCATCGAGATATTTGGCGAAAAATATTGTTGCAGCAGGTGTTAGTGATAATTGTTTAATTCAACTTGCATATGCTATTGGAGTTTCCAAGCCATTATCGATTTTTTTAAAACTCGATGAGAAGGACAAAGATAAAAGTAAAGAAATTTTAAAAAGAATTAATGAAAATTTTGACTTATCACCGAGAGGTATAAGGGAAATGCTTAAGTTGAATAAACCGATTTATGAGGTTACCTCCTCCTACGGTCATTTTGGAAGAAAACCGGGCAAAAATGGTGAATTTTCTTGGGAAAATACAGACAAAAAAGACCTATTTAAACTGTAAACTTGAAAAAGACATAATTATCTAATAAAAATAATTAAAATTATTATTAATTCAAAATGGGCAGTAGCCCATTTTTTTTTAGGAGAGAGTAAATGTTAAATCGAGGATTAGATAAACTAGAACTTTTAAGAATAGCAGAGGCTGTCGCTAATGAAAAATCTATAGATAAAGAAATTGTATTGGGCTCAATGGAGAGTGCTATTCAAAAAGCAGCTTTAACCAAGTTTGGCAATGACAACAATATCGAAGTAAAAATTGATAGGGAGAATGGCAATATCAAGATACAAAAAGTTTTAAAAGTAGTGGATAAAGTAGAAGATCCTGGCAAAGAGATAGATCTTAAAAATGCTAAATCTTTAGAAAATAATACAGACCTTAAAATCGGAGACGAAATTTTTGAAGAGCTTCCCCAAGTTGATTTTGGTCGTATAGCTGCTCAGAGCGCAAAACAAGTAATTAGTTTCAGAGTAAAGGAAGCAGAAAAAAATAGACAATATGAGGAATTTATAGATAAACAAGATCAGATCTTAAGCGGTATTATTAAAAGACTAGAGTACGGGAATGTCATTGTAGACTTAGGTAGAGCCGAGGGTGTAATTAAAAAAGATGAGCTTATTCCGAGAGAAATTTTAAAAACCGGTGACAGGGTTAAGGCTTATTGTTATGAGGTAAGAAAAGAAATTAAAGGGCATCAAATTTTTTTATCAAGAGCCCATCCACAATTTTTAGCGAAATTGTTTTTTCAAGAAGTTCCCGAAATTTATGAGGGAATTATCGAGATTAGATCAGTAGCTAGAGATCCAGGTAGCAGAGCCAAAATATGTGTGAATTCAAAAGATAATTCTATCGATCCAGTCGGTGCTTGTGTTGGTATGAGAGGTAGCAGAGTGCAAACAATAGTTAATGAGCTGCAAGGTGAAAAAATCGATATAAT
>MDSW01101170.1_pt1 | contig 11396 bp, 6 predicted proteins | sample 811171 | NCBI WGS metagenome assembly MDSW01 (sample SAMN05326641, study PRJNA326480) | marine metagenome | isolation source: seawater | place: Atlantic Ocean: North West | collected 2012
CTCGGCCGCCATCTCGGCTTCCAGTTTTTGGGCCTCGCTCTCGAGCTTGTCGATCAGTTTCATCAGGCGTTCAAGCTCTTTCTTCTTCTTATTGGCATTTTTCCGGTCCGTCTGCATCTGCTGCGGTCTGTGCTTCGCGTCCTTGTCCGACGCTTTCGGGACGTTCGGTCCAGATGCAGCATGCTCCTGATCTTGAATGCGCTGCAGTGACCCTCCCCCGCGGGTCCAGTCGGTGTAACCCCCGACATGCGTTTCGACGCTGCCGCCGCCGGTGAACACCATCACGCTGGTCACGGTATTGTCCATGAACTGTCTGTCATGGCTCACCACCAGAACGGTGCCTTCAAAGGAAATCAGAATGTCTTCCAGCAACTCCAGCGTTTCAATATCCAGGTCATTGGTGGGTTCATCCAGCACGAGGATGTTAGCGGGCTTGCTGAACAGCTTGGCGAGAATTGCTCGGTTCTGCTCCCCACCGCTGAGGGCTCCCGCCGGCGTGCGTACCCGGTCGGGCGTGAACAGGAAGTCATTGAGGTAGGTGATGGCGTGCTTTCGCTTGCCGTTGATTTCGATGAAGTCCTGCCCGCCACAAACGTTATCAATCAGGTTCTTCTCTGGGTCGAGGTGTTCCCGGAGCTGATCGAAATAGGCGATTTCCAGTTTCGTGCCCAGCTTGACGCTGCCCTCACTGGGCGTGAGATTGCCCAGTATCAGTTTAAGCAGGGTCGATTTACCGGCGCCATTGACTCCAATCAGCCCGATCCGGTCACCGCGCATCACAGTCGCCGACAAGTTTTTGATGACTTCCTTGGTATCAAAGCGGTGTGATACGCGGGTTAATTCGGCAACCAGTTTGCCAGATCGCTCTCCCTGGCTGGCTTCGAAGCTGGCCTTGCCCTGCTGACTTCGCCTTTGTCTCCGTTCTTCGCGCATCGCTTCGAGTGCCCGAACACGCCCTTCATTACGCGTCCGCCGGGCCTTGATTCCCTGTCGGATCCAGACTTCTTCCTCGGCGAGTTTCCGATCAAAGAGTTTATTGGCGGACTCCTCCGCCGCGAGCTGTTCCTCTCTGAAACGCAGAAAGCGCTGATAGGTGCCGGCGAATTGGTGCAGCTTACCTCTGTCAATTTCGGCAATCTCATTCACCACTTTTTCAAGGAAATGTCGGTCGTGGGTCACCAACAGCAGCGCTCCGGTAAATTCCTGCAGCGCCTGCTCAAGCCACTCAATGGCAGGAATATCCAGGTGGTTTGTCGGCTCATCCAGCAGCAGGATTTCCGGTTCCTTGACCAACGCTCTTGCCAGAGCGACGCGCTTGCGCCAGCCGCCGGACAGGTTGCTCATGGCCTCGCCCGCTGGTAACTGAAGGCGGTCAATGATGGCGTCCACTTTCGTGCTGAGATTCCAGCCGTCATTCAGTTCCAGCTTTGCCTGAATCTGTTCCAGCTCGGCGAAGCGCGCGGCATCCCCGAGAGACGTCAGATGATGGTATTGCTTCAACAGGTCGCCAACATCAGACAGTCCGTCGGCCACCACGTCGTAAACGGTCTCACTGCCTGCCTCCGGCAGGGACTGCTCGAGCCAGGCAACAGCGGTACCGGGCCGAATCCAGCGTTCGCCCCCATCAGGCTGGGCAGATCCAGCAACGATCCTCATGAGAGTTGTTTTGCCGGCGCCGTTACGACCCAACAGGCCAATTCGCTGGCCTTTGGCGATCTGAAAATCAACTTCATCCAGCAAGATGTGTGTGCCGAAGTTCAGTGAGACTTTATCGAGGCGAAGAAGCGACATCAGAGATTCCGGTGTTAGTGATCAGGCGGCCAGGTGCTGGTTTATGACGCCCACAAACGCCGGGCCGTAGCGTTCCAGCTTCCGCACTCCGACGCCCGATAGCTCACTGAACTCTTCCATGGTCTGCGGCTGGCGCAGACACATCTCCTGCAGCGTGGCGTCATGGAACACAACGTAAGGGGGAACGCCCAGCTCTTCTGCGTAGCCGCGACGGCATTCCCGGAGTGCTTCCCACAGCGCAATGTCAACTTCCGGCGCCAGTTGAACTTTGGTCTGCGCCTTCGCGGCAGTCGGCTGAACGTCTTTGCGCAGCGCAATGGTTTCTTCCCCGCGCAGCAGGGGGCGGCATTTTTCTTCAAGCCGGAGGGCGCCAAAGCGTTCCAGATCGACACTCATATGGCCGCGAGCCACCAGCTGGCGGAAAACAGATCGCCACTGGTTGTTGTTCAGATCCTGCCCGATGCCGTAAACGGGCAGTTTCTGATGCCCGTACTGAAAAATCCTGTCATTGTTTGTGCCTCTGAGAACTTCAATCAAGTGATTGACGCCGAAACGCTGCTCGGTGCGAAAGGCGGCGCTCAATGCCTTGCGGGCGGCCTCTGAGCCGTCCCAGGTCTCGGGCGGGTCGAGGCAGGTGTCACAGTTGCCGCAGGGATGATCCTGATGTTCGCCGAAATAGGCCAGCAGGGCCTGCCGCCTGCAGGTCGTGATTTCGCATAACCCCAGCATGGCGTTGAGCCGATGCTGCTCGGCCCGTTTGTGATGTTCACTGCCTTCAGAATTGGCCATCATTTGGCGCAGTTTGATGACGTCCTGCAATCCATAGATCATCCATGCGGTTGCTGGCTCGCCGTCGCGGCCGGCCCGGCCGGTTTCCTGATAATAGGACTCGAGGGTTTTTGGCAAATCAAGATGAGCGACAAACCGAACGTCCGGTTTGTCGATTCCCATGCCGAAGGCGATGGTGGCCACGATAATGACAGCTTCATTCCGGAGAAACAGTGCCTGATGGGCAGATCGCAACTCTGCGCTCAGGCCAGCATGATAGGGATAGGCGTTGAGGCCCTGCTCACTGAGCCAGGCGGCAATGTCTTCGGTCTTGTTGCGGGACAGGCAGTAGACAATGCCGGAATCACCCTGATGCTCAGACTTCAGAAACTTCAACAGTTGCTGCTTGGCGTTATGTTTTACGCCGATTCGGTAACGGATGTTCGGGCGATCAAAACCGGCAATGAATTTTTCTGCGTCGTCCAACTGAAGACGGCTGACGATCTCCTCCCGGGTCCTGGCGTCGGCGGTAGCGGTCAGAGCGATACGCGGTACCGCCGGGAAAATCTCATGCAGCAGGCTGAGCTGCAGATAGTCTGCACGAAAATCATGCCCCCACTGGGACACGCAGTGCGCTTCGTCGATGGCAAACAGCGCCAGTTCAGCCTCTTTCAGCAGCTGCAGGGTGCGCGCCTGGGTCAGCCGTTCGGGCGCGATATACAGAAGATCGAGGCCCCCTTCGACGAGTTGCTGTTCGATGGCTCTGACCTCATCGGCTGACTGGGTCGAGTTGAGAAATGCGGCTTTGACGCCCAACAGCCGCATCGCGTCGACCTGATCCTGCATCAGGGCGATCAACGGGGAGATGACAATGCCGCAGCCGTCTCTGGCCAGCGCAGGTATCTGATAGCACAGGGATTTGCCTCCACCGGTTGGCATCAGCACCAGGGCATCATTACCCGCAATCAGGGTTTGTATGATCTTGTCCTGTGGTTGACGAAAGGCGCTGAAGCCAAAGATTTGCTGCAATATTTGGGTTGGGGCTGTCATTAAGGGCGAAGTATAGCGGCTATCGAATCTTCAAGACCAACTTGTCTGCACTGGCCGGCCCGGCATTTGAAGCCGCATAAGGACAGAGCCTGCTCGGAGCGGCATTCACAAGCCCCGGTGGTCTCGTTGCCGGATCACAGCAGTGAGCTTCAGGGCATTGCAATTCGACGGGTAAAGGCAGGATACTGATCTTTTGATCTTACTTGGTGGGTTGCGATGAAAAAGAAGCTTCTGTCACGAATTCTGGGTCTGCTGGTGCTCGGCACTGTGGCCAGTGGTGCTGCCAGGGCGCAAAGCCTGTTCGGTTTTGATGAAGAGGCGGCTGCAGCACAAATGGCGCTGGAAGCGGAATTTGATGCCAGCCTGTCCGCTGCTGAGCAGGAGGAATGGCTCAGAATATTGTCCCGTAATCCCCATCATGTGGGGTCGGCAGAGGGCAGGGCTGTGGTGGATTTTGTGGCGGCGCGTTTTGAAGAGTGGGGCTACGAGGTCGAAATTGCCGAATATCAGGTTCTCTTTCCGTCGCCGCGCACCCGCGAGCTTGAACTGGTAGCGCCGTACCGCTACACCGCAGGTCTTGCTGAAGACTCTCTTGCTGAGGATCCGAGCACCTCCCGCGTCGACAACTTGCTGCCACCCTACAACGCATTTTCCACAGACGGAGAGGTTGAAGGCGAGCTGGTCTTTGTAAACTACGGTACGCCGGCGGATTATGAAATTCTTGAGCGGTACGGTATCAGCGTTGAAGGAAAAATTGCGATTGCGCGCTACGGGGGCTCCTGGCGAGGGATTAAGCCAAAGCTGGCCGGAGAAAAGGGGGCAGTTGGCACCATTATTTACTCCGACCCGGCTGACGATGGTTACGGTGCAGGCGACACGTATCCTGAGGGGCCCTACAAGCACGAAAGCGGAGTGCAGCGGGGGTCGGTGATGGATATGCCGACCTATCCGGGCGATCCGTTAACGCCGTTTATTGGCGCAACCTCAGAGGCACAGCGCCTGGCGTTGGAAGATGCGCCAACCATCACGGAAATACCGGTACTGCCTATCTCATACCGGGACGCTTTGCCCTTGCTTCAGGCCATGGGAGGCGAAGTGGTGCCGCGGGAGTGGCGAGGTGGATTGCCAATCACCTACCACCTCGGGCCCGGCCCGGCGAGGGTTCGCCTGAAGCTGGAATTCAACTGGGATATGGTGCCTGCCTACAACGTGATTGCCAGACTGGCTGGGTCGGAGTATCCGGATGAATGGGTCATTCGCGGCAATCACCATGATGGTTGGAACCACGGCGCCGCAGATCCTATCTCCGGACTGGTGGCTCTGATGGGAGAAGCCAAGGCGCTGGCTGAGTTGGCGGCCGAAGGCAAAGGGCCGAAACGCTCTGTGGTTTATGCGGCCTGGGATTCAGAAGAGCAAGGGCTGATCGGCTCAACCGAATGGGTGGAGCATCATGCCGCGCAGCTGGATGACCATGCCGTCGCCTACATCAACACGGATGGCAACAGCAGGGGCTTCGTGAATATCGGCGGCAGCCACGTGCTGGAGAAAATGGCCAATGAAGTTATGCGTGATGTGGAAGATCCGCAAACCGGAGTATCGGTTGCCGACAGGCGTCGTGCTCGCATTGAGGTCAATGGCAGTTCACAGGCCCGCGATGAACTGCAGCGACGCAGCGACCTGCGCATCAGCCCGCTGGGTTCCGGTTCCGATTATTCGCCGTTCCTTCAGCATCTGGGCATTGCATCGCTGAACATCAGTTTTGGCGGAGAAGGCTCTGACGGCAGCTATCACACGCTCTACGACACCTATGAACATTACACCCGGTTCCGCGACCCCGGGCTGACGTATAACGTCACCCTGGCGCAGGTGGCGGGACGTGCCACCATGCGTCTGGCAAACGCGCCGAGATTGCCCTTTGAATTTGTCGGTCTGGCCGACAACGTCAGCCTGTATCTGAGTGAAATTGAAACGCTGGCCGATACGATGCGCGAGGAAACGCTGGCCAACAATGCCCGTATCGATTCCGGCGTTTACGCTCTGGCACTGGATCCAACCCGCAGCCTAGTCGCGCCGCTCAAAAAAGCAGAGGTGCCGCATTTTAACTTTGCACCGCTGAAAAATGCGCTGGCGGAGCTGGAACAGGCTGCACAGGAGTATGCTGAGCACAGTCGTGGCGCAGCGGCTGCCACAGAGCGGGTGAACAAGCTCCTTTACACCAGCGAGCGCGAGCTCACCCGCGATGATGGCCTTCCCGGCAGACCCTGGTTTAGGCATCATATCTATGCTCCCGGCTTTTATACGGGCTATGGTGTAAAAACATTACCCGGAGTGCGTGAAGCCATCGAGGAGAGACAGTATGAGCTGGCGGAACAGGAAATCCACGTGGCGGCAGAGGTTATTGCCGGTATGGCAAGGCGCATAAGAGAGCTCACGGCGCAGTGAAATTAAAGTCCGGTTTCACCGTGGTCTGTGCTGGCGAGACTGAGCGTCTGCCAATCGGCTAGAACAGCTCAAAAGGCTGAAATTCACCGTGAAGTAAATCCTGTGATCCCTGATGCCCGAGCCAGCCATTGATCACGGTCTGATAGACACGCCGGAAATCAGTAGTGTAGGCGAGGTTGTCCTCCGGATTGAGCCGTGTGAGGCTGGGCAGCTCTCCGTAGTGGCCGCCCTGTACCTGTTTGCCGATTACAAACATGTTGTTCGCCGCACCGTGGTCCGTGCCGAGATTGACATTTTCAGGGACGCGTCGGCCGAACTCCGAAAAGATCATTAACGCGACATCATCTGCCCTACCAATTCGCTCAAGGTCCTGCATAAAGGCCGAGACGGCGTCGGAGGTGTAGGTGAGCAGTCGGCGGTGGACATTGTTCTGGAACACATGCGTGTCAAAGGCATTATTCCTGTATGAAACGTAGTACACCTTGGTCGGCATGCCGGCATCTATCAGGGATACCACTTTCGGCAAATCCAGGCTGTTCACCCCATAGTCTATGGGTGAGCTGTAGTTCTCCCAGGCCTGCCTAACCAGACCCGACGCATCTTGGGCGCTGCGCGCGATATTCAGTAAAAAGTCTCTGGAGCTGTTGGACTGACTGCCGGTCTCGGCTACCCGGTTCAGCTCGTCTCGCTCCTCATAAAATGCTTCACGCGTGAATCGGGCAGGCTGATCGAACACAACCGGCACATGAGCCTCACTGCGAACGGCGAGAGACTGTCTTGCCGCGATATTGACGAGATAGTTTGGTGGCGCGTCGGGCGCGATTTCCCCAGCCAAGCGGCCAACCCATCCGTATTCATCTCCGCTGTTCGGGGCGGCTGTGTGCCAGTACGCCATCGAGGTGAAGTGTGAGTAGGAGGGGTTTTCATAACCACACCCGTGAAAGATAGCGAGGTTGCCATCTTTATAAAGGCGTTCAAAACCTGCCATGCCGCCGTTGAGACCGAAGTGATCATCCAGTATCCGTAGCTCCTGCTTCGGCAGACCAATGTTGGGGCGATGTCGATAGTAAGCATCGTCTCCATAGGGCACTACTGTGTTCAATCCGTCATTGCCCCCGGACAGCTCAAGGATCACGAGGATCTTTTCGTTGTCCGGCGCCGCTGCGGCTGCCTGGGCGGCCTGTCCGAATAATGAGGGCGCCAATACGGCACCACTCAAGCCTGCCAGACTGATTCCAGCCATGCCCTTTCGAAGTATTTCCCGACGGGTGAGTGTTGAGGAAAACCGTCTGTTATTGGCTGTTTTCATAGCTCTCTCCTCGTTCTTCTTATCCTAGCTGATACTCAGGTTGGCTCATAAGTAGATGCAGCATCATGCGCAGCGCATCTTCCATGTAGGTCTGCGCTGCCGGGATGTCCGATGTCCCGAGCTCTTCCTCAAGAAAACCGATTAACATAGTGCGGGTATCAGAGCTTGGCGCGACCCTCATGTATCGGAAGATAAAATAATCCACGACTTCGCTGGCGGTATTAAACTCCTGCTGGAGAACGTCTTCAGAGAGGCTGAGCCTCGCTGTATGACGGGAGATCGGCTTGACGCGCTGAATGGCCATTTGCCAGCCCCGAAAACTGCCGTAGCGGGTGTTAAAGTCTTCATCCCTGTCCGCTAACTGGTTGGACTCGGCCATGACTGCTCCTTCACCGATGTTGGAAGGCTGGGTTGCAGTAGTGATGTCCATGCCATCCCGAATCCGCTGGGCGACGCTCTGGATTTCACGGCTCCCGTTGCGCCGGTCGGGGGGAATGAAGTTGATATCCGGGAAAAGCACATCGCGGGCGAAATTGCCACGCTCCAGCAAAAGCCCCGGCGTGATCCAGCTCCGACCTCCGGCCCAACCTGCTACAGTTGGCGGTCTGAACAGAGTCTGACCGAGCGAACCGGTTGTACGATTAAAATCTGGAACACCGGGTACGCTGTCCAGACCGAGTTTTTTGTAGGTCGATATGGCCAGTTCAACAGGGCTTTTGATATGCGTACCTACTGAAGCGTCGCTGTAGAAATCCTTAGAAAGGAAAATCGTTTCTAACAGGGTAGCAATCTCGTAGTCTGCTTCCCTCAATACTGAGCCTAATTCGCCCTGCAGTTCCGTGCTCAGCTCGGTTCTGACAAAAAATCGATAAATCTTGCCTGCGATGTATTCGGCTGTCGCAGGCTGCTCCATAATCATTGCAATGATGTCTTCACCATCGAACTCGCCGGAGCGACCGAGGAATTCTTTGCGCCCATCGTCATGCTCATGTTCATTAAAGGCGAATTGCAGGTCTACGTAATTCCAACCGGTAAACGCTCGGGCGGCCTCACGAATATCCTGTTCCCCATAGTTGCCAACGCCCATGGTGAAGAGCTCCATGATCTCCCGGGCAAAATTTTCATTAGGAGCTCCCTTGACGTTCACTCCGGCATCAAGAAACGCCAGCATTGCGGGATCCTTCGCCACCGCCAGCATGAGCTCTTGGAAATTACCGGTTCCCATGGCATGGAAGAGCTCCAGTTCTTGGAGTAGCTTTCGGTAATCCCTGACCTTGCCTTCACTGATCGCATAGTGTCCATGCCAGAACAAGGCCATTTTTTCCTGCAGAGGAGATTCGGTCGTCAGCATCCGGTTCGCCCACCAGTAGGCGACTCTTTCTGTTTCAAGCCGGCTTGCACGCAGCCAGTAGAAGAACTTGTTTACGACTGGCTGAAGCCGACGATTGCCTTCCGGCTTCACCTTGATTCCCAATGCTTCTCCGGTGCGTTTCGCCAGTTCAGTTGTTGCCGGTCTGCTTGGAGGGAATGGCTCCAGGCCCGGGTCATGAATTCCTGAATGATCAAACGGTACTGCGGAGGTATTCTCAGTCGCATCGAAATGCACCAATTGCTCAACCGCGCCCCGAAGGCCCAGTTCGAACAGCGCCTGAATTTGCTCCGGTGTCCCGCCAAATCCGGCACGTTCAAGGAGATGAGCAGCGGTGTCATAATTCCAGCTGGACGCCGGCAGTGGATGCAGGTCGTCTTGCCAGGTATTGGGCACCGACCCGTTTGCGGCTAACGCAGAGCCGGTGAGGTAAATGGCGAGGATCACCCGCAGGCCTGTGCCGGCACGACGCTTTCTCTTGTCATGAACAAGCAGCATAGTTTTCTCTTATTTTTTTCGAGGCCTTCAAACTAACCCAAATTGCCGCATTTTTATATACTCCAGACAGATCTTGTGCGCTGTGTCGCTGTAGTCAGGGCTCAGAGTCGGGGAAATCCAGCGGCAGAGTCAGAACGTAGTGCCATATAAACCCCAATTCTCGCTTCGGTTTATAAAAATGTCGGCTCTCGCTTTTCTCATCTCCGATTGGGTCATGACCTGCGTCAGGTTGATTCGACGCACAAAGCTGTCGGCCCTGCTCTGTCTTTCCGTCACCTCAATCGCCGAAGCCGGCACTATCGTAGAAGTGCAGACCTCATTCGGTAACTTTTATCTGGAGATTGATGAGGAATCTGCGCCCGTGACCGGCGGTAATTTCCTCAATTACGTCAGAAGCGGGCGATACAACAATACCTTTATCCATGGCGCTGTCGGCGGCTCTCTCATCCGCGGTGGCGGCTACACCTACACCAACTGCGCCGACGGGCCACAGAGAATCGCGCTGGACGACCCGATCCCGCTTGAGGACACGGGGCTGTCAAATCTCGATGGCACTATCGCCGCGCTCAGACCGTCGAGTGAACCCAATGGTGCGACCAGTGAGTGGTTTATCAATCTGGGTGCAGATTCCGGTCTGGATACTCAGGACGGCGGCTATGCCGTTTTCGGAAGAGTTCTGGGCGACGGACTCAATGTGGTTCGCAACATTTCCCTGGCCAATCTTGTGCGGCTGGGTTTCTTTCTGGAAACTCCCACATCCAACTATTTTCAGTCTACCGTTAACTGCCAGCAGTTCTCACGGGACAATCTGATTCTGGTTCTGATGTCGGTTGTGAATGAGGATTCTCTGGCGGCAACGGCCAGCTTTGATGCGGTAAGTGAGTTATTAGAAGTCAATGTTGACCTCGGCGCTGACGGTTTTATCCGCGTACCATTCGCGGTTACAGTTTCCGACGAGCAGACCCTCATCAGTGCGCGGCTCGAGTCTGTGGTCGATTTGCAGGAGCCGGTGCCCAACATGGCCTCCTACGACGCCAACAGCGGTCGCCTGATACTGCCCTCGATTGGAATTGACGGCGAAGTACGCTATCGCAATGTCGTTTTTGAGCTCAGCGACGCGACCTCAGCGACGTTTGTGCTGCGCACCTTCGAATAATAAGCCCCTTTGTAACTAAGTATTTCATCTCTGGTTTTTTGACCTGAGCCTCATTATTCTGATCCCGTACCAGTCGCGGCGCGATGCCGCCGGCGACGTTGATGCTTCGGGAGATATCAGATGAATAGCAGGCGAATCTTCAAGTGGACTGGCCTTGGCTTCGGTGCGTTGCTGCTCCTGTATGTTGGTTCCGTAATCTGGTTCGAAGCGCAGCTGGGAATCAATCAGCCGCAGGGCGCAACCTCCATTGTCATCGCGACCTTCAATGAAGACAATGAGCGGCATGAGCGGGTGGTCCGCCTTGAGACCATCGACGATAAATACTACGTCGCTGCTAATCACTGGCCCAGAGCCTGGTATCACCAGGCTCTGGCCAATCCTCAGATTGAAGTCAAAATGCCGGGTCAGGACAGCTTTGCTTCTTTTGAAGCTGTCAATGTCGTGGGAGCGGAAGATGCCTTTGTGCGGGAAATTTACCGCTTTGGCTTCAGTTTTCGTTTTCGGACCGGCTTTCCGCCAAGGTATTTTCTCCGGCTGGAACCGAATCCGGGTTAATCCTGTCACTAACATACAGCCATGCGGGGCGATGAAATGTCCAAACCTAACTTCTTCGAGGACATCGAAGTCGGATCTGTTGAAGAATTCGGAAGCTACGAGGTCAGCGCGCAAGAGATTATTGAGTTCGCGACCAAATACGATCCACAGCCTTTTCATCTGTCGGAAGAGGGCGGTAAACAGACCCACTTTGGTGGTCTGGTTGCTTCGGGCTGGCACACTGGCAGCATTGCAATGCGACTGATTTGCGACAACATGCCGGAACAGTCTGCCTCATTGGGTTCGCCGGGCATCGATGAATTGCGCTGGAGAAAACCGGTCTTTCCCGGCGATGTGCTGCGGGTTCGCAGTACCATCACGGATAAGAGAGCCTCCAGGTCAAGACCCGAAATGGGTTCTGTCTTCATCCTCAATGAAGTGATCAACCAGAACGATGTGGTGGTCATGAGCTACAGCCC
>MDSW01153097.1_pt1 | contig 11396 bp, 7 predicted proteins | sample 811171 | NCBI WGS metagenome assembly MDSW01 (sample SAMN05326641, study PRJNA326480) | marine metagenome | isolation source: seawater | place: Atlantic Ocean: North West | collected 2012
CCCCCCCATCGCAGCGATGGCCGCGGTCGCGGCGACGTCCTCCGCGGCGGCGGCGCTCCGATGCGCCGTCGCGTCCACGTCCGGACGGCGGCGACGCGCCGCCGGGGACGCGACGCCGTCGGCGAGGTTCGGACGATGTCGACGACGATTTTTCGCGCTCCTCCGGGAGAGCGACGACGACGATCCTCCGCCGCCGGGACGACGCGCGGCGTCCGGCGCCGCCGCGGAAGCGGCGTCCTCGGACGAAGAAGCCGACGCGCCGTTCGCGGTGCTCGCGAACGCGACGCCGCTCGCGACGACGCCGAAGGACCACGACGACGACGACGCGACGTCCCCCGCGCCGACGACGCCGTTCGTCGCGACCGCGGACGTGCTGCGATTCTGCGAGCCGGACGCGCGCCCGATGAAAGTCGCCGTACTCCTCAGCGGCGGCGTCGACAGCAGCGTCGCGCTGACGCTCCTCCAGGCCGCGGGCCACGACGTCACCGCGTTCTACCTCCAGATATGGTTCCAAGAGGACTTCCGGAACTACTGGGACCAGTGCCCGTGGGAAGACGACCTATCGGAGGCGCGCGCGGTGTGCGATTTGCTGCGCGTGCCGCTGGAGGTGGTGCCGCTCACGCGACCGTACTGGGACCTCGTCGTGTCGCACAGCGTTGAGGAGATATCGCGCGGGCGCACGCCGAACCCGGACATGCTGTGCAACAGCAGGGTGAAGTTCGGCGCGTTCAGGGAGTGGCTCGCGGAGACGCACCCGGGGAGGTTCGCGAGGTGCGTTCTATACACTGGTTCCCATACCACCGCGTTGGCGTGGTGAACGCCGATCCTTAAGGACTTTGCCCGGCGGATCTCTCCGCCCACCCCTCGCTTTCAATCCCCGCCCGCGTTGCCTTTCAAATCCAACTGACGCCTTTCAACTCCACCCCGACATCGCAATGTATGGAACGACCCTTAGGGTCGCGTCGGGGCACTACGCCGCGTTGGAGCGGCCGGGCGGACCTTTCGGCGGCGCCGGCGACGACGCCGACGCCGACGGTAAGGTGAAGCTCGTGATGTCCGGGGACGCGCACAAGGACCAGACGTACTTCCTCGCCGCGCTGTCTCAGGCGCAGCTCGAGGGTTTATCGTTCCCGATCGGCGGCTTACCGAAGGCGGAGATTCGAGACATCGCGCGAAGGGCGGGGCTGCCCAACGCGAACCGAAAAGACTCGCAAGGGATCTGCTTCCTCGGGAAGGTCAAGTTCAGCGAGTTCGTCGCGGAGCACCTGGGGGAGAGGCCCGGGAAGATCGTGGAGATCGAGACCGGGCTGGAGATTGGGGAACACAGAGGATTCTGGTTCCACACGATCGGCCAGCGGAGCGGGCTGGGGCTCAGCGGCGGACCGTGGTACGTCTGCGGGAAAGACGCGAAGAGGAACATCGTGTTCATCACGAAGGATTACTACGCGGGGGATAAAGAGCGGCGCGCGTTTCGAGTCGGCGAGTTTAACTGGATATCCGGCGAAGCGCCGGCGAAGAGCGCGCGCGGGTACGCGCTCGGGTTCGGCGACGACGCCGACGACGCCGACGCGAACGACGGAGACGGCGACGACGACGACGACGCCGCGGACGACGGCGGCGCGTCCGAGGCGCACGTCGCCGCGGCGTCGATATCCGAGCTGTACTGCAAAGTCCGCCACGGCGAGCGGCGGTATCGATGCACGCTCAAGTTCGACCCCGACGGCGAGGGCGGGAGGGTCGTCCTCGACGCGAACGACCAAGGCCTCGCCGCCGGACAGTTCGCGGTGTTTTACGACGGCCGAGAGTGCCTCGGCAGCGGCGTCATCGCGGAGCGCGCCGCGCCGATCGACGTGAAGGTCTTGGTCGACCCGAAGAGCGCGGCGAAGCGGCGCAGCAGCGACAACAGCGCGCCGCCGGCGCGATAGACGAGACGGTAGGTCGTTTTTTATGATGAGTCATGATCAGACGAGAGCGACGCGCGCGCGTCGCGAGAACGAATCCAGACTCGTCTCCGCTTTATTCCAGCTCGTCCGGTGCCTGAAAATATCATAAGCGCGGCCGCCGAACGAAATTTCCGCATTCCGAGCCGGCCGCCGCCCCGCCGCCTGCGGGTGGTACCGCGGTCGTCGCCTCGAGGATGGCGTCCGCGTTCGAGCGCCCGAGCCCCGACGTCCTCGCGTCGAGATCGCAGCGGTTCAAGGCGGAGGCGAAGATCGTTCGGAGCCTCCCCGCGCCGAAGAAGGTGATGGCGTGGACCGGGGGGAAGGTCACGAGCAACAAGGGCGAGGCGCTCGCGAAGTTCCTCGCGAGGAAGGCGGAACTCGGCGAGCGCGTGGATCCGAAGCTGTTGAAAAACGCGGTGAGAGCGACCGCGGAGGCGGCGCAAGTCGCGGTGGACCCGGAGGCGCCGCCGTCGCCGACGGACGCGGACGCGCGAAGGAAGAAGAAGGCGGCGAGATCGGCGGCGAAGGCGGCGAAGAAGATGCTCAAGGTGGAGAAGAAGGCGCTGAAGAGAGCGTCCAAAGAGCTGAGCAAGGCGGCTAAGAAGAACCTGAAGCGGTCGCAGAAGCGCGCGGAGAAGAAGAACGCGCTCTGACGGACGGATGTCGACGAGTGGATGGAAGTACGTCAACGCGCGTCGCGCGTGTCATAGAAGTTAGCTACGCGTAGAAGAGGCGACGCGTCACGTGATGCGTCGCCGCCGAATGAATCTAAAATAGAGGATCTCGTCCGTCGCGCCGTCCTCGTCCCCCCACCGCCGCCCCCACCACCGCTCTCTCGACCGTCTGCTTCATCGCATCAGCACCCCGTCGTCATCCTCACGCCCTCGTGCGTGAGCATGTCGATCAACCCCGCGGGCGCCTGCGGGTGCCTCTTGACGCCGGTTTCCACCTCCTCGTCCGTGATGAGCAGTTGAATCTGTCGAAACGGCGGCTCGCCGCCGGCTTTCCGAACGCCGCCGTTGTGATGCTTCGCCTCGACGAGCCCCATGGACAGCAGCCCCTCGAACGCTCGCACGAGCACGGGCTGCTTCGCTCTGCCCGCCTCGCCCAAAAAGTCGTTCGACGCCATCGTGCGAAGCTCGCTCTCGACGTGTTTAAAGTTAAAACTCAGCATGCGCCGGATCCGGTGCAGCCTCGACATCGCGACGACGGCGCAGAGCTCCAAGACGCTGCTCGAGCTCAGCGAGCGCACGTACGTGTCCGCCATCTGCGTCTGCGTCGCGCGCGCGATGTCGTCAGCGGTGATCGTCCCGAGCGCGCGGTTCATCCTCGACAGCGTCACGAGCGCGAGATCCGCCGCGGCGCGCGGCGTGCACTCGAGGTATTCAAACTGCGTCAACGCGTTCGCCGCCGCGGGTTTGGATAACGCGTCGTCCAACGCGGCGTTAAACCGACGCGCGTACCCGGGCTCGGGCGGGTAGACGAAGACGCTCGAAATTTCTCGCTTCTTCTCGTCGTCCTCCTCCTCCGCCCCCTGTTTGTCGCACTCCGGGAGCCTGAGCGCGTGTCGGACGAGCGCCGCGGCTTTCATTCGTCCCGCGGGCGGCGCCAACAACACGCGGCGATGCGCGAACCGGCTCCGGACGCGCTTCTCGAGGAGCTCCACGGCGTCGTGGCGGCACGTCACGCCGACGACCGCGGCGCTGACGTGCGGTTGCTGCAGGAGGTCCATGATGCTGTACAGCAGCGTCTGCTTCGACGACGCGCCTCTGAGCGTGAAGAGGTCGAACTCCTCGAGGATGAAAATCACCGCGCGGCCGCCGCCTTCGAGCGCTCTCAAGACTTCGCGCATGAACGCGACGTTCTCCGCGAACCCGGCGGCGCGGTTGAACTCGAGCTCCTCCCCGGCGTCGCACAGCTGGCACGCGATCTCGCGCATGCCGACTTTCTCGTCCGAGTGTAACATCCCGGATAAGCGCACGGGTAACACCTTCTCGCCGTGCGTCGCCTTGAGCTCCTTCAACGCGCTGTCGAGCGCCGTCGTTTTTCCGCTTCCTCGCGCGCCCATGAGAAGCACGCTGTTGTTCTGGCCGCCCTCTATCGTGTTGGTGAGGATGTCCACGAGGTGTTTTTGATGCGAAGACAACTCCGGGCAGAAGCACAAGTCCGCGCGCGACGGCGCGTTGTCGTGATACCCGGAGAGGAGGCGCGCGCGGATGAATCGCGCCGCCGCGTCCCCCGCGCACGCGTCGACGACGGGCGCCGCCGGCCGCGCCGATTCCGGCGCCGGCGGCGTCGCCGGCGCGGGTTCCGCCGCCGCCGACGGCTTCGCCGGGGCCTTTGCCGTCGCCGTCGCGATGTTCAGCGACGCCATGATCGTCTCGTTGCGTTTGATGTTGCGCCGTCGCTCGCGTTCAAAGTCGGTGAGACCGACGGATCCGGGCGACGCGGAGAAGCGCGGCGGCGCCGCTTGCGTGGGCTGAATCATCATCATCTCGTCGTCGTCGGCGGCGGCGGCGTCGTCGTCGGCGGCGGCGTCGTCGTCGGCGGCCTCTTCCTCTTCCCTCTCTTCCTGCGTCTCCGCGACGACGTCGTCGTCCTCGAGCGCGGACCGCGCGACCGCGGCGCCGACGTCGGGGGAGACCGCCCCGCCGCCGCCGCCGCCGCCGCGCGGCGAGCGCCTTCGGTTCGACCCTCCCGGCGGCGTCGAGGTCGTCCGCTCCGCGACCGGCGGGGATGTCGCCGCGGGCGGCGCGAGCTGCTGCGTGGGTTGATAAAACGGCGCCGCGTCGTCCATGTCATCCTCGAGCTCGAGGGTATCGTCGTCTTCGTCTTCGTCTTCTTCTTCTTCTTCTTCGTCGTCGTCTTCGCGGTTCGAAGCCCGCGGCGCCGCTTGCGTCGGCGCGACGGCATCCTCCTCCTCGTCGTCGTCCGAGACGTCCTGCGCCGGCGGCGGCGCCGCTTGCGTGGGCTGGCACGACTCCTCCTCGTCCTCCTCTCCGCCCTCCTCCTCCTCCTCCTCGGAGTCGGGCTCCACGTCGATCACCTCCACGGAGTCGTCGTCGTCCTCCTCGAGATCTTTCAGGAGGTTCCTCGTCGGCGTGGATCCCGCACCCGCTCCCGCTCCCGCGCGACCCCCCGCGCTCTGTCTCCTCCGCGCGCTCGTCGACGGCGGCGGCGCCGTCGCGCGCGCGGACGCCGTGCGCGTGATGTCCAACGCGAACCTTCGCGCCGTGGACGCGGGCGCGACGGACGCGGTCCCCGGCGCGGCGAACGTCGCTCGGCGCGTCGATCGCTCCGCCGTCGCCGTCGCCGTCGCCGCCGTCGCGCCGCCGCCGCCGAACGGCGTCGCGGCACCGATCGTCGCCCTGCGCGCGGCGGACGCGTCGCCGCCGCGAGGCGACGTCCGCCGCGTCGCCGTCCCCGGGGGCTCGTTCTCGCGCTCGTCGGACGGCGTCGCCGATCTCGGCGCCACCCCGGCGGTGCGCCCTCTCTTCGTCGTCGTCGCCGTCGCCGTCGCCGCGACGGCGACGGCGACGCTCGATCGCCGCGTCGCCGGCGTCGCCTCCGCGGACCTCCGTCGCTTCATGTCGACGTCGCGCGCTCGCTTCGACCTCCCGCGCGACCTCCGCCGCGCTCGCTCGCGCCGCTGTGCGCGTCGACGCGGAGAGATTTTTGTATTTTCTCCCGCCGCTGCCGCCCGGGTTGCCCGCTCGCTTCCGCGTCGGTTACGTTGAGTCTGCGGGTCAACTCATCGGTGACACGGTGAGTCGGTCGGTTACGCGCAAATTTGATCGTACGTTGTAGGGTCAACAACTTCGCGACGTTCGAGAACCTCTCTTTTAATCTCGCGGTGAAGTTCATAGCAACAAAAATGCAGCAGACTAAATGCTCTGTGGGGAGATCCTCATATGCCCCGCCCTTGTCCCGACCCCGCCTCCGACGTCAGGCGCTGTTTCGCGCACGCGTGATAGCCCGGATCACGGGTCACGCCACGTCCGAACTCACGATTCCCGACCGGCGGCCGCGCATCGCACTGTTTCGCGCGCGCTCCACGCTCGCGCGCGCCGGTTCGTACTCCCGCGAAGGCGCCTTCGAACGCCGCGGCATCGACACGCGCCGATTCCAGCGTCGAGCGCGACCGCGACCGCGTCGGAGGCGCGCCGTCGCCCTCGCGCGTGACGAGCGGATATTTGTGTCCGACGATTTTTTTGTCTGCACTTCGATGGGACGAAGGGACAACTCGCTCGACAAAGACGCGTGCGCGAGCGCGCTGGAGCGCGGGGAGCCGCGCGCGTCCGCGATGAGCGCGAAGAGCGCGCCCGCGGACGTCGCGAACGGCGTCCCCGACGCCGAGGGCGCGCCGAACTATCGAACCTCGGTGCGCGCCCTTTCGCGATCTTGCCGTTCGGAGAAGCAACCACCCAGAGACAAGACGTCGATTCTTCCGTCGCCCGCTCGCGCGTTGACCTCCTCGCGCGCGCCGCTGACGCGTTCCCTTCCGCTCGCGATTCTTCCGTTCGCAGATGAACGCCGTGATGCTCGACGACCTCGCGATCCCGACGCAAGCGATGAAACTCACGGGTGCGCGCGGTCCCCCGCGGTGCCCCCCGCGCCGCCAAGATATTTTCCAACTTCGGTCTTGTCATACACGTCTACGATCGATCACGAATCGATCGATCGATCGCGCGCGTCGCCCGCCTCCTCCGCTCGCCTCCGCGATGACAGAAGCTGACGCCCCCCCGTCCGCCCCCTCCTTCGCCGCGACCGTCTCGCAGAGGAGGAGAAGCTCGTGCACATGCAGCGGAGCCACCAGGCGCGCAAGCACCGAACGCAGCACGACAAGACGGAGGAGGGGCGATGGGACGCGGGTCCGATCCCCGCGGAGAATCCGTCGAAACCGTCGCGGCGGAAGACCGTGCGCCTGGGACTGGGTTTGGACGGCAAAGCGGAGGTGTTCATCGTGAACAAGCGCGTCGGCGAGGAGTCCCCGGTCGGGAGCGCGATGAACCTCATTCACCCCGCGGACGCGAGCGGGCCGGGGGCGGGACCGTCGCCGTTCAAGCGAGACGCGGCGGACGCGGGAGCACCGGGGACGCGCTCCGCCGGCGACGGGTCCGTCAGAGCGCCGCGCGAGAGCAGCGGCGAGAGCAGCAGCGACATCACCGAGGAGGATGATGACATCGCGAGCGCGGTGAAGGCGACGCTGCGATCGCTGAACGAGTACGAGCACGAGCACGCGCCGGGGAGGGGGGACGAGAAAGCGGGGGCGACGCGCGGTTGGAACGCGGAGCTCGCGAGTCGCCAAAAGAGCAGGAACCTCGACGACGTGCTCAGCGCGAGCGACCGCGAGACGATGCTGAGGTGCGTTCTATACACTGGTTCCCATACGACCCCGTCGGCGTGGTGAACGTCAGTCCTTGAGGACTTTTCCCGGCGCTTCTCTCCGCTCACCCCTCGCTTTCAATCCCGACACACCTCGACGCCTTTCAACTCCACCTGACGCCTATGAACTCCACCCCGACAATCGCTTTGTATGGAACGACCCTGAGGGAACTCCGCGTGGAGAAGATCCAAGGCGTCGCGCTCATGCTCGAGCACGCGAAGATGGACGACCTGGCGAGCTTCCTGAGCGTCGCGACCGAGTACGACATCGATCTGAACCACGTCCACGCGAGAAACCTCTCGGGGACGACGGCGCTGCACGCGGCGGCGGCGAGCAACGCGAGAACCGTCATGGAGTATTTAGTCACGAACGTGTGCGTCGACGTGAACGCGGAAGATAACTGGCGGCGGACGCCGCTGGACGAGGCGAACACGTTCGGGCACGAGGACGCGGCGCGGTACCTGGTGTCCGCGGGGGGCGTGACGTCGACGCGGCGGAGCTTCGCGTACGAAGGCGTCGACTTCCCGACGATGCCGCCCCGAGCGTCCGCGGGGCAGGAGAGTCTCATCGGGAGCGAATCGTACGCGAACCTGCAGGCGTTCATGATGAACTCGGCGAGCGGAGGGACAAGGTCGGCGTCGCTCCCCGGGAGCGCGTTGAACACCCCGGGGCAGAGCGGCCACGGCGACACCGCCGCGCTGAGGGCGCTGCACGTCAACGGCGGTCCGAGGACGTCGACGTCGCGGCTGTCGCAGGTCAGGGTGGCGCCGTCGCGGCCGGAGACGCCGATTTCGCAGCCGGAGACGCCGACGTCCGCGGTCGATTACCAGCAGCTGGATCGCTCCAACACCCCCCTGTCCGGCGGCGAGATTGACAACATTCTCGCGACGATGGACGCGTCCGTGACCAGCGAGAGGTTCGGCGGCGGCGTCGGCGGCCGCGGCGGCGGCATCGAGGACTGGGAGCTCCTCACCACGGACGTGACCGTGAACGAGCTCATCGGCGAGGGCGCGTTCGGGGAGATTCGAAGCGGTCACTGGCGCGGGTGCCCGGTCGCGATCAAGACGCTGAAGACCGCGGTCGTGACGGATCAGATCGCGATCAAGGAGTTCAACCGCGAGATGGCCATCTGGAGCAAGCTCGTGCACCCGTTCATCGTCCAATTTTTAGGCGTCGGGTACAAAGCCGGTCAGCCGCCGATCATGTGCTGCGAGCTCATGTCCGGCGGGTCCCTGCAGCGCCGTCTGCACGACCTAAAACTCGAAGGGAAGAACATGAACTTCGACGAGGGGTTCCGAATCGCGCAGAACATCGCGTCCGCGCTGACGTACATGCACTCTCGGAGGCCGTTCGCGGTGCTGCATCGGGATTTGAAGCCGGCCAACGTGCTGCTGACGGCGGAGGGCGTGGCGAAGCTCGCGGACTTTGGCCTGTCGAAGATGCTGTCGGTCAAGACGCCGCGGTCGCCGCGGTCGCCGACGCCGAGCCAGATGGGCTCGCCGGCCGTCAGCCCGACGGGGGACGATTCCGACAAGGACAGCCCTTTCAAAGCGGCCGGATCCGGACGCGGCGGCGCCGGACGCAAAAAGAGAGAAGGGTCCCCGGAGGAGAAGCGAGCGGAGATTTTCGAAGAGAAGGTGTACGGCCAGCTGTACGATCACCAGTTCTTGATGACCGGCGAGACGGGAGCGTACAAGTACATGGCCCCGGAGGTGTTCCGACACGATTTCTACGGCCTCAAGTGCGACCTGTACTCCTTCGCCATCGTCGCGTTCGAGCTCTTCGAAGGTTTGCTCACGCTCAGAGACCCGGTGTCGTGGGCGCACAGAGCCACGGGCGAGGAAGCGCTGAGACCAGGGTGGGCGTTCATGGCCGCGTACGGCACGCGCCGGTGCCAGATGATGACGCAGCTCGTGGAGCAGTGCTGGCACCCGGACCCGAACGAGCGGCCGACGTGCGCGGTCGTTTCGAAGATCATGAGGAACATCGGTCGGCTGTCCAAGTACGACAAGGCGGAGAAGAGCCCGGGCAAGGCGGGCGGGAAGCGAGCGGGAGGCCCAAAAGGGGCGAAAGAGAGCGGCGGTGCGGCGCCTTCGAAGGCGGAGGAGGAGCCGGCGCCGTCGTGCGGGTGCGTCGTCATGTGAGCGACGGCGCCCGGGAGGGGGGGGGGGCACCGCCCGACCCCCCAAAACCGCGCGGACGTTTTATTTTCGCCGCCAAGCCCGCGTTCGCGGGACGCGGACCCTAATATGATTGATACATACATACATACTAATATGATTGACAAACACGACCACCATCTAACCTCGCGCCCGTCGCTCAACGCGCGTTGCCTCCGGTCGCGTCGCCCGACTCCCCGTCAGCGCGCACGCGGTCGCCGATCGCGCGCAGCTTCCGACTGATGAGCTCGTACGACGTAAACGTGATCGCCGCCGCGGGCGTCGTCCTGATCAAGTTCGTCCCGACGCCTCTGTAGAACGCCCGCACGCCCCCACCCTCTCTATGTATCCTACGCATCAGACAAAACACCCCCTCGAACGGCCCGAACCCTCGCACGTGCATGTGCGAGCGTATCACCTCGTGCGGGTACGTCACGACGCTCGCGGTGAGTTTCGCGACGGCGCTGGCGACCATGAGCTCGGACGCGGCGAGATCCGTCACCCTGGCGCCGTCGCCCTTACGCCGCGCCATCTCGAGCTTGAGCTGCTCGTACACCGGGAACTGAATCGCGACGTGCGAGATCCCGAGCAACGACGGCGCGAGGCCGCTGTACGCGCCTCGTAAGCCCTCCTCGGTGGCGAGTCGGTACAGCCCGTTGGCGGTTGACGTGTACGGCGCGCGTCGGGGAAGGCTGCTCGCGAGCGCGGCGCTGGATTGCACCTGGAGGCGCGTCTTGACGACCCAGAGCGGGTTCGTCGTGAGGACGGTCGCCGCGCCCGCGCCGGCGGCGGCGAGCATGTGCCGCAGCGGCCGCGACTCGTCCGTCGGCGTCGGCGTCGACGTCGACGTCGACGCGGCGTCGGCGGCTCCGATCCCGTCTCCGATCCCGTCGCCGTCTCCGTCTCGGACGCGCTCTCCGCCCGCGCGCTCGCTCCCGCCCCCCTCGCCCGCGGCTCTCGCCATCGCGCCCTTCAAACCCTCGTACACGGTGAAGTACACCGCCCAGTTTGGCAGTAACGCCACGATCGTGGGCGTTAACCCGCGGTATAACGCCCTCGGCCCTTCGTTCTTCACGATGTGCGACAGCGACTCGTACGTGGAGACGTACGCGCGCGAACCCCCCGGCGTAACCTGCAGCCTCGTCTTCAGAACGTCCAGAGGGCACACGACCGTCGCGGCGATGACGCCCGCGCCCGCGCCGGAGACCGCGTTCGCGACGCGCGGGTCGAGGACCGCGAGCTGCGCCGCGCGAAGCGGCGACCGGACGCGGACGGACGCGCCGGGATCGAGCGCGGACGGCGCGGCGAACGCGGGATGGTCGCGCCGCGATGCCCGTCGCGACGACGACGCCGACGACGGCGCCGACGTCGACGCGGAGCGCGACGCGGCGACGCGCATTGCGACCGCCGCGGCGATCGCGCTCGTGCGCGTCGCGAACGCCGGTCGCGCGTCCGTCGCGCGCTCGCCGGTCGCGCGTCCGACTCCGGACGTTGATGCCGCCTCGCGCCGCGCCGCCGATCCGTCGCCCGGCGCCATCGCCCTCGCCGCCGTCGCGCCGGCGCGTATCGTGCCCGCCGCGCGTCCTCGGACGGTCCCCGCGATCGGGCTCGACCGTTCCTCGCCGCCCGTGCGCGTCCTCGCGCGCCGGGGAGTGCCCGCGGCGTCCGCGCGCGGCGACGTCTCGACGCGTCTTCTCAGCCGTCTATTCGCGCTCCGCCAGTGCACTTTCAGATGACTTTTCGCCAGCGCGCGCGTTTCGAGACCGCGCCGCGGCGTTCTTTTTCGAGTCCGTCTGCGGGTTTTCTCGTGTCGTCACAAGTCACTCGTCTAATAACAATCATCCCGTCCCCCCACCCCCCCCCCCCCCCCCCCCCCCCCCCCCCCCCCCCCCCCCCCCCCCCCCCCCC
>MDSW01066431.1_pt1 | contig 11395 bp, 7 predicted proteins | sample 811171 | NCBI WGS metagenome assembly MDSW01 (sample SAMN05326641, study PRJNA326480) | marine metagenome | isolation source: seawater | place: Atlantic Ocean: North West | collected 2012
TCTGCACCGGTACCAATTAATGCCTTTGCAGCTTCAGCAGTAGCAATATTGCCAGCTATTATTTGTGTTTGATTACTTACACGCTTAATCCTATCAACCTGTTCTATAACCCTGGTGGAGTGTCCATGGGCTGTGTCTACAACAACAACATCGACTCCTGCATCGATCAATGATTCAGCGCGCTCAAAACCAATATCTCCAACTCCAGTTGCCGCCGCTGCACGCAACCTACCATGAGTATCTTTGCAGGCATTAGGAAAATTTTGCGCTTTATCTATATCCTTGACTGTAATCAGACCAACACAATGTTCTTGTTCATCAACCACAAGTAGTTTTTCTATACGATGAGCATGAAGCAAGCGCTTCGCTTCATCCATGTCCACTCTTTCGCCAACAGTAATCAGGTTACGTGTCATCAGCTCCTTAATAGGCTGGGCAGCATCACTGGCAAATCTTACGTCACGATGCGTAATAATTCCCACAAGTTTGCTAGTGTCTTCATCGATGACCGGAATACCTGATATTAAATGCGATTGCATAAGTCTTAATGCATCATCAAGAGACTGCTCCGGATAAATTGTTATTGGATTAACTACCATACCTGATTCGTAACGCTTGACCTTTCGAACCTCGTCCGCCTGCTTATCTATATCTAAATTTTTATGTATCACTCCTATACCACCAGCCTGAGCCATGGCTATCGCCATCTCAGCTTCTGTAACTGTATCCATAGCCGATGAGATAAGAGGTATTCCAAGCTCAATAGATTGAGTCAAACGTGTTAGCGTACTAGCTTCACTAGGTAGTATTCCTGATTCTGCCGGTTCTAGCAGTACGTCGTCAAAAGTAAGTGCATCACGAATGTTCATGTCAACATCGCCTTAAATTAGGGCATGGAGTTGACAGACCTTATATACACAACCCTTTCCATTCGACAAGAAAAACAAGCACATTACTTAATTAACTTCCCTTAAATTCAGTTCCTATAATATATATTTCTTTAGAATCACTGCGACTCGCGGCTGGTTTATATCGTTTAACTTTCCCAAAGCTTTTACGCATGCAAGAAAATAAAGCTGGTTCATCAGCACCTTGCAAAATTTTTACAACAAAAAAACCTCCATCAATAAGTGCATCACAAGCAAATCTCAATGCTTCTTCAGCTAAGGCCATGGTTCGCAGATGATCAGTTTTCGAATGCCCAGTGGCGGCGGCGGCCATATCAGACAAAACTCCATCAGCTTTACCTAATGTTAGATGGCGTAATTCTTCCGGAACTTTTGTATCAAATAAATCACCCTGTAAAATAGTCGCTCCCTTAATGGGCAAAATCTCATTAATATCAAATGCAATCACTTTACCTCCCGATATTTCTGGTAACACTTTTTCAACTGCTATTTGAGTCCACCCACCAGGAGCAGCGCCTAAATCTACAACTTTTATCCCGGGCTTAAATAATTTAAATTTTTCATCAATTTGACTAAGTTTATAAGCTGCACGGGAACGGTATCCATCCTTCCGTGCTTCTTGAACATAAGGATCATTTAGTTGACGTTGTAGCCATTGGGTAGAGCCAATTTTTCTTCTACGCGCGGTTTTAACACGCTCTGTTTGCCGCCTTACCCCTCCATCGCCAATTTTAGAGCCCCTACTCGATTTAGTGCCTTGTCCTCTAGCCATCAATTTATAACCTTAAATGCGCTATAGCTCAGTCTATATCTTTACTTATATGATGCAACATAACCTATAACAAACCCATATATCTAGTTGTTGTGAATGCTACACAGATATACCGTTATGTGGTATGAAAAGCGCACTACTAATAGTTGGGGGATCGTCTAATGGTAGGACTGCGGACTCTGACTCCGCCAATGGTGGTTCAAATCCACCTCCCCCAGCCAATATTTTGATCAGACCATATATTTATATATATAGTTAATTCAAAAGTTAATATTTTTTGGAACTTCAAAAATCTGGCCCGGATAAATCAAATCAGGATCCCTGATTTGGTCTTTATTAGCTTCATAAATTAATGTATACTGAATGCCTGATCCATAACGTTCACGAGCGATTCTCCACAGATAATCACCTGGTTGGATTATTACTGATCTGCCAGCAGGAAATTTAACGTGTGAGTCCGCTCTTACAAACGGAATCTCAGAACGAGCTACTACGTTTCCATCTGGTTTAACCTGATCAACCCTTAATTTGTATTGTCCTGGATCAACTTTATCCTTTGGGACCAGACTCCACCTATTTTTTTTGTTAGTTTTAGTTCGCCCAATTAATTTATTATTAACATATACTTGGACAGTACTATCCGGCGATGAAGTACCAGATAATGCTAGTTTACCAGTATCATTGTAATCAACCGACGCTATTGACACTTCTGGTTTTTTCTCTGGTTTTTTTTCATCCTTTGTAGGCGTTTGCATTACTTCTGAGGGTTTAGAACCATCACGAGCCATCGATACTGCTAGCGAACCCGTTCCTTTTTCCGGCACTAACAGAACAACTACCCTATCAGATTTTACTGGTTTGCTATCGCCACATTCTGCAACCAAGCTAAGTTGTCGTTCTCCTGGGCTCAGGGGTTCTACTGGTAAAATAACCCAATCTCCTCTCCTATCAGCTGTTGTTTTTCCGATGATATTTTTATCATCACTTACAGTAACTATGCAGTCTGGCAATGCATTTCCAGCAATTACTACGTTGCCATTTTTATCGACTCGTACTATGTCAAATTTAGGTAATTTTGATTGTTTATCAACTTCTGTTAGTTGAACAGGAGGTTTGGGTTGTTTGGGTTTTTCTGTTTTCAGTATATTTTGTTGAGCTTGTTTTGGTAACGTTTCCGGAGAAGGTAGCTGGTAAAAAACAACTACTCCAATAATTATCGCCACTGCTAAGGCAGCAACACCAAAAATGACTAGTGGACGATTCACTTCAGCTACCCTGCAAACTTTCTGTTAATATAAAAACAATTTAAACTTTAAAATTAGAATCAAGATATTACGTGTAGCGGTTCAAGGCAATCGGTGGAATACATGATTTAAACTAAACCTCTATTATATTGGTATAAACTTATATGAAAAAAATAAAATCACTTTGTGTTTATTGCGGATCTTCTGAAAAAGGTCCAGCAAAACACCTTCTTGACGCAAAAGAACTTGGCTATGCTATTAGCAAAAGAAAAATAAATCTGATTTATGGTGGAGGTCAAGTTGGCGTCATGGGGGCAGTAGCAGATGCTGTAATTGAAAACAATGGGACTGTAACTGGAGTTATTCCTGAGTTTTTAATGCGTCAGGAGGTTGGACATACAGGCATTACCAAGCTAGAAATAGTATCTTCGATGCATGAGCGTAAAGCTCGGATGGCAGAACTATCAGACGGTTTTATAGTTTTGCCAGGAGGTTTAGGCACACTCGAGGAATTATTTGAGATAGTAACATGGAAACAACTAGGCTTACATAATAAGCCAATAATAGTTTTTAATAGTGATGGATATTGGGATAATTTACAGAAAACAATCAAAAATATGTCCGCCATAGGATATCTTCGTCCTGAAAATATTGAATTAGCTCTATTTGTAAATAAAATAGATGAAATTTTTTCTAAATTAAACTAGTTTACGGATATATAAATAAAATAAAAAAAGTTAGCTGACCTATAACGCAAAAATCATCTATATATCTCTCTTGCACCAGATGGCTTAGCAGCCTATTTTGCGCTGAAATAATTTCTTTTAGTCTATAAATATAATACAAAAATTATACTCGCCTAAAATATATACAGACACATGTATTAATTCGACGGATAAAATACTAATTAAGCACCTAATATTTGATAGGACATAGAAAAGTTTACAATAAATGAGGCAAATATGATCGACTTGATATCCATTGCAAAAACAGAAGCCAGCGGAGGAGATCTCTTTGGAAAACTAAAAGCGCTTTACCAAAACTCCGATGTTCGTCCTGATGGATACCCAGATGCAGTGGTTTGGCAAGGAGGTAGTTTCGGAGGAACAGTAAACCCGGTCGCACATTCGCTGACAGATGCTTATGCGCTTCTTGGAACTGTAGCAGCAATCGATATTTTAGGTTTACCTTTCTATGCTGTACCAATGTGGTCTCAGTATCGTCATGATACGGCACTTTCGTGCCTAGGATGGTTTGGTAATATGCCGTGTATATCTATTAAATGGTCGACCGCGGGTGACGCTTATGTAAGCGATGACAAAGGAAATAAAGTAGTCGTAATGGGAAAATCTGGAAACGCTCCTTTACGAACACAGGCAGGGGTATATTGTAATGTCAGGCCATACGGACCGATTACAGTAGTACGGTGTATGCCCTGTTTACCATATTCACAAGATCGGCCTAAATTTAATGTAGATTCTGATACAGGCCTGATTCATTCAGAAATGAATTCGCCAGGGATCCAAATGGCATATGCTAATCGTCTGTTTTTAAAAATGGTTCATGAGAGCGGTAAACTTGGGCGGGTAGCAATGAAACCAACCCAAGCCATGGAAGATGGTATCAACGCTGGACTGCATGCTTGGATGCTAAAAGACACAAAATTTGAAGTAGGCAGAAAATATGCTGTCGACCCATACGAAGAGCATAAAGATAATATTGATAAGATTGTTGCTCTTCTTCCTAAAGACTTTAAAGCTGGAATGGAAGAATGGGGAGGACAAATAGAACAACATATTGCCGACACCAATTATGGCTTATTGTTGTGGGATCTTATAGAAAAAAGAGAATGTATTGTCCTAGCTACTGATCTGGATGGAGATAGATTGACCGATCTTTTAGCAGATGTGTCAGATCCATTAAGAAATTTTGCTAAAAGAGTTATGGATCAAACAGGTCAAAATATCAATATTAATACACTATGGTCAGATATGGGTTATACCACTGGTAATGGACGAGATATGACTTCAGTAATGCATCGTACAAATGGACCAGCTATTCATGAACAAACTCTTGGCTCTGCGGATGCAATGTTACTGAGACTGCTAGATGGAGATGAATGGGTTAATGGCACTAAACAACCCTATGATCCACGAATACACTTTGTACTAATAAGAGACGCTTATATAGATGCAAATCCAGATAACGAATCGCTAAAGAACTGGCTCGATGACGTCCTAGAAATTTTTGATTCAATCTATGCTGTAAATAGGCCCGGATTTATTGAAGGATATAAGCAGTTAAAAGAAAAAATTACGCCTTGGAGTGACTAGATATTAGTAGTCAATCTAAATAAGCTGTTAATTATTCATCGAACGCATTGCTAACTCTAATCCATCGAGTGTTAAAGGAAACATTCGTCCCTCCAAGAGTTCGCTGACCATGCCTGCAGACTGAAAATAACGCCAGCGATCCTTCGGTAAAGGATTTAACCAGCTTACACTTGGGTATGTTTTAACTAGACGCCGGAGCCAAACTTCACCTGATTCTTCGTTCCAATGTTCTACGCTGCCTCCTGGATGGGCTATTTCATAGGGGCTCATGGCGGCATCCCCAACAATTATCAGTTTATAGTCCGACGGGTATGTATGCAAAAGATCCCAAGTTGCAAGACGCCGAGACTGTCGCCTCCTATTTTCTCTCCATACTGTTTCATATATACAATTATGGAAGTAATAATATTCTAGATGCTTGAACTCTGTCCGAGCAGCTGAAAATAATTCTTCACACGTGCTAACATGACTATCCATAGATCCTCCAACATCAAAAAGCAGTAATACTTTTACTGCATTATGACGCTCCGGAACCATTTTAATATCTAACCACCCTCCATTGCGCGCAGTTGAAGATACTGTGTCATCGAGATCAAGTTCATCAGCTGATCCTTCTCGCGCGAATTTACGTAACCTCCTAAGAGCCATCTTAATATTTCTGGTGCCTAACTCAACGTCAGCATCTAAATCACGAAATATTCTCTTATCCCATACTTTAACTGCTGAATAATTTCTATTTTTATCCTGGCCAATTCTTATGCCCTCAGGGTTATATCCATTTGCACCAAAAGGTGATTTCCCCTGCGTACCAATCCATTTATTTCCTCCTTGATGTCGTCCTTTTTGTTCTTCTAGACGCTGGCGCAATGTTTCCATTAGCTTTTCCCAGCCTCCAAGAGATTCAATTTGCTTTTTTTCCTCTTCGGTAAGAATTAACTCACCCATTTTCTGTAGCCATTCCTCTGGAATCTCTGAAACCTCTTCATCAAAGTCTACTGGTTCAAGTCCACGAAAAATACTACCAAAAACTTGATCAAAACGATCAATATGACTTTCATCTTTAATCAAAATTGTACGAGATAAATAATAAAAGTCATCAACCTGATAATTACCCAGGCCTTTGTTTAAAGCTCCTAGTAAATCCAGGTATTCTCTGAGGGAAACAGGTACATCTAACCGACGAAGTTCATTAAAGAATTTAGAAAACATGGGTTTAAAAAGCCATATACACTGGATAATTAGTCATTCGCACGTTCACGGCGATTTATAAATGCTAATCTTTCCAATAGATGAACATCTTGTTCAGATTTTAGTAATGCTCCATAAAGTGGAGGAATTAGTTTTGTTGGATCATTTGTGCGTAAAACATCAGCATCTATTTCTTCTGCTAATAATAACTTCAGCCAATCCAATAATTCCGACGTAGAAGGTTTTTTCTTTAACCCTGGAACATCCCTCAATTCATAAAATACTTGTAAAGCTTCCCGTAGCAATTTCTTCTTGATATTTGGATAGTGCACATCAACAATTTGCTGCATTGTATCTTCGTCAGGAAACGTAATATAATGAAAAAAGCATCTACGCAGAAACGCATCCGGTAGTTCTTTTTCGTTGTTCGATGTGATTAATACTATTGGACGGTTTTTACTAATAATTGTGGTTTTAGTTTCATAGATATGGAATTCCATCCTATCTAGTTCCAGTAATAAATCATTCGGAAATTCTATATCGGCTTTATCAATCTCATCAATTAAAATAACCGGACGTACATCGCTCTCAAATGCTTCCCATAGTTTGCCAGGTAAAATATAATTGCTGATATCTTGAACACGCTCATCGCCCAGTTGACCATCACGCAACCGTGCGACGGCATCATAGTCATATAACCCATGCTGCGCTTTAGTTGTTGATTTAATGTGCCATTCAATTAGTGGAGATCCAAGAGATCTTGCTATCTCATGAGCTAATACAGTTTTACCCGTACCCGGTTCACCTTTAACAAGTAAAGGTCTCTGTAAAGTGATTGCGGCATTAACTGAGACTTTCAAGTCATCAGTAGCAACATAAGTATCAGTACTTTCAAACGACATAGACTGTCCAATTTATTGAATTACTTAAACTAAACATTACAAAATTATCCTATATTTTTTTTATAAAGCCTTCAATTGAAGTCAACGCATTTGAAACCCTAGCAATATCAGGGCCACCTCCTTGAGCCATATCTGGCCTACCGCCTCCGCCCTTGCCTCCTAAAGCCTCGACACCTAATCGAACAAGATCGACCGCACTAACTTGCTTAATCAAATCATTTGTTACTCCGACAACAATAGAACCTTTGCCATCATATATACCTATTATTACTACAATACCGGAACCTAATTGTGATTTTAAATCATCAACCATAGACTTTAGTTCGCGAGGAGGAATATCTGTTAAAGACCGACCTATATACTTAATGCCATTTATATCTTTATGGGGTGTTTCAACAGATGAATTACCATTAGTTACTAATTTTCTCCTAGTTTCTTCCAACTCACGCTCTAGTTTACGGCGCTCCTCCAGAACTTGTGATACCCTCATAGGTACATCAGCCGGCGATGATCTTAGTATATTAGCTGTTGAATTCAATAATTTTGTTTGCTCTTCAAAGTGGCGCCGAGCATCAATCCCGGTTAAGGCCTCAATTCTTCTAATACCCGAAGAAACACCGCTCTCAGACACAATAGTAAATAAACCTATTTCTCCAGTATTATTAACATGTGTGCCTCCACAGAGTTCTGTAGAAAAATTCTTTCCATTATTAATACCATCGTCAATATCTATTGAACCTCCCATAGTTACCACACGCACTTCATCCCCATACTTTTCCCCAAATAAAGCTAAAGCTCCTGCTTGAATTGCGTTATCAGGGCTCATTAGTAATGTTTCCACAGGAGAATTTAATCCTATACGCTTATTAACGAGATCCTCAACGGCACTTAGTTCTTCAGGTGAAATAGGTTTGGGCTGACTTATATCAAAACGTAATCTATTAGGCGCAACCAATGAGCCTTTTTGAGTTACGTGATCACCTAATTGAGTTCGCAAGGCTTGATGTAAAAGGTGCGTAGCTGAATGATTAGCTCGTAATCGATCTCGACGCAGAGCGTCAACTTGTAACTCTACCACGTCTCCAACATTAATTGGTTTTTGGAACACTTTGCCATAATGCACATAAAGCGTTCCTAGTTTCTTTTGTGTATCCGTAACTCTAATTTCACAGCCTTCATTACTTATTAGAGTTCCAGTATCTCCCATTTGGCCGCCGGATTCTCCATAAAATGGAGTTTGGTTCAGTACTAATGCAACTTCATCACCAATGTCGGCTCTATTAACTATTTCATTTTTAACAATTATTGACGCAATAACACCTTCTGCAACATCAGTTTCATATCCTAAAAATTCACTTGCTCCGCTTATATCGTTAACATCAAACCAAACATCATCAGTTGCGGCTTCTCCTGATCCAGACCAAGCTTGACGGGCTAATTGACGTTGTTCTTCCATAGAGTTATTGAATGCCTTAATATCAACACTTCTACCTTGACCTCTCAATATGTCCTCAGTCAGATCAATGGGAAAACCAAAAGTATCATAGAGACGAAACGCAACCGCTCCAGATAGGTTTTGACCTTCTCCTAACCTTGAGGTTTCATCCTCTAATAGTTTTAGTCCCCGATCTAATGTCTGCTTGAAACGATCTTCCTCTAACTTAAAAGTTTCACTAATTAGTAGTTGGGCTCGACTCAATTCACTAAAAGCCTGACCCATTTCCGTTACCAAAACTGGCACCAAACGGTGCATTAAAGGGTCTTTACAGCCTAACATATGGGCATGACGCATAGCTCTCCGCATTATCCTTCTCAAGACATATCCACGACCTTCATTAGAGGGCAATACACCATCTGCAATAAGAAAAGAACAAGCGCGCAAATGATCCGATATGACTCTGTGACTTACAGCCTGATCTCCATCGGCAGATACGCCTGACTCTTCCGCTGATGCTTCTATGAGAGTTCTCATTAGATCTATTTCATAATTATCATGTTTACCTTGCAACACAGCTGATAAACGTTCTAGCCCCATCCCAGTGTCTATAGACGGTTTTGGCAAAAGCTCGCGCTTACCTGGTTCATGCTGCTCAAATTGCATAAAAACTAGGTTCCAGATCTCAATAAACCTGTCTCCATCTTCTTCGGGTGAGCCAGGTGGCCCTCCTGGTATCTGGTCACCATGATCATAAAATATTTCTGAACAAGGACCGCACGGTCCCGTATCGCCCATCTGCCAAAAGTTATCATTAGTAGCTATACGAATAATTTTATCATTAGATAAACCAGCTATCTTTTTCCATAAATCGTAAGCCTCATCATCGTCTTCATAAACAGTTACTAATAAACGGTCTGGTGACAATCCGTATTCTTTAGTAATTAAAAACCAAGCTAATTCAATCGCTGTATCTTTAAAATAATCACCAAAGGAAAAATTCCCCAGCATTTCAAAAAAAGTATGATGGCGAGCAGTATAACCAACATTTTCTAGATCATTATGCTTACCACCCGCACGAACACATTTTTGTGAGGTTGTTGCGCGCTTATAAGGTCGTTTTTCAGCTCCTGTAAAAACATTTTTAAACTGAACCATTCCAGCATTTGCAAATAACAATGTCGGATCATTATGTGGGACAAGAGATGAGGACCGAATGATTTCATGACCATGATTAGAAAAGTAGTCTAAAAAGGTAGAACGTATTTCGTTAGTAGTTGCCATATTTAAAAGAACACACCCTCATAAATAATATTATAGCCATAAGATAGATTGTTTTAGCTTTTGTATATAATCAGTTTCATCAATTATATTTTTATCACATATCTAGTATATAAAGACATTTTTATTTTTTACCTCGCTTCAAAATAACTGTCGATGGGTGTTTGAAGCAAGGTCTAGTTATATAAAAAAACGGCGCCAAATTGACGCCGTTAAATATTATCTATATCAGATTTCAGTCTATATTCTAATATTTGTTTTTAACTTGTAGGAGTTTCTTCTACATCTTTATTTTCTGTATTTACTACTTCAGAAGCTCCCAACACTACTTCAGATATCAATCCAGCATTTGTTCGAATTCGTTGCTCTATATTTGTTGCTAATTCTGGATGGTCTATAAGGTATGCTTTTGAATTTTCTCTTCCTTGTCCAATTCTTTCATCCCCACAAGAAAACCATGACCCAGACTTTTCAATTATTCCAGCCTGAACACCTAAATCAATCAGTTCTCCCATCTTAGAAATACCCTCTCCATACATAATATCAAATTCTATTACTTTAAAAGGTGGAGCAAGCTTATTCTTTACCACTTTAACTTTCGTTTGGTTTCCAACTATTTCGTCTCGTTCTTTAATTGATCCAATTCTACGAATATCGAGACGTACAGACGCATAAAACTTTAATGCATTTCCTCCTGTAGTCGTTTCTGGGCTTCCAAACATTACACCTATTTTATGGCGTATCTGATTTATAAATATAATTGTGGTATCTGATTTTGATATTGATCCTGTTAATTTCCTTAACGCCTGACTCATAAGTCTCGCATGTAAACCAGGCAAACTATCACCCATCTCTCCTTCAAGTTCAGCGCGCGGAACCAGAGCCGCTACACTATCAACAACGAGAATATCTAAAGCCCCAGAACGAACTAACGTATCCGTAATTTCTAGTGCTTGCTCACCTGTATCTGGCTGAGATATTAATAAGTCATCCAAATCTACGCCTAACTTTCGAGCATAAACAGGATCAAGAGCGTGCTCAGCATCAACAAAAGCACACGTTCCTCCAGCTTTTTGAGATTCTGCTATGACATGTAAAGCCAAAGTAGTTTTACCCGAACTCTCGGGACCATAAATCTCTATTACCCGTCCTTTAGGCACCCCACCTATTCCCAAAGCTATATCAAGACCAAGTGAACCAGTGGAAATTGTCTGCACCTCAACCGCTTGATCATCGCCTAAACGCATGACCGAACCTTTACCAAAAGCTCGCTCTATTTGTCCCAGAGCTGCATCTAGCGCTTTAGTTTTATCTTCCATACTTTCTTTCTCA
>MDSW01093000.1_pt1 | contig 11395 bp, 10 predicted proteins | sample 811171 | NCBI WGS metagenome assembly MDSW01 (sample SAMN05326641, study PRJNA326480) | marine metagenome | isolation source: seawater | place: Atlantic Ocean: North West | collected 2012
CGACGCGAATCGAATCGAATCGCCGCGTCGCCGTCTGACGCGCGCGTTCGCGCCGACGCATCGCGCGCGCGGCGTCGTCGCGAACGCGGCGCGCGCGACGCGACGCGACGCGACGAAATTTTCGCGATTCGGCGCGCGCGCGAAAACGCGCGAAAACGCGTCGCGTCGGCGTCGGCGGCGACGAATCGAATCGCCGCGCGCGCGCGGGCGCGTCGACGTCACGGCGCGTCCGCACACGACGGCGCGCGCGACGCGCGCGAGGGCGTTGGAGCGCGACGCGACGCGCGCGATGGCGACGGCGATGATGACGACGACGACGCGCGGCGCGACGCGCGGCGGTGGGACGACGCGCGCGACGACGGGCGGAGCGACGGGACGGCGCGCGCTTATCCAGAGGCGGCGGCGAGGCGAGGGCGCGACGGCGAGCGCGGGGACGGTGGCGCAGCCGGACGCGAGGGACGTGGAGGAACTGTACGGGCAGAACGGGGCGTGCGCGATCGCGCCCAAGTACTCGCCGGCGGTGGTGAGAGAGCGCGCGATGCGAGGGCCGGGGGAAGCGGCGCGGACGGCGGCGCGGTGCGGGGAGATCGTGTTCAACGCCACGGCGTTCGCGAGTGGGTTGCTGTACGATAAGTTGAACGAAACCGAACGCGTGGTGAGTCGAAGCGAGCAGCTGAGGGTGCAGTTGGCGAAGTTGGGGCCGTCGTTCGTCAAGGCGGGGCAGGTGTTGGCGAACCGGCCGGATATCGTGCGAAGCGATTACATGGAGGAGTTGTGCAAGCTTCAAGACGACGTGCCGCCGTTCGATAACGCGACCGCGTTTGATATCATTCGAAGCGAGCTCGGACGACCGATCGATGAGGTGTTCTCGGTGATTTCGAGCGATCCGATCGCGGCGGCGTCGCTCGGGCAGGTGTACCGAGCGACGCTTCGCGAGAGCGGCGAGGAAGTCGCCATCAAGGTGCAACGGCCGGGGATCGAGCCCATCATTTACAGAGACTTGTTATTGTTTCGCACGCTGGCGTGGTTCATCAACGGCTACTCCGTGCGCGCGTTGGGTTGCAACGCCCAGCTCATCGTGGACGAGTTTGGCGAGAAGCTCTTGGAGGAACTCGATTACGTGCAAGAGGGGCGCAACTTGAGCGATTTTTACGACAATTTCAAGGACGATCCCATCGTGAAGATCCCAAAGTACTACAAAGAGTACTCCGGGCCGAAGATTTTGACCATGGAATGGATCGATGGCGTTCGATGCACAGATCCGCAAGGCATCGTCGACGCCGGCATCGACGTCGAGGAGTTCATCAAGGTGGGCGTCGTGAGCGGGCTGAGACAGTTGTTGGAGTTTGGATTATTCCACGGCGACCCGCATCCGGGTAATATTTTCGCGATGCGCGACGGGCGCATCGCGTACGTAGATTTTGGGAACGTCGCGCAGCTGACGCAAACGAATAAGGAGGTGCTCATCGACGCCGTCGTGCACGCGGTGAACGAGGACTACGAAAGCATGGCGGGTGATTTCATTCGTCTCGGTTTCTTGACCCCAGGCACGGACGTGCGGCCCATTGTTCCGGCGCTTCAAGACATTTGGCAAGACGCTCGCACGGCATCGTTAGCCAATTTCAACTTTCGCACCGTGACGTCGAGTTTCAACAAGCTCGTGTACCAGTACCCAATTCGTATCCCAGAGCGGTTTTCGCTCGTCATCCGCTCGCTGTTGACGCAAGAAGGGATTTGCATGACGTTGAAGCCGGACTTCAAGTTTCTCGAAGTCGCGTATCCGTACGTCGCCAAGCGGTTATTGACAGACCGAGACGTTTCGCTTCGCGAGCGCTTGATTCAAGTGTTGTTCAAGCAAGACAAGTTTCAATGGCGCCGCCTTGAAAACTTGATCGATCTCGCGCGAGACGGCGGCGGGAACCTCGATTTGACGGAAACCGCCACGGATGGCGCGGGTTTACTTCTTACGGACGCTAAACTTCGTCAGCAACTGCTCCTCGCGTTGACGGAAGACGATCGCTTACAAGTGGACGAGCTCGCGCGTCTCGTTGCGACGCTTCAACGAGAGGTCAATATCCAAAAGCTGGTGCAAAACGCGGTCGGCGACGGGCCAAACATCGCGCGTAACCTCGCTCTCAGCTGGTCTAGTAAGGTGCTCGCGGACTAATTGATCATTACAAGTCGAAACGAATGTGTACTGTAACATAACAACGGCAAATCGTGCATTCACGAGAATATTTGCAACAACCCCGTCATCGCGCATCGACAATGTGGACACCGCGCTTCGCTCCCTCCCTGGTCTCGAAGTCGCGCGATGCACGCGCTGCAATACATCAAGTGTAAGCACGGACACACGACAGTGTCACGCTTGTTCGAGTAGCAAATCGTGCACAATACCTCTTGCTCGCGTTCGATTTGCAATCGAGCGACCTCGCCGCGAAGTCTTTCAAGCTCTTCCGCGCCGCCGCCGACGGCGCTGTAAGGATCATCTTCGTCCTCATCGCTAATCATGAGCCTTCGTGGCGCACATCGCCGTCGAGTCTCCTGTCTTCGTATGAGAAAATCCGTAGAAAAGTTGTACGACTGCGCGAGTCTGAGCTCGCGTTCCCGCTCCGCGGGAACTCGAGTTTCTTCGCGAGGCATCGGCGCGACGAACCGCGTGGCGTTCAACAAAACCGGCTGTTCGCTCGCCTCGGGCGCGCGTAGTCGCAACACGTCGCTAAAGTATCGCTCTTCGAGCACGCGCGCGTCGCGCTCGTCGGTCGCGATACCACTGATCAAGATCGCCTCCACTCGAGCGTGCCACAACGATTTCCTCGTCGCATCGACGGCTGTCCGAGGGCGCGTGAACGCCGGCACGAACGAACCCTCCTTCAGCGACATCGCCAGATCGTTCAGCAAAGAACCAATCACTCTCAGTAACCCAAAAGTCATCAACGGTCGATCAACCACTCGTGCAACTAGGCGCACGGTCTCAAGCCAATCCTCGCGTTCGCCGTCGAGCCATTGCTGTTTTTGAGACGTGATCAGAAAGCTCGCTTCCAAATCGCGCAACGCTTCAGCGACCCGTCGCGCGGGCTCGGACGACTCGATCAACTGCAGAGAGTCGACGAAAAATGTACGGACGGACGGCCAGGTTGACGAGCGCGCGCTGTCGTGGACGTTTTCGTCGAGCTATGTCACATGGTCAGTCTTGCGCCTCGGGACGCGAATCGTCGCGCGCGGGGCACACCTCGAGGATGAGTCGCTTGAGTTCGTACGCGACGACTTCGGCGGGGATACTCTGCGACGTAGGCTGCGCGCGTAAAATGTCATCGACGCGCGCGCGCATGGGCGACGCGCACTGGTGTCGGCAACGTCGAGACGATTGATGTCTCGAAAGTTGTGTTCTGCGCGCGTTGTTAGGCGAGAGGCCTCGGCGACGCGAATCGGCGTTGCATGCCACCACCTACGATGACTTAGAATCCCACCACCTACGATGACTTAAAACGTCGCTACCATCTAACTTTGTATCTACCTCTGACGTACTAGTTTGAATCCCGTCGCGACCGGCGACGCTAATTCAAAACGCCCGTGGCTCGCATCACCATGACGGCGTCGATTCGCGTTCGGCGCAAGCGATGGCGCGCTCGCGCCATCGCCTCTTCGCGCAACTCTCGCCACGCGCTTTTGCTTTTCCGCTCGGACGTGGAGACCATGGCTTTTAAGATATCGTCCAAGACGTCGTTTTCGAGCGCGTCGGCGAAATCGACGAGACTCGCGTCCGCGTCTCCGTCTCGCGTCTCTTCGCGAAACGTCGCCGCCGCGCTCGCCACCAAACACATCGCGAACGCCGTCGCCGTGGTCACCGCCCTCCCCGGCGTCTGCACGCTCAAAATATCCGCCGCGTGTATCAACGCCAGACTCGCAATCTCGAATCCCGACAACGCGCGCGTCGTTTCTCCCGTGTAAAAATTCACCGCCGCCGTCTCTCGATCGAACGCCCCCGCGCGCGTCAACGCCCATCGATAAAACTTTCTCTGACTGCACGTCGCGTACAGAAACATCAACCGCTCGCTCGCGCGCCCACAAACCGCGCGAAACATCGAGCGATGCGCGCCGAACGACGCCACCGCGCACGGAAACAACTCGCTCCCGTACGCCGCGTGGCCGAGGCCGGCCCGCGCCACCGAGCGAGGCGCGCCGAACCGCGCCAACCAATCCCGCACGTCCACCAAGTGCGCGTCGAACGACCCTCGAACGTGCGTCAGCGTCGTCGCGCGCGCCTCGCGCAGGCGCAGCAGCGCGCCGTCGTCGTCGAGGTCGTCCTCGTCAACCATCCGGGACGTCGTCGCTTCGTCTTCGTCCCATCGCGCCGCGCGCGCGTCCTCCGCGCCCAAGCTCCACGCGCACGGCGCGTCGAGCGCGTACCACATCGCGCGCGCCGCCACCGCGCGCGACACCGCGCGCCAGGACGGCGTCGCGAGCGCGCGCTCGGACGACGCCATGGCGACCGACCGGCGCGGCGAAGTGACGCGCCGCGTCGCGCACTGCGCGACGCCCGGCGCCGCGAGGCTCGCGCGCGCGATGCGAGCGACGGTGTTCGCGCGCGCGGTCCCGCGCGCGAGCGCGCGCGGGACGCCCGCGCGACGCGTCGCGCGTTCGAACGCGACGAAAAGTTTATCCACAAGATGCGTCGGCGCGACGCGCGCGACGGCGACGACGGCGACGACGACGCGCGCGGGGACGGCGACGGACGCGCGCGGACGCGATGCCATCGCGCGCGAAGTCGCGACGGCGACGACGGCGACGACGGTGGTGCGGACGTGCGCGGCGGGGGCGGGGGCGGCGGCGCTCGCGCTGCTGGCGCCCGAGCACGCGCGCGCGGCGGCTGAGGTCGTCGCGGACGACGCCGCGGACGGCGGATTTTTGCAAGGGTTGCTTTTAATTTTGTTCAGTGAGATTGGGGATAAGACGTTCTTCATCGCCGTGCTGCTGGCGCTGCAGCAGGATAAAAAGGCGGTGTTCGCGGGGACGTACGGGGCGCTCGCGGCGATGACGGTGATTTCGGTGACGCTCGGCCAGTTTCTTCATCAGTTGGATGAGAATTTGCCGTTCGAGACGAGCGTTCCGTGGGATGACTTCTTAGCGGCCGGGTTGTTGTTGTTCTTCGGCGTGCAAACGATTCGATCGGCGGAGGAGAGCAAAGCGGAGGAGGAGGAGGAGGACGCCAAGGAAGCCGTGGAAGGCTTGGGTAGTACGTTTAACGACGAGATGGCGTTGATCGCGACCACGGCTGCGCTAGTGTTCGGCGCCGAATGGGGCGATAAGTCGTTTTTCGCAACCATCGCGTTAGCCGCTGCGGCTGACCCAGGTCAAGTTGTCGGCGGGGCGCTCGCGGGGCATTTCATCGCCACCGCCGGAGCCGTCACCATCGGCGACGTCATAGGCGATTACATTTCTGAGCGCGTCGTGGCGTACGCGGGCGGTTCGTTGTTCATTCTCTTCGCGGTTGGCACGCTCGTTGACGCGTTTAACAAATAATTCTGTCGCGGCGTCGTTTTGTTGGTTTTAATTTTTATTCCTATTCACGTCAGCTGTCTCTCCTTAAACTAAAGCGTGGAAAGTCTGCGAGTCTACGCCGCGAACGACGATGTTCTCCAAGTTGGTGTTCATGTTTTTAGTCAAGTTTTCGTTCGGCGGCAGCGGGCTCGCCTTGGCTTGCTCGACAGCCTCGTCGACGATGCGCCGTTGCTCCTTTTCGATTTGCTTAATTTGCGTCGCGTCGAGCAAATTATGTTCAGTGATAAGCTTGCGCAAACGCTCGACGGGATCGCGCTCTTGACGAATGCCCGTGATTTCATCGCGCGTACGGTACGTGCTTCCCGGGTCGCTCATGGAGTGGCCGTGGTAACGGTACGTGTCCATCTCCATCACGATCGGGCCGTTGCCCGCGACGCAGTACTCCTTCGCGAACTTCATCGCTTGCTTCACCGCGAGGGCGTCCATGCCGTCAACTTTCAAACCCGGAACGTAATCCCCACGCTTGTAATAGACAGGGCTCTTCGCACTGCGATCTTGTGCGGTACCCATACCGTAATGGTTGTTTTCGCACATGAAAATCACGGGCAAATCCCAGAGAGCCGCCATGTTGAGCGCCTCGAATAACTGCCCTTGATTCGCCGCCCCGTCTCCATACATCGTCACCGCCACATTCGGTTGTTTGTTGTACTTGAATGCGAACCCCAAACCGGCCCCGATCGCGGTCTGCGCGCCGACGATGCCGTTGCCGCCGAAAAAGTTTGCCTCTCGGCGGTACATGTGCATCGACCCGCCGATCCCCTTCGCCGCGCCGTCCACGCGTCCCATCAACTCCGCCATCACCTCGAGCGGCGTCCCTCCACGACCAAGATGAATACAATGATCCCGATACGACGTCACCACCGCGTCTTGCTTATTCAACGCCGCTTCCATGCCCACGCACACCGCCTCTTGACCGTCGTACAGGTGACAAAAACCGCGAATAAACTTCCCCTTATAAAGCACATCCGCCGCGATCTCCAATCGACGCATCATGTACGCCTGCGTGAACATATCGATAATCTCGCTCTTCGTCGTCTCCACCATCTGCGACGGCGGTTCGATGAGATGTCCCTTGAACGGCACCGGCGTCTCGATGACCATCTTCTCATCGTTCGCATCCGCCGCGAACGCCCGCGTCCAACGCGCGTGCGTCGTCGTCTGTTCGCGTGCGATCCGTCAGTCATTCGTTTCACCGTCGTTCGAGCGCGCGAGCGCGCGTCACCGCGTCGCGCGCGCGACCGATCGTTTCGCAATCGATCCCACGCGTCGAGCGATCGTCGACTCGCGCGTCGTCGCTTCGCGTCGCGCGCACCGTCCGGGCGCACGCTGACGAGGCGGCGCGTTTCGCGATCGCGGCGAGCATGTCCAGCCGAGCGCGCGCGCGTCGCGCGGGCGTGTGCGAGGCGAACGACGCGCCGAGCAACTGTTTTCGACTAGGGCAAACACCCGGGAGTACATGCGCGCTGATTACTATTCTAATCGGGCTAGTCTAATCGGAGTCCTCGAACGATTCCGGCTCGTCGTTCGCCATGAGCGCGGCGAAACTGAGTTTGGGCTTGGTTTTCGCCGTCACGGTCGCGGGATCGGGCTGCGAGCGAAGCGCCTCGACGAAGGTTTCCGCGGCGGCGCCTCGCGACGCGTTCGCATTCGCCGCCGTCGACGGCTGGGAAACCCCGCTCGGCGCCGCCGTACCGCCGGTGAACATGGAGAACATATCATCGAACGTTTCGAGCTTATTGGACCACGGCAACGGCTGACGCGATGGCGCGGGCTTCGCGGGCGGAGGCTCGCGCGGCGGCGAATCCGGCGTCGGCGCCGACGGCGCCGACGGCTCCGCCGCGCTCGCCAACGCTTTCGCTTTCGTGCTCGAGCCGCAATAAAATCGAGCCGCCTCCACGAGCGCATCATCCGTGACGGTCTTCACGCACCCGATCGCCGTGCTCGTCAGCGTCGTCGCCGTCGAGGTCGACGCCGTCGGAACCGCCGCCGCGCGCGCCGCCGCGTCGTCGTCCTCGTCGTCGTCCGACACCACGTCGTACAAACGCGCTTCCTCGCGCACCGGGGATTCCGCGCGCGCGTTCTCCGTCACCTGATTCGCCGCGCGCCCGCGCGCCGCGCGCGCCTTCTCGCGCGCGCTCGCGCCGCGCGCGGATTTCTCTCTCGGCGTCGTCTTCGCCTTCGGTCTCGCCGCGTCGCGCACGCTCGCCGGTAATCGACGCTTGCGCGCGCCCACGGGCTCGCCGACGCGCGCGCGCGCCGCGTCGTCGGCCATGCGGGCCGTCGCGCGCGCGCCGACGACTGACGCGCGCGCGTCGCGTCGCGCTCGAGCGGTCGGTTGACGAACGGTATTCCGCGACGCAGACGCGACGCGCGCGTCCGTCGCGCGATGCACGCCGCGATGGTATCGAGCGCCGCGGTGTCGACGTCGACGACGCTCGGCGCGCGTCGCGCGCGCGCGGGCGCGCGGCGCGCGCGAAGCGCTAGAGTTGCCCTAGCGACTCTGTCGACGCCGACGCGCGCGATGCGTCGCGCGACGCCGCGGCGGGGCGACGCCGCGCGCGAACGCGCGGTCGGTGACGCGTGGAATCGCGCGGTCGTCGCGCGGGCGGTGAAGGAACCGGAGGAGGAGACGATCCCGAGCGATGATTTCAAGCCCGAGGAGCTCAAGTTTCGCGACATCGTCTCGCTGTGGGTGACGCAGATTTTGCAGACGTACGGCGATAAGGAGAGCAAGGATAACGCGCCCGTGTGCGAGGGCGTGATCGATGATTTGGTGGGGGGACCGATTTTCTTGGCGCTGTACCCGTACTTTCGAAGGTACGGTGGGGTGTTCAAGTTGGCGTTCGGGCCCAAGGTTTTCATGGTGCTGAGCGATCCCGTCGTCGCGCGAGAGGTGCTGAAGGAGAAGCCGTTTTCGTTCGATAAAGGGGTGCTGGCGGAGATTTTGGAGCCAATCATGGGACAGGGACTGATTCCAGCGCCGTACGCCGTGTGGAAGAATCGCCGTCGGCAACTCGTGCCGGGATTTCACAAGGCGTGGCTCGATCACATGGTCGGCTTGTTCGGTCACTGCTCGAACGAGCTCGTGCGGAATTTGGATAAAGCCGCGGCGAGCGGCGAAGTGGTGGACATGGAGGAGCGTTTTTGCTCTGTGAGTTTGGATATTATCGGCTTGGCGGTATTCAACTACGATTTTGGGTCGGTGACAAAGGAGTCTCCCATCATCAGCGCCGTGTACAACTGCTTGCAAGAGGCGGCGCATCGCAGTACGTTTTATTTTCCCTATTGGAACTTGCCCTTCGCGACGGACATCGTCCCTCGACAGCGCGAGTTTAAGAAGAATATGTCCATCATCAACGACACGTTGAACGGATTGATCAAGCAAGCGCAACAGTTCGAAGGCACGGACGATTTGGAAGAGTTGCAAAACAGAGATTACAGCAAAGTCAAGGATCCGTCCTTGTTGCGATTTCTGGTCGACATTCGAGGCGCCGACGTCACGGACGTGCAGCTTCGCGATGATTTGATGACCATGCTCATCGCTGGTCACGAGACCACCGCCGCTGTGCTCACGTGGGGCTTGTTTTGTTTGGTGCAAAAGCCTGAATTGCTCAAGAGGATCCAAGCCGACATCGACGAAGTCTTCGGCGACGACGACAGAACGCCCACGTACGACGACATCCAAAAGCTCGAGTCTGTCCGTTTGTGCATCGCCGAGGCGTTGCGTCTGTACCCAGAGCCACCGATTCTCATTCGTCGATGCCTCGAAGACGTGACGCTGCCCAAGGGCGCGGGAGATGTCGAAGTGACTCTCATCAAGGGGATGGATATTTTTATCAGCGTGTGGAATTTGCACCGCTCACCCGAGTGCTGGGAAAACCCCGACGAATTCGACCCATTCCGATTCAAGCGCCCTTTCAAGAACCCAGGCGTCAAAGACTGGGCCGGATACAACCCCGATTTGCTCACTGGGCTCTACCCCAACGAAGTCGCCTCTGATTTCGCCTTCATCCCATTCGGCGCCGGCGCGCGAAAGTGCATCGGCGACCAATTCGCCATGCTCGAAGCCACCATCGCGATGGCGATGACGCTTCGCCGATACGATTTCGAGTTACAAAAGGACCCGAAAGATATCGGCATGGAGATGGGCGCCACCATTCACACCGCCGGCGGCCTCCCCATGAAGATCAAGCGCAGAACGCCCGCGGCGTGAACGTCTTCGATTTCGCGCGCGCGCGACTCTCAGACAATCGCCATGCAAGTGTAACACGTACCCATTCAACGCCCGAAACGCACCGCGCGTACTCCCACGAGAACGGTCTCACGGCGCCTAGTCTTCACCGTCACCGCCCGTCTTTCTCTCGCGTCCGGCCTCGCCCGCCGTAACCCGACAGCGTCTCGCTCTCGTCGATTCGCCCCGCGCCTCACACGCCGACGCGCGCGTCCACCGCAGGCATGGGCTCGTCCGACCAAAGCGAAATGATAGCCTCGCGCGAGGACATGAAGCGCGCCAAGCTCGACATCGGATACAGAGACTTTTGCGCGCACCTTCTCATCCCACTGAACGAGTGCAGGCGCAAATCCTTCTACCTCCCGTGGAAGTGCGGGCACGAGCGACACGTGTACGAGAAGTGTCAATACAAAGAGTGCGTGCGACCTCGATCGACGCGTCGCGCGCGCGTCGGACGCGCGTCGCGCGCGAGGCGTCGACGGCGATCGGCGCGACGGTGGAGATGGCGATCGGTGTCGCGCTTGATGGTGTCTGAGCGAACGCGCGCGCGGCGCGATGGGCGACTGACGGAATAATCGTCGCGTTTGTGCGCTCGCGCGTAGGTACATGAAGCGCGTGGCGAGCGTGAAGGCGTCGAAGGGGGACGGACACTGAGTCGGCGTACGTAGCGAGCCGTCGGGGCGGCGTTTGTAAGAGATAGCAGAATATATGCACGGGTGCGACGCCGGCGGCGAGGGAGCGCTGATTTCTGAGCTGGTTGATTGTTTTACACTGCGTTTCCTCGCGCGGGGTCGCGAACGCGTCGTATCGATCTCTTCGGAGGCCGAAGCCGCTTGGCCGAGGAGACGTCACGAGGACGCGAGCGCGGCTCTAGCGCGAGGAAAACTATGCGTCGATCACGCGCGCGACTAATTCGACGTCGAGACGCCCGCGGCTTCGAAAATGTCGTCCAACGGCGCGTGCGCTCCCGTGGAGACGTCGTACGAGACGTACGTCGCGACGCCGTCTCGAAACACGAACGAGCCGCCTTGCTGATACCCTTGGTCCGGTCTCGGCGGCAACCACGGCTTCCAACGCTTCAACACCCCGAGCAAATCTTTCGCTCCATCCTTGTTCCATCGCTTCAGAATGCTCTCCGGCGTCGACTTCTCCATGAACGTCTGTTTCGCGCCCTTTCGCAGCTTCAACGCCTCGTACGTCGCGCTCTCCGCGTCCGCGTACAGCAACTCGATCGGAAAATCATTCTCCCGGCTAAAATCCTTCGCTCGTTCCAGCGTTCCGATCGAAACCACCACCAATCGCACGCCGGCCGCATCGAGCGTCGGTATCGCGTCGCGAGCGAGCTCCACCGCTCGCTCGCTCGCGAAAAATCACCCAAACGACCTCAGGAACTGCACCACCACCGTGCCTCGCGCGCCGACGACCTCGGGCACGGTGACGCGCGCGCCGTCGATCGCGCGCATCACTTCGACCGCGCGCAGCGCCTCCAGCGCGTCCGACGGCGCGTCGCTCGGGACGTTCACGCGCGTCGTCCCACTCGCAGCCGACGTCATCATCGCCGCGCGTCGCGCGCGCGCGACGCGCGCGCGTCGCGCGCATCGA
>MDSW01098615.1_pt1 | contig 11395 bp, 8 predicted proteins | sample 811171 | NCBI WGS metagenome assembly MDSW01 (sample SAMN05326641, study PRJNA326480) | marine metagenome | isolation source: seawater | place: Atlantic Ocean: North West | collected 2012
TAAAACCTAGCCATTTAAAATTGAAATTAATTAAGAAGAAAATTGATACTAATGTGAGAAATAATATTATATAGTTTATTACATTTAGATTTTCTGAAAGAAAAAGTAATAAACTTAAATAATAATAATTAAAACCGCCTGGAATCCTCGCTCCATATTGCATTCCAAAATCTGCCCCGTACACCTCAAAAGATTGTAGAATTCTGCTAGATCTAATTAAATCCCTGTCACCAAATATATCGATGATAAAATTATTTGTATTAACTAGTAAAAATATAATTACTAAAGAAAGTATAGCTAAAAAATAAAGCTGGAAAAAATTTTTTTTAATTAGATTTAATTTATCAATTATTATCATTTTAATATTTGTATTTATAACTGCAAAATAATAGTTATCATAATATATTCAAAAATTATAAAACTGATAATTATTAATAAATCTATGAAAACTAATATCTTAAAAAACAAAAACCACGAAATTGAATTTTTAAGAGCAATATCAGTTTTATTTGTGGTATTTTTTCATTTCAACTTATTTAATTTAGACGGCGGCTTTGTTGGTGTGGATATTTTTTTTGTAATTAGCGGTTATTTAATTACATCAATTATTCTACAAACAAGAAACTTTAACTTATATGAATTTTACCTCAAAAGATTAAGAAGACTATTACCAATTATTCTTCTTACAGTATTAATCAGTATTGTTGTTGGATTATTTATATTGTCTCCAATTCATCTAAAGAGATTAATGACATCTTCTTTGTATTCAATATTTGGCATATCAAATTTTCTTTTTTTTTCTGAGGCAGGATACTTTGACCATGAAAAGCTTTTTAAACCTCTTTTACATACCTGGTCACTAGCTGTCGAAATTCAATTTTATTTTATTTGGCCTATAATAATTTTATTAGCTAAAAATTTATATAAGCGAAATATTGTATACATACTATTATTAATTTTTATTTCCTCTATTTTACTTTCAGTACTTTACTCACCTAGAGCAGATTCTTTCTTTTACTTTACTGGTTTTCGTATTTATGAATTTGCTGTTGGATCTATATTATTTTTTGTCATTCCCAAAACATGCCCTAAAAGAAGTTTTATTTATTTTTTTCTTGGCTTAAGTATAATTTTTTTTTCGGGATTCTTTTTTAATAGTAATTTTAGTTTTCCAGGCGTGTATGCTTTGGTGCCATGTTCTGGTGCAGCATTAGTTATTTACTCAAGGTATTCTGAAACAAAAAATTTCGGCAAATATTTAAAACATAATATCATTCAATTCCTAGGGTCAAAAAGCTACACCATTTATATGCTCCATTGGCCTTTTTTAATATTTTACAGCTATCAAAAAATGGGTTCTATTTCATACTTAGAAAAAATCCTTTTAATAATATTGATAATTATATTTTCAAACTTTATTTATAAATACTTTGAAAAACCTTTCAGATACTACAAAAATAAAAATACATTAAACTTTAATAAGTTACTCTTAAGAATATTTTTATTTGTATTTACTATAATAATTTTATCTCAATATCTAATTGAAAATAAAAATTTCAATTTTTTAAAAAATTCTTTTTATAAAGATAATATTATTAATACAGCACTTGATGGTATTAAAAAAAGAAATATAGAGGAAAGCCAAATTTTGTCTAGACAAGTTGATAAAGAAATTTTTTTTAATGGTAAAAAAAATAAAAAAAGGATTATGATTCTGGGTAATAGTCATGCATTTGATTTTTATATGGCTTTAAATACAATTAGTTCTATAAAAAATATTTATGATATTGATTATATAGATTTTGAATATCTGCATTGTTTTAAAAGGAAAAACTTGAATGATAAAATAATAGAATTTATAAATTTCAAAATTTTAAATAGAATAAACAGTTGTAAAATCGTATTTGATGAAAAAAATTTTAATATCCTAAAAGAAGTTGATAATTTGATATTGGGATCGAGATGGCCAATAAATACAGATTTTAGTCAACTCATAAAATATTTTAAAAAATTTAATACAAATATTATTATAGTAGGAAATGGACAAAAATTTTATGATGTTCCCACTCTTTATTTTAAAAGAGGAGATAAGGTAAATAAATACGCTGAAAATTTTAATAATGATTTAGCCAAAATAAATGAAAAAATTAAGTTTGAAGCAAAAAATACCAAAACTCATTTCTTTGATAAATCTGTACTAAATTGTAACCCAAATTGTGTTGTGTTTATAGATAATATATTACTTTATTCTGATAAAGACCATTGGTCTTACGATGGGGCAGAATATTTCGGGGGGAAAATAGAATTTTATAACTTTAAAAAATTATTAAAATAATTTTACACTTTAAAATGTAATACTCTATATATTTTCATTAAGAACCAGGGTAGTTTTATAAATTTCCAAAAAAAATTTAATTTTTTAAATAATAAATATTTGTGAAAAATATCTTTTATATTTTCTTTCTTTAAGTCTTGAAAAAAATAAAATCCATTTTCATTAATTTTATATTGTACATCAATGCTATCTGGGGTCTGATAACAAATCCTTAACATGATCCTATTTTTTGAAACACAGTATCCACCTCTATGATAGGTTGTAAAACTATCTACAAAAACTCCATTTCCCGCAGGTCCTTGTAAAGCATCAATACTTTCATCCGAAAAATGCTCTAAAAAATTTTTTATATTTATTTTGTTTCTTTCTCCAGGTAATGCATTCGCAACCACATTAGTTAATTTGTAGAATACACCCAATGGTTCCTTTTTTTTTAAAAAATATAATGGTCCATTGTCTTCATCAATATCATTAATTGCTAAAAATAAATCTAAGCTTTTATATCCAAAATCATCCTTATGCCAAAGCATAGCACCTCTTTCTTTTTTTTCTTCAACAGGAAAATTTATAAATAGATATATCTTACCAATTACTGGAAACACTTTTAAATAGTTGGCAGCTGTTGATAGGTTTTTTTCCATAAGAGCAAAATCAATTATTTTATGTTTCAATTCTGATGGAAGTATAGGGAAAACATCAGCTCTATAATCTTCAAATTTATTTACTTTTGTATTTAAATTTAAATTTTTATTAAATTTAATTATTTCTTTTTTTTGAAAATCATCATCAATATGTGATCTTAAATCATTTGCTATTTTTTTGAAAATTGGATCATTTTTTACAATCATTTTGTCATTATTCTTTAAATCAAATGACTCCTTTTTTTTTGATTTCCATAAATAATAGTAAAGCTTACCTTGAAAATTGAATAAGAATTCCCAAAAAAAGTTATAAATTGGTATAAATATATATAATAAAAAATAATACCAAGTTTTACTGGATTTAATTTTTGATAGAATATGTTTAATATTTTTAATCATTTATTATATATATATATTTATAAGTTATAAATTACAAAAATTAAATTGAGTATTTCCAAAAAAATTTCCGAACACAACATTTTTAAAAAAAGACCTATGTTATTTATGCATTTAGGTTCAGCGGGATCAAATTTTAAAGTTTGGTCTGATGTATCTCAGAATTCTATTTTAGTTTCAATTGATGGAAATAAATCAAGTATTATTAATAAGAAAATTTTCAAAAAATACATTTTTGATAGATCAATTATTTCTCATAAAAATGGTAAAAGTATTTTTTATGAAACTGAAGATCCTGAATGTTCAAGTCTTCTTGAGCCAGATGAGAAGTATTTTAAAAATTGGTATTTTTCTCATAGATTTAAGATAAAAAGAAAAAGATTAGTTAAAACAATATCCATTAACAGTTTTTTAAAAAAAAGAAAAATTGGATATATAGATTGGTTCATAATTGACGTTCAAGGACTGGACTTGAAAATAATAAAAAGTTTAAAAAGTAAAATAAGAAACAATATATCAATTATCGATATTGAGCCTGGTTTCTTAAGTTTTTATAAAAAAGCTGATAAAATTTCGGATGTTTTTAAATATCTTTCCAAAACATTTGAATTTGATGATATGAAATTTGGGTATAATTTTAGGGTAAATAATAAAAATATTTCCAAATACGAAAAAAAAATTCTATTTAATTTGAATAATCCATCAAAAGTTTACTCAAATATAATTTTTTTAAATAAAAGTTTAAATTTAAGGCATATTTTGTTGAAAGTTTTTTACTTGGTTAAAAATGATAAATTTTTTGAAGCAAGAGAAGTATTAAAAAAATATTATAAAAAAGATAAGCATCTCAGCGAAGTTTATGATGAAATAGAATCAAAAATTAAATACAAAAAAATTAAATTTTTACTTTTTACTCCTATTATTTTATTAAAAAAATTATTTAAAATATAATGTCTATTAAAGTTCTTCATATAAATTACTCAGATATTAAGGGAGGAGCAGCGATTGCTGTAAAAAGAATTCATGATGCACAAAAAAAAATAGATATAGACTCTAAAATAGTTGTGGCAGAAAAATATTTAGATCTTAAAGATATTATTGGTCCAAAATCTACTTTTGAAGAAGTAAAATGGAAAATATTGAGCTCTATAAATCGGAAAATTGGAAATTTGGAGAAAAAAGAAAGATATGACTCCAACTCATATAATTTAATCCCAAATAATTTTGTCAAAAAATTAAATAAGATTAATTGCGATATCATTAATTTACATTGGATAGGAAGTAATTTAATTCCAATTAAAGATCTGAAGAAAATTAATAAACCTTTAGTATGGACTTTGCATGATATGTGGCCCTATACCGGATCAGAGCATTATACGAAAAGTTTCAGATTTGTTGAAGGTTATACTAAAAATAATAAATCGAAAGAACTAAGAGGATACGATGTAGAAAAATATTGCTGGAATTTAAAAAAAAAAAATTATCCAAAAAATCTTAAAATTATAGCCACAAGTAATTGGCAGCTTGATAATGCAAAAAAAAGTTTTTTACTAAAAGATAAGAAATTATTTAAAATTCCGCTTCCTATCGATTTTAATTTTTGGAGTCCAATAAAAAAAAGTATTGCAAGAAATATTTTAAATATACCTGAAAATAAAAAATTAATTTTAATTGGTTCAGAAAAAATTGATCTTGAAAGAAAAGGTTACAATTTAATTGATAGTATTCTTAATATTGTTGATAATAACAATACTTTATTGATTGTATTTGGTAGGAATAGTAAAAAATTGGAAAAAATAAATAAATTTAATAAAATTTATTTTGAGGAGATTAGCCCTAATTCTCAAGATTTAAAAATTTTATATTCAGCATGTGATTTATTTTTAGCTCCTAGTATTCAAGAGTCTTTTGGCCAAACTGTTCTTGAAGCTGCTAGTTGTTGCTTACCTTCCATATGTTTTGAAAATAATGGTATATCCGAAATAATCGATCATAAGGTTAATGGATATATAGCAAAAGAGGAGGATACTGAGGATTTTGCTAAAGGTATTGACTGGTGTTTGCAAAATTTAAAACAAGAAGGTATGGAAAAAAATTTAAGAGCCCTAAAGGAAAAATTTTCTTATGAAATAATAGCAGAAGAATACAAGAAATTTTATAGTAGTATTATATAGTCTTTTCTTTAAAAATTTTTGAATATAAATTAATGTATTCCTTTGCTATTACTTGTGAATCAAGATCAATTATTTTTTCCCTAATTTTATTATCATTTTTTTCTTTGTTTATTTTATTAGCCGTCCAATCTATTCCTTCAATTAAATTTTCAGGACTCAAGCCTTCAACTACATATCCGTTAATCTTATGATCAATTATTTCCGCGCATGCAGTATTTTTGAAACAAACCACAGGTGTGTTGCATGCCATTGACTCCGCCCAGGTTTTTCCAAATGCTTCTTGTATAGAGGTGAAAACAAATAAATCTGCACAAGAGTAAACAAAATTGAGGTTTCTTTTATCCTTAACAAATCCCAATAATTTGTAATCTATACCTGTGCTTTTTAAGATATCTTCTGACCAAAAATTACCAAAAATAAGCAATAAATATTTTGATTTATCAATTTTCTTAATAGCTTCCACAAATATTTCCCAGCCTTTTCTTGTGCTTTGGGGATTTATTGCACCATATAAAATTATTTTTTTTTTAGTCTTAATATTAAGTTTGGAAAGCGCAAAATTTTTTTCTATTATTTTAAAATCCTCAAGACTAATATTATTATATATTTTTAAAACTTCTTGATCTTTTAATACATCACTTTCAACCGCTTTTGATTTTAACCAATTACTTATTGCAACAAATTGTATTTTATTTTTGTAAACTTTTTTTTTATAATTCTTAATTATTTTTGATAGAAGTCCTTTTTCATAATTTTTAAAATCTGTGGTATAATGAGATCCTCCAGTAAATGGCCACATATCACGCATAGTCCAAATAATTGGTTTTTTTATTTTAGAAATAGATTTTAAACTTATAAAGCCCTCTCCTAACCAATGAATATGTATAATATCTGCGTTTTTGTATACATCTAACTTTGTAATATCATTCCCAAAAAAACAAAATGAAAAAGTAGAACGGGGAGTATGAAGCAAAAATGCTTTAAGAATTTTTTCTATAATTATAAAAAAAGAATTTAAAATTTTACGAAAAAAATTTATTTTCAAAAAAATAACTTTTTTATTTTTTATATTTGATGAATTATTGTTTAAGATTTTTGACTCAATATTTAATTTAAGTAAAGCATTATGCAGAGTTTCTGTGCCTTTGTAAGCTCCACTGTTTGGTGAGCCTCCAACTATATGTAATATTTTCATTTATTAAAATATATGAGTTATGATAATGAACTTTTAAAATAATTTTTATAAATTTTACTTAGTTTAAAAGATCCTTCAATAATAAGTGAAAATATCATGGTAGATGCTATCGAATTATAAAAGAAAGGCAAAGCTAGAGAGTAACTTAAAATTAGACCATTTAAATTAATCTCATAGTATCCGCTAACTGCCCAAACTCCAAAATTACTTATTAAATAAAAAATACATGCTCCACAAAAAGCTCCTATAATTCTTTTAAATATATTTGAGAATAGATATTTTGAAATAAATCCAATAAAAAAAACAGATCCCCAAGTGAATAACGTTGTTGCATGCATGCCAAAATAAATATCTGTTAATGCAAAGCTTAATAAAACAATTGGAATAAATTTAATTCCCAAAAAAGCAGGAACATAGAAACTTAAAGTTATCAGGGTTGTAAAATTGGGTGGATGAGGAATAAATCTACTAGCCGCCAGTATAAAGAAAATTCCAAGTGAAAGTTTTAAATGCTTCATGAAACTATAATATATTAAAATTCAACTTATCTAAGCTTTTTTTTAATTTATAAAGTCTAAAAATTCCTTTTAAATCCTAAATTTATACTTCTTTCCATTTGAGAATAGTCTCTTGCAGTTTCGTATTTTTCGTCAAAAATATTTATTATGTTTAGATGAATATTGTACGTGTCCCACAAATTATATCTTACCAACAAATCATTAGTAATATAATCATCCAGTCTTTCATCATTAAAAGTTCTATTTCCATTGCCATAGTCTCTGGCTGTGTCAGACCATTTTGTATTTAATTCAAAATCAATATTTTGTAAATTAGGCAATTTAAAATTTGTTGACAAGTTTATTAGATTCCTTGGCACTCTAACTAATTGTGCATTTGTAAAGCCGCTACTTTTATTTGGATCATCTTGTTCAGCTCCATCGTATGTTGAGGTATATGTATAATTTAAACCAAAGTTTAATTTTTCATTGAATTTCCAATTTGAAAATAATTCTAAACCTTGTGTTTTTACAGTCCCAGGATGATTGCTTGCATCCCAGCCAGAGTCTTGCCATCCCTCTAGAACATCAAAATATTTTAAATTAAAATAAGATATATCAATATTAATTTTCTGTGAAGAAAACGATTTTTCTAGTCCTATATCAAAACTTTTGCTATTTTCTGCTTTTTCTTTTCCGTCATAGCCTGAAGAGGTATAAAAATAAAATTCGTATAAAGATGGATACCTAAAACCAGTCCCATAAGATCCTTTTATTTTTGTGGATTTATTATCAAAAAGATACGCAAAAGTTGCTCTGTGTGCATCTTCGTTCCCCGCTAAGGAATGATTGTCAAATCTTGATCCAAAAGTTGCAAAAATATTTTTTGTAAATCTTTTTTGCACATCAAAATATTTTGAAGTTGTGTAAGAATCTTTATTTTGTAACCCAGCCAAATCTTTATTGTATCCAATTGAGTCATCCTCTCTTTCAAATCCAAAGACAACGCTATTGTCTAAATTAAAATTATATCTACCCTGATAAAGAAAGGCATATCTGTCACCATAATAATTATCTTGTGCAGTATTTTTACTATTTACAGCTGCGCCATAGATTCTTTTAAAATATGTATTTGCTAATGTAATCTTATTATTAAGTTTTTCTGTCGTTTTATGAGAGATGCTAAAATTTGCAGATGATTCTATCGCATCTACATCCTCACTATGATCTCGAGTTGACGAACAACCAAACGCGCTTGAAACACATGTGGCGTCATACTGAAGGTATGTATCTGAAAGTCTATAATTACTTTCTAATTCAAGTTTTTCTGAAAATTTGTAGTTATAGCTCGCTAATAAACCGTTATTTCTATACCTATCTTTTTCATCATTATGTGTCATTTGAGAAATGCCGTTAGTTTGAAATCTTTGAAATCCAAAAAAATATTTTTTCAACTCATCCCCTCCAGATAATGAAGTTGACAAATTATGTGTCCCATAAGAGCCAGTAGAATAATTTAAATTTTTTTCAAATCCAGCTTCACCTTTTTTTGTGGTGATATGTATTGTACCGCCAATTGCACCACTACCATAAACTGAACTTTGATTTCCTCTTAAAATTTCAACTCTGGTTACTTGTGAAGTCAGAATGTGGTTAAAGTCAAAATCATTAGATACACTTGAAGGATCTGACATTTTGATTCCATCTATGTAGACAGTAGAGTATCTTTTAGGTAGTCCACGTAATTGAATTGCTGAACTGGTTCCATGTCCACCACTTTGAAAAAAATTTGTGCTATTTGTTTTTTTAGATAAAACATCGCCTAAAAAATATTCGTTAGAATTTTTAAAAAAATCTTCATCAAGAACTGTTACTGAAGTACCTACCGCTGAAATAGATTGCACCTTCTTGCTTGGAGCAATAACAATTATAGGTATATCTTTTGAATAAACAGAACTATTAAAAATTAATTTAATAAAAATTATAACTAATATCAGCTTCATAGGCACAAATTGTTTTACTGCTATAGATCAACATCTAAAACAGAGTGTTTAATTATGCCGTTGTTAATTTTACATTGTAGAATTAGGCTTTTCCTGGCCATCATTCAACACCGGACTTTACTGGGTGGCGCTCCGACTATACGGTTCCAGGAAGAGCCAATGATTTTCACATTGATTTCCCACCATGCATTTCAGTATAAACTTTATATAAAAAAGGTTTTGATATTATTCAAGTTAAAAATTAATTAATCATGAAGATCCATGTTAGAAGCCTTGTATGGCCTATATTTTTCATCAAATTCCGCACCAAGTTTAGCCATCATTTTATTACCCTCATCGTCATTTTTTTCAGCAATTTTAATTTCTGGCCATCTCTCTTTTGGAAATTTAACGTATAAACTAAAAACTTTGGCTAATCCTGAAATCTCCTCTTTTGAGATAGTTGGCATTCTTAACATACTCGCACTAGTGTTTGATAATGAGCAAATTTCCTCATCTTTAATATAACCTTTCTCTATTGCATATGTTCTTAAAGGAGTTCCGTGATATGGTGCAAAAATAAATGCTCCAGTAGCATCAATAGTTTCAGGAAGTTTTCTTACAAAATTTATTGTATCAAATATTAGATCTCTTGTTTCATCTGGCATGCCAATAATACTGTTTGCGCAAGACGCATATTTATGTTCAGCGGCTATTTGAAAAGCTCTAATTTGTACATCGTCTTTTACATTTCTTTTTAAATAATTTCTTCTGTAGTCATAATTCCCATGTTCGATACCTATGTTCATTCTAAGCATATTCATTTCCTCAAGACCAGCAGCTCGATATTCTGTTATAGTTTCAGCTCTTGTATTCATCCAAAATGGAATTTTATAATCTGAGTATAGCTCCTTTAATTCATCAAACTCTCTATTTGACATAGCTAAGAAAGTATCAACCACAAAGTAAATTAAATTAGGATCGTATTTCTTTACTAAGAAATCTAATTCTTTTCTCATTCTCTCAATGCTTTTTTTTCTATGAAATCTTCCACCCGTTTCCGCCTTGTATTCAACGTTATTAGATGGCGAATTACAAAAAGTACATGTATATGGGCATCCTCTTTGTGTTTCAAAACCTACAGCTCTCCATATTTTTCCTTGCATAGGTCTGTACAAGCTACCTTTTTCAAATAGATCCCAATCGGGTATCGGTACTGTATCTATATCTATAGGTGCACGCATTCCATTTCTATAGATTTTCCCATCTCCTTTTATTGTAAAATTTTTAATTTGGTCAATTCTTCCTCCTGAACACAATGCATTTGCCATTTCAACTACCGCACCTTCGCCTTCGCCTCTACAAACATAATCAACTAGATCATTTTTTATAACTTTGTCAGCTGCATATGTTGCAAAAACTCCTCCAAAAAGGGTTTTAAATTTCCTATCTTTTTCAGGTATAGATCTAAGTAAATCTATTGCCAAATAATAAGTACTTTCTAAAACAGAAACTAAAATTAAATCTGGCTGAAATGTTGCTACCTTTTTTTTGAAATCTTCAACAATGCCATTTTTTGGTTTTACACCTTTTTCATGCCATTCTGAATTATCGTATTTATGTACATTTCTGTTTTCAACTTTTTCTTCATTTGTATTTTTTCCAAGCGTTAATGAATCTATATCTTCATAGTAAGTACAATCAAAAAGATCTAAGGGATAACCTTCTCTCTTAAGTAATGCTGTAAAAATTCCTACAGATTGAGGCATAAGTGCACTCATATGTAAGTTTGGATAAAAAATTAAGATTTTAAAATCCTTAGGGTTTCTTTTTTTGAAAGGTGATTTAAGCATTATTAATATTTATTATAGATAAAAATAGATTACAATTTAAAAAAATTTCCATTCCATAGATTAATTCCGTCAATTTCTGCCAAATCTGCGTCAAGAGTATACAATCTATCTTTGTATTTTTTCAATAATCGTTTAACAAGAAATCTATCAACTCTTGCTCTAGAGTCATAAACAAAATAGTTGCTTCTTTCAGATTTATAAAACTGCTTTCCACCTTTCATTCCAATACCAGATATGATCACATTCGCATTTGGGTTCTCAATTAAAGCAAGTAAAATTGCATAAAATCCAGCTGAAATTCCCTGAATTTTTTTATTCTTTA
>MDSW01146883.1_pt1 | contig 11395 bp, 6 predicted proteins | sample 811171 | NCBI WGS metagenome assembly MDSW01 (sample SAMN05326641, study PRJNA326480) | marine metagenome | isolation source: seawater | place: Atlantic Ocean: North West | collected 2012
ATATGGTTTAACTAAAAAGGTAGTTTATGAAAATGAAGAGTTTAATTTATTACAAGCTGCACTTAATATTGAGCAAGGTATTGATGACCTTCGTTATAATAAGATTATTATTGCAACAGATGCAGATGTAGATGGAATGCATATTCGTCTTTTGCTTATTACTTTCTTTTTGCAATTTTTTCCAGAATTAATTAAAGAAGGTCATGTATATATATTAGAAACCCCTTTGTTTAGAGTACGTAATAAGAAGAAGACACATTATTGTTATAATGATAAGGAATTGAAATTAGCAATTTCAGATATAGGGTCTAATGCAGAGATTACTCGATTTAAAGGACTAGGAGAGATTTCGCCTAATGAGTTTAAAAATTTTATTGGAGATAATATGCGTTTAGACCCTGTAATCTTAGGTACAGAGGCAAGTATACAAGATTTGTTAAAATATTATATGGGTAAGAATAGTAAGGAGAGACAAGATTTTATTATTGATAATTTAAGGGTTGAAGAAGATATAGAAGATATAAATAATGAGTAAAGATTTAATTATAGAAGATAATAATTCTAATGAACAGGAGATTGTACATGTTTCAGGAATGTATAAAAATTGGTTCCTAGACTATGCTTCTTATGTTATATTAGAAAGGGCAGTTCCTCATATTAATGATGGATTAAAGCCTGTTCAGAGAAGGATATTACATTCTTTGAAGGAGTTAGATGATGGAAGATATCATAAAGTAGCTAATGTAATTGGACATACAATGAAATATCACCCACATGGTGACGCTTCAATTGGTGATGCAATGGTTCAGTTAGGACAGAAAGAATTATTGCTTGACATGCAAGGTAATTGGGGAAATACTGCTACAGGAGATAGAGCAGCAGCACCACGGTATATTGAAGTTCGATTAACTCCATTTGCTTTGGATGTTGTATATAACAAGAAAATAACAATGTGGTCAACCAGTTATGATGGGAGAGGAAAAGAACCACGAATATTACCTGTTAAGTTCCCTTTACTTTTAGTTCATGGTGTTGAGGGGATTGCCGTTGGTCTTTCTACTAAGATATTGCCTCATAATTTTAATGAACTAATTGATGCTTCTATAAAGGTTTTAAAAGGAATTAAGCCTAAGATATTTCCTGATTTTATTACAGGTGGATTTGCTGATTTTAGCAATTATAATGATGGTAAAAGAGGGGGGAAGATTAGAGTTAGAGCAAAGATTTATCAAGAGGATAAGAGCACGCTAATTATATCAGAATTGCCTTTTTCTACGACAACAACAACATTAATTAATTCTATACTAAGAGCTAATGAGAAGGGTAAAATTAAAATAAAGAAGATAGAAGATAATACTGCAGAAAAGGTTGAGATTGCAATTTCAATACCAGCAGGTATTTCTCCTGATAAAACGATTGATGCTTTATATCGTTTTACTGATTGTGAAGTTTCTATATCTCCATTAGGATGTGTTATTGAGAATGATACACCAAGGTTCATAGGTGTGTCAGAGATTTTGCAACAATCTACTAACCATACTCGAGTCTTATTACAGCAAGAGTTGGAAGTTAATTTAAATGAATTAAAAGAAAAATGGCATATCGCCTCATTAGAACAAATTTTCATTAAAAACAGAATCTATCATAAAATTGAAGAGTTAGATAATTGGGAGGATATTATTAAAGTTATCTACACAGAACTACAACAATATATTAAAGGTCTATTCCGGGAAGTAACAGGTGAGGACATTGAGAAGCTTACAGAAATAAAAATTAAAAAGATTACAAAATTTGATCTTGAAAAATCTAATAAGGAACTATTAAGATTAGAGAGTAAGATTGAAGAATTAGAGAGTTATTTGCAAAATATTACTGAATATGCTATTAATTATTTTAAGGATCTTAAGAAAAAATATGGTTCTTCTAAAACGCGTAGAACAGAAATTAGAACTTTTGAGAGTATAGATGCAGCTAAGGTAGTTGTTGCTAACAAGAAACTATATGTTAATAGAGAAGAAGGTTTTATTGGAACAGCTATGAGAAAAGATGAATACGTATGTGATTGTTCAGATATAGATGATATTATAGTATTTAGAAAGAATGGCTGTATGCAGGTTGTTAAAATAGATAATAAGGTGTTTGTCGGCAAAGATATTATTCATTGTTCAATATTTAAGAAGAAAGATGATAGAACAATTTATAATATGATATATAAGGATGGAAGATCTGGATATACTTTAATGAAACGTTTTCCAGTAACATCTATCACTAGAAGTAAGAATTATCAGATTACTAAATCAGAGAAAGGGAGTAAGATACTCTACTTTACATCAAATCCTAATGGAGAGGCTGAGATTGTTACTGTTTATTTAAGAAAGTTATCAAAATTAAAGAATTTAAGAATTGATATTGATTTCTCAGAACTTTCTATTAAAGGAAAAGGGGCTGGTGGCAATATAGTTACAAAGAATCCAGTAAAACGAGTAGAATTAAAAACAGCAGGAGTTTCAACGTTATCTGCTAGGAAGATTTGGTTTGATGATAATGTACAAAGATTAAATGTTGAGGAAAGAGGGGAATTACTTGGTTCATTTCAGGCAGAAGATAAAATTCTTACTATAAAGCAGAGTGGAGAGATTGAACTTAAAACGTTTGATATTAGTAATCATTTTGATCAAGATATGATTTTGATTGAGAAACATAATCCAAAAAAACCAATTACAGCTATTTATTTTGATGGTCAGAAAAGGTCTTATTATGTAAAAAGGTTTTTAATTGAAAATATAAGTGTTAGTAAGTTGAGATTTATTACTGATCATAAGGAAAGTTTTTTAGAAATAGTCAGTACTGACTGGAAGCCTCAGGCTGAGTTGATATTTATTAAAGAAAGAGGTAAGGAAAGGAAAAAGGAGATTATTAATTTAGAAGAGTTTATTTCTGTAAAAGGAGAAAAAGCGTTAGGCAATAAATTGACTTCCAGAAAAGTAAAAGAGATTACCCTTTTAGAGCCGTTACCTTATGTAGAAGAGGATCAGACTGTTAAGACTCAAGAAATAGAATTAAATATTATAAATGATAATGAAGATGATCAAGAAGGACAGATTACACTTGAATTATAGAATTAACAGTAGAGTATTTATATAGAAAATCAGAATAAAAGTTCGATATTTGCAAAAACAAGAAATAATGAAGAAAATAATAATATTAATATTAATAATACCTGTCACCTTATTTGGACAAACAAATTTTAATTTAGGACTAGTAGGTTCTTATGAGTGGCCAGGCACAGAAGGAAGTGATATATGGGGATGGGCTGATGCTAATGGTAATGAATATGCTCTTGTTGGTTTAAATGATGGGTTTTCTTGTGTAAATGTTTCTAGTGCAGCAAATCCAGTAGAGGAGTTTTATATCTCGGATATAAATTCTACTTGGAGAGATGTTAAGACTTGGGGGAATTATGCATATGTTACTACTGAAGCGGATGCAGGTTTGTTAATAGTTGATTTAACGGATATGACAGGAGGTACCTATTGGCATGTTAGTTCATTTAGTAATCCTTTAGATGGCAGTTCAGTTGAATTTACTGCTGCTCATAACTTATTTATAGATGAGAATGGAGTTTGTTATATTTTTGGAGCATCAGATAATAATGGAGGAAGTCCTTCTGATGGCGCAATATTTTTAGATGTTGATGCAGATCCAATATCTCCTCATTATTTAGGGGAATGGGATGAAGAATATATTCATGATGGAATGGCAAGGGGAGATACTTTATACGCAGGTTGTATTTATACAGGTGAGTTACATATTATTGATGTAAGTGATAAAAGTAATCCTCAGACTATAGGAACACACCCAACTCCTAATAACTTCACACATAATGCTTGGGTGAGTGATAATGGAAAGTATGTTTTTACTACTGATGAGACATCAGATGCCTATATAGGATCGTATGATATATCCTCTGTTTCAAACATACAAGAAGTTGACCGCATCCAATCTAATCCAGGATCTAATTCTATACCTCATAACACACATGTTGATGGGAACTTTTTAATTACTTCATGGTATAGAGACGGAACTACTGTGCATGATGTGACTCATCCTGATAATTTAATCCAAGTTGCTTATTATGATTCATATTCTGGATCTGGTAATGGTTTTGATGGTTGTTGGGGTACGTACCCTTTTTTACCTTCAGGAATAATAATTTCATCTGAGATTAATAGTAGCTCTAATCAAACGGGTAAGTTAATGATTTATGAAAGAGGTTTTACCCAAGCATGTTATTTAGAAGGTAATGTTACAGATGCTACTAATGGTAGTTCTTTGAGCGGAGCAAATATTGAGATTTTAAATACAGTTTTATCAAATAGTTCTTCCTCAAATCTTTTGGGAGAGTATGTAAGTGGTACTGCTGATGCTGCAACATATAATGTCGTTTTTTCAAAACCAGGTTATTTACCTGACACTCTTTCAGCTACTTTAAATAGTGGATTAACAACAGTTTTAGATGCAGCCTTACAGCCATTAGTTTCTTTTAATACAAGTGGGACAGTATTAGACCCATCAGGAAATGGTATTGAGAATGCTCAGGTAGTTATCTTTAATAATGATTTTACATTTAGTTATAATACTGACTCAAATGGAGTTTTTACTGTTAATAATATATTTGAAGGTAATTATGAGGTTATAGTTGGTAATTGGGGTTATATCACCTCTTGTAATAATGAGTATATTTCTCCTCTATCTAATTTAAGCATTACACTTCAGCAAGGTTATTATGATGATTTTACTTTTGATTTTGGATGGACTGTTAGTGGTGGAATTACTTCTGTTAATGATGGAATATGGCAAAGAGGAAATCCTGAAGGTACTACTAATCAAGGAGTAAATTATAATCCTGATAATGATATAAGTGGAGATTGTACAGAATTTGCATATGTTACAGGATTAGCTTCTGGTAGTCAAACAGGAGAGTATGATGTTGATGATAGTAATACTATATTAACTTCTCCAATTTTTGATTTGAGTGTGCCACAAACATATTATATTAATTATTATTCTTGGTTTCAAAATGGGTTTCCTTGGGGAGGTACTCCTAATGACAGCTTAACGGTAAGCATTACTAATGGTATTACAACACAAATACTTGAGACTTATACCTCAAACTCTTCAGATTTAGGTCAATGGAATTTGCGTACTTTTGATATAGGGCAATATATAAATTATACAGATAATATGCAATTGATTATTGAAACAGCTGATTGGGATGCTCTAGGTGGGCATTGGGTTGAGGGTGGTTTTGATGGTTTTGAGATTACAACTGGTATAACTTCTATTGATGAGCAAGGTCTTAATGGAAATAAAGGTGATCTTGTTAAGATTGTAGATTTACTAGGTAGGAATGTAAAAGAGCAGAGTAATAGGTCTTTATTTTATATCTATGATGATGGTACTGTAGAGAAAGTTTATATTATTGAGTAAAAGATAATTATTCTTTGATTGTAAGCCTTAGAACAGAGCATGCTGAATTTACTGCAAATTTATCTTCTCCGGTACCAAGCAGCATACTAATCCATGTATCTTTTTTTGGAGTTCCTAGTACTAACATATCATATTCACAGGTAAGCTCAGAAACTGTATTTGTAGGGTTCTCAGAGTATTCGATTCGTAGATTACCTATATCTTTATACTTATTTAATAATGTGTTTGAATAGGTCTTAATTTTATTGATATCTTGTTTGTTGTATTCTTGAGGCATTACATGTAATAGTGTGAATTTAGCATTGTAGAATTGACATAAGTTTGCGGTTGTTTCAATAAGCTTTTTAATCTCTTTACTATTTGGTCTAACAGCTAGTACTACTTTACTAATATAACGTACGCCATTATCCTTAAAAAGCGCAAAATTTGAATTGATATTGCTCACTACCCATCCTAATGGATTATTTATTAATAATCCATTATGAATTCTTCCATCCCAAGAAAGTACAAGCCAATCAGAATTTAAATGATCAGAGAGGATCTGCATTGTTTCCGAAACATTATGTGTTACTATTGATTCAAAGTCAAGTTCTATATTCTTTATATCTTGAACTACTGACAATTGTCTTCTTAAGGCTTTTATTCTTGGAGTTTCAACAAGTACAGCATCTAAGAATGTTTGATCTGGAACTTCTTTAATATTTACTACTTGTAGATTTTTCTTTTGATTCAATGCAGCTCCTAACTCAACTAAAGATTCTGGCGAGTATTCATTTCCAAACAAAGGAATAATCACACCTGCTTCTGGATTAATATGGCCATCTAGCCAATCTTTATGTTTTTCATCTGATATTGTATAATTGAATTCTGATTCAACATTCCTTGTTTTGTTAAAGAAAAGAAATTTGGCAGCTTTATGACCATAGTTTTCTAATACTCCTGTTCTAGAGGCTTTTGACCCATATGAGTAATACACAATACTACCAATAATTCCTATTATTAATAGTACTAATATAGGCATCCATCCTAAGTAAAATAAAAGAATGAGACCGCTAAATATGCCAAATAGTTGTATATAAGGGTATAATGGAGATTTGTAAGTAGGTTTATACCATTGAACAGCAGTTTCTCTAAGTACAATAACACAAATATTAACTGCAATAAACATACTTACTTTAAATGCACTTGCTAGCTTTACAATTTTCTCTACATCTAAAAATAGGATAATTAATGCCATTATAAGGCAAGTAAGTAATATTGTATTAATAGGAGTTAAATGTTTCTCATGAACCTTCGTAAGTTGATTAGGTAGTAATTTATCCATAGCCATAGCAAATGGAAATCTTGAGGATGCTAGTACTCCAGAGTTTGCCATAGAGATAATTGTAATAACTCCAATAATAGCGATTACATAACCAAATGATTCGCCAGCTAATAATGTACCTAACGTATATATAGGTGTTAAATCAGTTGCTAGCATTTCTAATTTTATATTTCCAACAAGAACATAGGATATAATTATATATAATAGAGAAACAAGAATTAATGAGATAATCATTGCTAGAGGTATATTCTTCTCAGGTTGTTTTATTTCGCCAGCTATAGCAGAAATCTTAGTTACACCAGCATATGCTACAAAAACAAATGCAACGGTACTAATTAATCCTATATTTCCCTCTTTCAAAAAAGGATATAAAAGTTCTTTTTCTATAGTAGGTATTGCTAAGAATAATAGAGCAATTAAGCTAATTAAGCTAAGGATAACTATAGTAAGCTGTACTTTTCCAACTTTCTTTACACCAAATATATTTAGTAACATTATTAATATTAGAAATCCGATAGATATATATTTTATATAGATAGGAGATATATTGATGATTACTAATAAGTAAGCTCCAAAACCTACTAAAGCAAATGAGCTTTTTAGTAATAATGATAACCATAGTCCAATTCCAGAGATTGTGCCAAATAAGGGTCCTAAAGCTCGTTCAATATATACATAAGCTCCCCCTGAGGAAGGCATTGCGGTAGCAAGTTCTGCTTTTGATAATACTGCTGGTAAGATGCAAATAGCAGCAATTAAGAATGCTAACCAAATTGAAGATCCTGTTTTAGCAGCTGCAATACCAGGTAAGATAAAAATACTTCCTAGCATTCCAGCAATACTAATTGCAATAATTGAAGATAGTGTAAGTTTTCTTTCTAATTTTTTCATTAATTAATATATTAATCTATGCAAATTAAGAACTTTTTTTCAAATTTTAGAAGAAATGATTTTATAGATTTGCCAAAATTTAATTTATGAAGAAGTTAGTTCTGTCTGATATGCATGAAAAAATGGGAGGAAAGATGATTGATTTTTCAGGATATTATATGCCTGTACAGTATGCCGATGGAGTTAAAGCTGAACATTGTACAGTACGAAGTGAAGTAGGTGTATTTGATGTTTCTCATATGGGGGAAATATTTGTCTCTGGAGATAAAGCTCTTAATTTATTACAGTATATTACATCAAATGATGTCAATGTATTAGTTCCAGGAAAAGTACAATATACTTGCTTCCCTAATGCAGATGGAGGTATTGTAGATGATCTTTTACTTTATATGCTTGCAGATAATAGTTATTTGCTAGTAGTCAATGCAACTAATATTGAAAAAGATTTAGCATGGATAAATCAACATAATACATATGGATGTGAGGTAAATGATCAATCAGATAACTATTCTCTTTTAGCAGTTCAAGGACCTAAATCAATTAAGCTTTTACAAGAACTTACAGATATAAATTTATCAGATATTAAATATTATCATTTTAAGGTTGGGAATATTGCAGGAATTGATAATGCTATATTATCTAGAACAGGTTATACAGGAGAATTAGGTTTTGAGTTGTATGTAAAAAACAAAGATGTAAAGGCCTTGTGGGAAGCTATATTTAGCACTTCAGTAGATATTAAGCCTATAGGTCTTGCTGCCAGAGATACTTTGCGTTTAGAGAAAGGTTTTTGTCTTTATGGAAATGATATTAATGATACTACTTCTCCTATTGAAGCTGGTTTGGGTTGGATTACAAAATTTAATAACGAATTTATTAACTCTAAAAATTTAAAAATAGAGAAGGAGAGAGGTTCTATTCGTAGATTAGTTGGTTTAGAGTTGATGGATAAAGGAATTGCACGTAAGGGATATTCTATTTTAAATTCTGATGGAGATAAAATTGGAGTTATTACCTCAGGAACAATGTCTCCGACATTAAATAAAGCAATTGCAATGGGCTTTGTTATTAAAGATATGTCTGAGATAGGGAAGACTCTAGTTATAGAGGTTAGAAATAAAAGACTTAATGCTAAGGTAATTTCTTTACCATTTGTTAAGTAATATTAAAATAAAAGAATAGAGTCTTTGTTATGTTAATGAGACCAGAAATGTCTTCCTAAATAGAAGGACAGTTTAAGTTTAAAAGAAGCTCCCATAGATCCTAAAACATCTTCATCTAATCGTACTGTAGTTTCATCTCTAGACTCATCAAATGTGGTAGTTTCTATTTTTCGTGTACGTGAATTAATATTAAATCCAATCATTGGTTCAATTGAGAATATTTCTCTACTATTAAACGCAAAAAACGCATAACCAACTCCTACACCAATACTTGTAGAGAATGTGCTAACTCTTCTTTCCCATGTGTCATCTTCATCAGGTTGAGCTACAATACCAGTACCTGTTAATGGATCATATGCTATAACATCATATCCAAAAGGATCTGTTGTTCCAGGTACAATCCTTCCCTCTACAAAGGCTTTCTTGCTATTCATTCCAAGACCAAAAGATCCTTCAAGAAACAAAGCATTTCCTCTAGCTGTTGGCATATAATATCTTACTTTAGGTATTACTCCTAAGCTAAATTCATTCCATCTCACTTTATCATCTTCAAAATCAGTTGGTCCATACCAATTCGAATTAGTTTCACTCCAATTATCTAGAGTATGTAGTCCGCTAAGATCTAAACCCAAACCAATTAACCATCCATCAGCTATAAAATAACCAAAACTAACTCCATTTAAGAATCTTTCTTCCCAATCTGAGAAGTTAGTAAAATCTAAATCATAGTTTAGTTGAGATTGAGAACTGTATATTTCATCCCATGTGCCTTCATCATCAGCGATAAGGCTTCCATCTTCTGTTAAGCTGTAGTTCCAATCTCCACCTGTAATCCAACTATAACTTCCATCAATACCAGTCCCTATTTCAATTTGCCAGATTCCTTTGTCTATTTTCTGTGCATTTAGTCCAAGACTAACTAATATAATTACTAAAAGAGTACTAATTCTTTTCATGGTTATTTTTTTAATGATTTACTATGCAAAAGTAATAAATTCAAATTAACAAAAGAATATTAGAGTTATAATCTAATAATTTGTTTAATTTTTTAATTACAGAGATAGCATATATGTATCTATATCTATGCTTTTAGAATAAGTAGATGGCTGAGAATACCATGCCACTATTTTTTAATTCAAATAGGTTCTCTTTAACTTCATTTTCTCCTGATATTCCTTCTGTGGATATCTCTTTTGAGATTTTACCAATTTTGAGCAGTCCAGTATTTATTCTAGAATTTAGAACTAGATTTTTAGTTAAGTAGTATGATAATCCTACATTTATCCCAACATCTATTGTTTCTTCTTCAAAAACTGCTGCTGGAAGCTCTTCATGTGCGCTTGTATTATCGTTATCTCCTTTATCTGTCTCTGTATATTCTGGTGTTATAAGAAGAGATATAGAAGGCCCAACATCTATTGATAATTTGTCAGAGGTTTTGTAGCTCATTGTAGGGTTTAGTTCAATGTATGCTAAAGCTAACTCATGTGATGCATTATGTATGTCTTGTTGATTGACATCATAAGTATGAGTATATTCAGATGTAAGAGATGCTCCTTTTTGAATGTAAATAATCTCAGGCTTTATATACCATTTATCTGTTAGAGCGATCTCCATATAGAATCCTCCAGCGATTCCAAAGATAGAAGCGTTCTGCATGTTTTTCACTCCATCATTAGCAGTAGACATGATATTCGAGAGATTCCCACCAATCTTCACTCCGTATCTAATAGGTAGTAAACTTTGAGCAGAAACGCTAAATGATAAAATAGTTAGACACGTGATTAATTTAATTTTTTTCATAATTTAATTGTTTAACATTACTGGCATTACTAACATTAATGTGTGCTCTCCTTCTTTCATGCCATCTAAGGGAAGAATAATTCCTGCTCTGTTTGGAGCGCTCATTTCAATTGATATTTCTTGAGCACCTATATTATTTAACATGTCAATCACAAATTTAGAGTTAAAACCTATTTCCATGTCTTCTCCTTTGTATTGACAAGATAATCGTTCTTCAGCCTGATTTGCAAAATCTAAGTCTTCAGAAGTTATTTGTAATTCACTGCCTGCTATCTTTAGTCTTATTTGATGTGTGGTTTTATTTGCATAAATAGATACTCTCTTTATAGAACTTAGTAGAGTAGCAGTTTCAATAGTTAGAATATTAGGGTTTTCTTTAGGGATAACAGCTTCATAGTTTGGATATTTTCCGTCAACTAGCCTACAGATAATTGTAATATTGTTGAAAGAGAACATAGCATTTGTGTCATTAAATTCTAGTTTAATGGATTCGTCGTCTAGGATATTATTCTTAAGAATATTTAATGGTTTTTTTGGCAGAATGAAAGAGGCTGTTTTTTCTGATTTTACATCTGTACGAGTATGTTTTACTAATTTATGAGCATCAGTAGCAACAAAGGTGGTTCTTTCATTTGATAGTTCACAGAACACTCCAGACATTACAGGTCTTAACTCATCATTGCCAGTCGCAAATAAAGTTTTATTTATAGCGTTAGATAGTATC
>MDSW01212568.1_pt1 | contig 11395 bp, 10 predicted proteins | sample 811171 | NCBI WGS metagenome assembly MDSW01 (sample SAMN05326641, study PRJNA326480) | marine metagenome | isolation source: seawater | place: Atlantic Ocean: North West | collected 2012
CTCCATAAAATTATCTTTTTGTTAGACGTTTCAATTATGAAATCAGTATCTGATGCTGCACATCTTACAAAACAATCAGGAAATGGTATAACTCAAACACTGGGCAAATAAGGAATAGTTGTAAAAATTTTACCAGTTTTAAGGATGTTGAGTGTCCGTCAAAACTACGGAAAACCACTAATTCGTAGCTAAATTAGTGGTGACCCCAGCGGGATTCGAACCCGCGATTTCCGGCGTGAAAGGCCAGCGTCCTGGACCGCTAGACGATGGGGCCACTGATTATATATTTTAAATTGAGAAGCATTTATGTTCAACGATCAAAATGCCAATAATTCTATGGATATAAAGATAATTGAGTTAATCCAGTAGTTTCAGGAATGCCTGACATGATATTCATATTGTGAATTGCTTGACCTGCTGCACCTTTGACTAAGTTGTCTAAACAACTAATGACTATTAATCTATTAGTTCTTAAATCTACAGTGGGATAAATGATGCAATCGTTATTGCCCAATGTATGTTTAGTCATAGGGGGTTGGTCGACAACATGGGTAAATTTTTCGTTTTCATAAAAACTTTTGTAAATTTCAGTAATTTTTGATTTAGGATCGGCATTATTTTCAATAAAATCAGAAGATAAAGGTGCATAACATGTTGCTAAAATTCCACGAGTCATCGGGATCAAGTGAGGTATAAAAGTTAAATTACAGGCTTGATCACTAATATTGTCGAGTTCTTGAGCGATTTCAGGCATATGCCTATGTCCGTCTACACCATAAGCAGAAAGATTTTCATTGACTTCTGAAAAATGAGTTTTTAAAGACAAGGTTCTTCCGGCACCAGAGACCCCAGATTTTGCATCAATTATGATATCTGAGGTGATCGCTTGATGTTTTAAAGCAGGTGCTAAAGCAAGTATCGAAGCTGTTGGATAACACCCTGGATTAGCCACAAGAGAAGTGTTTTTAATCTCTTCTTTATGTAGTTCAGGTAGTCCGTAAGCTGATGTTTTTAAAAGATCTGGACTTGGGTGGTCTACTTGATACCATTCTTTATATGTTTGTAAGTCCTTTAATCTAAAATCTGCACTGATATCCACCGCTTTGATTCCTGAGTCTACAATAGTTGTTAATGCTTCTGCGCTAGCTGCATGAGGAAGTCCTGAGAATACAAAGTCTACTTCTGTTTCAATCTCTGGTGTTATCTCTAGATTTATTTTAAATAAATGAGGGAAAACTTCAGATAATTTTTTACCTGCACCACTTCTTCCAGTCACAGAGACTAGTTCGATTTCTGGGTGATCGTAAGCTATTCTTGCAACTTCAGCTCCTGCATATCCAGTTACATTAATAATGCCAATTTTCATGAAATATCCTTTTAATTAAGGAATTATACAGTAACAATCTTTTTATTTATATTGGAATTATTTACGCTTTTTTTGCTACGAAAGCTTTTTTGCGTAGGGGGTAACAAGTTTTACAGATCTCACATTTTGTTCCATCACATCCTCGGGCTGTACAGTATGATCTGCCGTAGTATATGAATTGTAAGTGTAATTGGTTCCATTTTTCCTTAGGAAACAGTCTTTTGAGATCAGATTCCGTTTGAACAACATTTTTGCCATTAGTTAACCCCCATCTTTGAGCTAAACGATGAATATGTGTGTCTACAGGAAATGCGGGATGTCCAAATCCTTGAGACATGACTACACTTGCAGTTTTATGACCTACACCCGGTAATTTTTCTAAAGAACCAAAGTTTGAAGGAACATTACTATCATAATTTTTAACTAAAATTTTTGATAACTGTGAAATATTTTTTGCTTTTGTATTCGATAATCCACAAGGCTTAATAATCGATTGGATTTTTGAAATGGGAATATTCATCATTTGTTCTGGAGTATTTCCAAGTTTAAACAAATGAGGTGTTACTTTATTGACTCTTTCATCAGTACATTGAGCGCTTAATAAAACAGCTATTAATAATTCAAACTTGTTAGAATGATTCAAAGGTATAGGAGTATTGGGGTAAATTTCATTAAGCCTATTTAGTATAAATTTAGCACGTTCTTTTTTTAACATTTGAATAACTATTTATAGGTCTTGAAGTTTTTTTGCCATTTCATAATCAGAGTATGCTTCTTGTTTTTTACCTATCGCCCAAAATGCCATACCTCTGTTTGAAAATGCATACCAAAATTTGCTATCTAATTCTATTGCTTGATTAAAATTATCAATTGCTTCAAGCATTTCTCCCATATCACTTAATGCCATCCCTCGATTATTAAAAGCATCTCTGTAGTCAGAATTAATTTTTATTGCTTGATCGAATTGCTCAATTGCTTTTTCTGGATTGCCTATACTTCTAAAACAAATACCTAAATTGTTTAAAGCAGTAGGATGATCAGGTTCATTTTGGAGAATGTGCTCGTAATCTGCAATAGCCTCTATATACTTACCCGAATCTAAGTAAGCGTTTGCTCGTTGAAATACTGCCTTGAAGTCAGTGTGGTTTTTAAGAATTTCAGTATCTAATGCACTTATGAGATCTTTTAAGTGGTCTTTATCACTTTTAGAACTTAGGTCAGGGTCTCCTTGCCAATTGTATGTCAATTTTTTTCCTTTTTTTTAATTGCTTCACCTGAAATATTTGGAATTGTAAATGGAATTCCAACATTTAAGTTGAAATAATTATATTTTATGTTTGTGAATTCAGAGTTTTTAATGACATCTAAAGTATTTCTTCTTAAATGACATCCTGTTGTAGCAAATTTCCAAAATGGATCTAAAAGTAGTTGAAATATTTTTCCAGATTTTGATTTGGCTTTAATGTGCTCATAAAAATATAATTTTCCCCCAGGTTTTAATATTCTGTGAGCTTCACTAATCACTTTTTCCACATCATCTACCATACATAAGACTAAAGTGCATAAAACGCTATCAACGGAATTACTCTTCAGAGGTATATTCTCACCATGATTAGGTAATACATCAATGGGCTTTTTAATATTATGAATTCTTTTGGATAAGATTGAACGCATATATGGGTCAGGTTCTATAAAAGTGATTTTTTCAGCTTTATCAAAAAATAAAAGATTTGCCCCAGTTCCACCTCCTATTTCAACTACATGACCTTCACATTTTGATGTTGTTTGATTACGATAGGGTATAACATAAGGTTCAACGATCGAATTGAGAACGTCGTACCAATTTGCAAAAAACCATTTTGAAAGATTCATAGTGAAAATGATGATTTATTTAGATTATTTTAAGACCGGTAGTACATTAATTATTAAAGATCAATTCGTGTATTTCAATATCTCTTCAAAAATATTTAATTCTAATGGTGTAGCACCATTGAGTTCTATTAAGTCATTGAAGCAAGAAAATTCATTATTACCAAAATCATTGATGATGACTATAGCTTGGTTGATTTCAGCTGTGATTGTGGGTTTGATTTTCAATTCTTTAGTTGACGATTGGATGTTAAAAATTATTGGACTGACGATATTAGCATTAATGTGTGTTTATTTAATTTATGATCAATTTACAAATCAGATACCTAATGTATTGAAGTTATCAATAGGTACAGAGATTGTAACTTTTGAATTGAAAGAACATATGCCTGCAGAAGTTTTTAATCAATTGAAATCAGATATTTTCCCTGCCTCTATACCTTCGAGAAAATACTGGACTGATTAGTCTAGTTTTAAATTAGGAATTACGTCCATATCAAACACATTAGATGTGCCATTAGCCTGAATTCTGTAATAAGCAGCGCTAGCAATCATGGCACCATTGTCTGTACACAAATAAGGTTTTGGAACGATTACTGGTACACTAAGTGTTTGAGACATTTTCTCTCTTAATCTCGAATTTGCTGCAACACCACCCCCCAACAATACGCCTTTGGCAGCTATATTTTTGAGTGCTCTTGAGACATTTCTTATCATTGTGTCAACAATAGCTTCTTGAAAAGCAAATGCATATTCAGTAACAGTGTTTTTATTTGGGTAATTAGAATTAGAATGAGGATAGATCTGTTCTTTTATAGCTCTATTCACAACTGCTGTTTTTAATCCACTGAAACTGAAATCTAATGAATTTTTAATTTCAGGACGTGGGAATGGCTTGATAGTTCCCTCAGCATTTTGTGCTTCTCTTTGAATTTCTGGGCCTCCGGGAAAACCTAACCTTAACACTCTCGCTGTTTTATCAAATGCTTCTCCTGCTGCGTCATCACGAGTTTTCCCAATAATTTCATAGGATAGATGATCTTTCATCAATACCATTTCTGTATGGCCACCTGATGCAATCAGACAAATTAATGGAAATCCAACTTCTTTATCAGGGTTTTTATTGTCTAACCAACCCGAATATATATGCCCTTCCAAATGATTAATTGGAATCACAGGTTTGTCCCAAGCCATGGCTAATCCTTTAGCAGCGTTTACACCCACTAAAAGAGAACCAGCTAATCCAGGACCATTAGTGACCGCTATAGAATCAATTTCGTTGTGCTTAAGTCCAGATTCGTTTAGTGCTTCTTGGATTGAAGGAATTATTGTAAGAAAATGCTCTCTTGAAGCTATTTCGGGAATGATTCCACCATATTTTTCATGCATATGGACTTGAGATGCGATAATGTTTGACTTAATAGTTTGGCCATCTTTTACAATGGATATTGCAGTGTCGTCACATGATGTTTCTATACCTAATATATTCATAAAATAATCGAGTCTTTAAGGGTTTTTATAGATGTTTCAATGTCATTCATTTCATTATATATAGCACTGCCGGCTACTACTATGTCAGCTCCTGCGGTGAAAACATTTGAGATGGTATTTGAGTTTATTCCTCCATCAACTTGGATTTTGGTTGATAGATTCAATTGATCGATAAGTGATTTAGCTGACTCTATTTTATTTATAGAAGATGGTATGAATTTTTGCCCACCATATCCAGGGTTGACTGACATTATTAAAAGTTGGTTGATTTCTGCCAAGTAATTTTGAACACTTGTTAGTGAAGTATTGGGATTAATTGCTACGGATGATTCAACATTAAGTGATGTTAGTTTGTTTATAGTATTGTCAAAGTCTGGTGTTGATTCGTAGTGGATTGTAATAGAATCAGCGCCAGCATCAATTAATTCGTCAAAATACCTATCGGGATCAATCACCATCATATGTATATCTATTGGGAGTTTTGTAATTTTTCTAATATGAGAAATTATGATTGGGCCAAAAGTGATAGGTGGTACAAACTGTCCATCCATCACATCAATATGAAAACCGTCAACTCCATATTCTTCAGCTGTAGATATCTGTTTATCTAGTTTCCCTAGATCTGCTGTCAAAATAGATGGATAAATTCTAAATCTATTGTTATTCATTCAATTTCTTTCTTGCAATTTTGATTTGAGATAATACGTTTTGGGTAGCTGTTCCGCCAAAACTTATTCTTGATTCAACTGAAGTTCTGATATTAATTTGTAATACATCTTCTTCAAATAATGGAGAGAAAGATTTGTAATCATTTACTGAAAATTTTGATATAGGTTTGCTAATGGATAAAGAATGATCTGAAATAGAACTAGCTATAGAATAAGACTCTCTAAAATCTAGTCCTTTATTAACAAGATAGTCAGCAATATCTGTTGCTAAGGATAAGCTTTCCATTGCAGCAGATGTAAAGTTTTCAGCTTTTAAATGGATTCCCTTAATCATTTTGTTGAAAATTTTTAAGACGGAAACTACAGTATCGTAAGAGTCAAACAATCCTGTTTTATCTTCTTGTAAATCACGGTTATATGAAAGAGGCAAACCTTTTAGAATGGTGAACAAAGATATTAAGTTTCCGATCACTCTTCCAGATTTTCCTCTTGATATCTCTGCAAAATCTGGATTTCTTTTTTGTGGCATGATACTACTTCCAGTTGTGAACTCATCAGACAATTGAATGAAATTAAATTCTGATGAAGACCAAAGAATTAATTCTTCAGAAAATCTGGAAATATGGGTAATGAATACTGATGAAGCAAATAAAAATGACAGAATAAAATCTCTATCTGAAACTGTGTCTATACTATTAGCGGTAAGTCTAGAAAAATTTAGTTTTTGTGCTACATATTCTCTGTCAATTGGGTGTGGAGTTCCTGCCAATGCCGCACTCCCGAGTGGCATTATGTCAGCTTCTACAAACGCATTGTTAAATTTTTCCACATCTCTAGAAAACATTTCGTAATAGGCTAGTAAATGATGGGCAAGTAATACTGGCTGAGCTCTTTGCATGTGTGTGTACCCAGGCATAATAATATTTGAAGAGTTTTCAGCTAAATCAACAATAGTCTTTTGCAATTTTTTTATTAAATTATTAATTTCTATGCATGCATCTTTAACAAACATTCTTGTGTCGAGAGATATTTGATCATTTCTCGATCTTGCAGTGTGTAGTTTTCCAGCAACAGTTCCTATTTTTTCATGAAGACGACTTTCTATATTCATATGAATATCTTCAAGAGTAGGATCCCAGGGAAATGAATCAGATTTGATTTCAAGTAGTATTTGATCAAGGCCTTTTATAATGATTGATTTTTCTTCTGAAGTAATAATGTTTTGATTCGAAAGCATTTCAGCGTGGACTTTACTACCTCTTATATCGTATTCATACAAGCGTACGTCTAAATCTAATGAAACAGTAAAATCACCAACTTCATCAGATAATCTTTTTATGAATTTTTTCGAATTGTTTTCAGTCATTTTTATATATTATGTTTTATTATGAGACAGTATTTACATATTTTAACTTAGTTATTTAATCTACAAATTTAAATGGTTCAATTCAATAATAATTTAAACCAAATTAACGAAGAAATATTTTGCGTAATTGATTTGGAAACGACTGGTACTGATCCACTGACTGATAGGATCATTGAGATAGCTGTAATAGTTTTTAAAGGTGATCAGGTACTTAATTCATTTGATTCATTGATCAAATCAGACACATATATCCCTCCATTAATTACAGATTTAACTGGAATTTCAAATAATGATTTAGAAAATGCTCCAGAATTTGATGATATTTCTCGAGTTTTAATTGAAACTATTAAAAACATACCTATCATTGGTCACAATGTTGATTTTGATTTGAGTTTTCTCCGTAATTATGGAATGACATTTGAAAATATAATTTTTGATACTTTAGATTTGAGTTATGTGTTTTTTCCTAGTTCTCCCAGTTATTCTTTACAATCATTAAAAAAAGAATTTCATTTTCCTGTTAAAAATAGTCATAGAGCACTTTCTGATTGTGAATCAACAATGCATTTGTTTAATGAAATTGTTAAAGATGCTAAATCCTTACCCTCATCGGTAATTGGTAGACTTTCTCAGGTAGCGAATACTAGTAACTGGATTGATTCGGCATTTTTTCAATATATTTTAATTAATTCTATTGAGAATCAAAATTCAAATTTTGATTCAGAATCGCCCGAAAATGATTTACATGACAAAGAGATGTTCTTACAAATAGATGAGATTTTTTCAAAGGATGGAAAATTATCTGAATCCTTATCAGGTTTTGAATATAGAGAAGAACAAAACCAAATGGCTTTAAGTGTACAAAATGCACTAGAAAATAAAACACAATTGATAATTGAAGCTGGCACAGGAGTAGGCAAATCCTTAGCTTACCTGATACCAGCCATCAATTATTCAATAAAAACTAATGAAAAAATTGTGATTTCTACTAATACGATAGGACTACAAGAGCAATTAATTGATAAGGACTTGCCTCTTGTAATGAAAATTTTGGGTCTTAATTCACATGCTGAAGATACTTTCGCTTTATTAAAAGGGCGAGCAAATTACTTATGTTTACAAAAATTGTATTCACAACTTTCATTACAAAATTTAGATACAAATACAGGGGTTTTGATTTCTAAAATAATTGTTTGGCTACATTCATCTACTTCAGGGGATCTAAATGAAATGAATATAAGTAGATCGGATCATCAAGCTATTTTAAATAAATTTAATGCAGAAAAAACACTCAGATGCACAGGTTTTGAAGGGCAATGTTTTTTGAGACAAGCTAGAAATAAGGCTAATGAATCAAATGCAATAATAGTAAATCATTCTCTGTTGATGTCAGATTTGATTTCTGAAGGATCAATTCTTCCGCCTTATGAAAATCTAATTATTGATGAGGCTCATCATATTGAAGATCAGGCTTCCCAAGCTTTTTCGTTTTCAGTTAGTAGATTTATTGTCACAGATTTTCTAAGCGATTTTGTAGGTTCTGACAATATTTATGATCGATTGAGAAGTATTTTAATAAGAGATTCTAGTAATGATACTCTTGCCGAATTCGAGACTTTAGATGATCAAACTCAAAACATTATTAAGCGATTACAAGATGATTTTTCACTATTGTTTTCTATAGGGTTTCAATCTAAGCAATTAGAAAATACAAAATTCAAGTCAGATAAAATTCGGGTTTCTCAAAATCATCAAATTAACAATTGGGATCAATTAGTTGATGTGACTGACAATTTAATAGTTTTATTGGAAGAATTTTTAATTATTTTAAATCAGCTAATTAAAACTTTGGAAAGAAAAATCAATTTGATTGGAATCACAGAGTATTTAGGAATAGTTGAATCTGTTTACTCTAATGCTAAATCTTTAATTAGCCATTTAGTAGAATTTTTCTCAGAGAATAAAGAAAATTTTGTTTATTGGATTTACTCAGATTCTTATAGAGAAACGTCTAGCTTTAATGCTGCACCGTTTGTTGTTGGGGATATTTTATATAAAGAGTTATTTTCTCAAAAAGAATCTGTTGTTCTTACCAGTGCAACTTTGACGTCTGACGAAAAATTTGAACACATAAATTTTAGAACCGGATTTCATCCACATGAATCAATAGTACTGGGTTCTCCATTTGATTATAAAACTTCAGTGCGATTAATAATCCCTAATGATGTACCTGATCCACGAAACGAAAATTACTTTCAATATGTATCTGAGTCGATAAAAATTATCTGTGCTAACGCTCCTGGAGGAGTATTAGTCTTGTTCACTTCTTATTCTGCACTTAATTCGGTATATGAATTTATCAAAAAAGATAAAAACATTAATAAAACTATATTAGCTCAAGGTGTTCATGGTTCTACTCGGAATTTACTTCAAAGGATTAATAATGACAATGAGTCATTGATTTTAGGTACCAATTCATTTTGGGAAGGTGTTGATTTAAAAGGCGCAGCTTTAAATTCTCTAATTATTACTCGACTACCATTTGAAGTTCCGTCAGATCCCATATATCAGGCGAGATTTGAAAACTATGATAATGGCTTTAATGACTTTGCAGTACCTAATGCAATAATTAAATTTAGACAAGGTTTTGGCCGACTTATCAGATCTAAAGATGATAAAGGTATCTCGGTGATTTTAGATAGTAGAATAGTCAAATCTTCATACGGGAAAAGGTTTATAAAATCTTTACCTGATATTCCTTTATCTCGAAACTCTATTAATGAAATGGGTAATATAATTAGTCACTGGTTTAATGATGATATTGAAAAGTAAATCCAAATATGATTTGGAATCTACGCTTTATAGTGGTCAATCTTTTTTATGGAACCCGATTTTGAGTGATAACTTGCAAGCTCATGAAATAGTTTTAGGTGGTACTCGATTTCGAGTCCAACAGTTGTCAGATAAAATAGATGCCATTTATCCATTAAATATTACTCAAAATCAATCATTGATTTTACAGAACCATTTAAGGGTTGATGATGATCTTGGTTGTATTTATCAATCAATAGAGTCAGATAAATATTTACTATCTTCATTTAAAAAGTTTGAGGGATTACATCTATTACGACAAGACCCTTGGGAATGTCTTGTGACATTTATTTGTTCAAGTAATAACAATATGAAACGAATTAAATTAATGCTAAACAAATTAATTAATTCATTTGATAATACACATACAGATTCTTTGGGAGAATACAAAACTTTTCCAACACCTGATCAAATTATAGAAGCTGGTGAAGAACATTTAAGATCTTTAGGTTTTGGTTATAGGGCTAAATACATTTTTGAAACTTCTAGAATAATTTTTAATGAGAATATAGATTTGCTCAAATTAAGATCTCAAAATTATGATGATAACTTAGAACAATTGACAATGTTTCCAGGAGTGGGAGATAAAGTTGCTAATTGTGTAATGTTATTTTCTTTAGATAATTTGAATGCCTTTCCAGTAGATGTTTGGATTAATAGAGTTTTAAGAGAAATTTACTTGAATGATAGTAAGAATAAAATTGCAGATTCGAGATTAAGAAGTCATTTCCAGTCATATTTTGGAGAATATTCTGGATATATCAATCACTATTTATTTCATTCAAGAAGAAATGATTGAAAATCATCTGATGAAGTCATTTTGATTATTGACTGTATCTGTAATTATTTTTCTTACAGGATAATTTATGTCAATATTCTCTCTGTCAAATCTTTCATGGATTTTTTTAATTAGTTCACTTTTTAGAGTGAAAGTTGATAATCTATCTATAGCCTGAATATACACAAAAAAATCAATATTAGAATCTCCAAAATTAGAAAAACCAAAAAATGGAGGAACATGTTTGATTGATAATGGTGAATCATTAATTAAAGAGGTTGCTTCTTCTAATACGAATCTTTCAACATTTTTAAGGTTTGATTCATAGCTTACTCCGCATTCTACTAAGACATTCATTGCAGGGGTTGGGCTATAATAATTTGTGACAACACTGTCGGCCATTTTAGAATTAGGAATGATAACTAAGTTGTTGTAAATACTCCTGATTTTGGTACTTCTCCACCCTACTGATTCAACATATCCTGAATTGCCATCATCCAGTTCAATAAAATCACCGGGGCGCAATCCTCCATCAGTTACCACGAAGGTACCAGCGAAAAAATTACTAAGTGTTGGTTGTACTGCTAGTGCTACTGCTAATCCACCAATTCCTAACCCTGCTAAAATTGGACTAACTGATACGCCTAAGTTATCTACTGAAACTAGAAAACCTATCGAATAAATTGCTAAAGGTAGAATTCGCCTAATTATTGGAAGTAAATTGTCGTCTAGTTTTGTGGCTGTTTTTTTGGAAATATTGACTACATACCAATATATAGATCTATCTCCTACCCTGGCTAATAAAGTTGTAACAAATATTATTAGCCCTACTTGCCAAATATTCTCAGCAAATACTTCTGTGCCATTTAAGGGACTTATTAATTTATCATCAGAACTGATTAATACTAGATAACTTGAATAAATAGATGTCAATAAAATGATAAAAATTAGAGGCAGTCTACATTCACGGACTATTACAGTTATTA
>MDSW01050075.1_pt1 | contig 11394 bp, 7 predicted proteins | sample 811171 | NCBI WGS metagenome assembly MDSW01 (sample SAMN05326641, study PRJNA326480) | marine metagenome | isolation source: seawater | place: Atlantic Ocean: North West | collected 2012
GCGCGGAGCGTGCGGACGCGCGCGCGCGGCGCGACGTGCGCGCTGCCGGCGAGGGCAGGCATCGCTCGGGACGAAGGGGGGGGGAGGGGAGGGGGGCTCGAGGGCGACGAGCGCGCGAAGGAGTGTCGCGCCGACGCTTCGCGAAAAGCGTCATCGAACGACGAGCACAGGAGGACAACTGGACGGGAGAGCATTCCTCTTCCTCTCTCTTCCTCTCCCGCACACGCGGGAGGCTGACGAATGTACCCCGGGGCGGCCCAGGAGCGAGTGGCGCAACCCGCCTCGCGCCTCTCGGACAAAACGCCTCTCGCCGAGATGGCTCGGCGCTTCGGCGCGCGTCTCGTCGCGCTCGTCGCGCTCCTCTCGGCTCGCGCCGCGGGCTGCGCGCGCCCGCCCCTCGCGGCCCGTTCGCGCTCGGTCGACGCGACCGCGGCGGACGCGACGCCGCTCGCGGACGCGGCGTCGCTCGCGGATTGGATGGCCTCGGACGCCGCGCACGTGTACCCTCGGACGCTCCACGACCTGACCCTCCCCGGGACGCACGACAGCGGGGCGTACTTCCTGACCCCCCAGCTCATGCCCGGCTCCCGGTTCCCGACGCCGTGGGAGGCCGCCGCGGTCGCGCTCGCCGAGCGCCTCGACCTGCCTCTCGACCGCGTCATCACCCCGTGGGCGCTGACGCAAACCTCGAGCGTCGCCGCGCAGCTCCGCGCGGGGTACCGGTACGTCGATCTGCGCGCGGGGTGGAACGGCACGCGCTGGTGCGCGCACCACGCCGAGGTCGGCGTCGAGGTCACCGTGATCCTTCGCGACGTCGCGGGGTTCGCGCGCGCGCACCCGGGCGAGTTCGTCATCCTCCAGGTGAGCCACCTCGACGGCGACCCGGGCGAGGAGAGAACGCGCGACCTCGCGGCGACGGTCGAGACGGAGCTGAAGGGAACGCTCGTGAGGCCACCCGCGGACGCGAACGCGAACGCGACGGACCCGGGCGGTGCCGTGGCGCCGAGGCTCGATCGCACCGTGGGCGAGATGGTCGGCGCGGGGGAGCGCGTCCTGGTCGTCTTCGGCGACGGAGATTACGCGAGATCTCGGGGCTTCACTCGCGGGGAAAAGGAAAAAAAAACGCCCCCGTCGCCCTTCTGGCCGCCCTGGACGCTCCACAACGCGTACGCGGACTCGGACGACCCCTCGGCGCTCGACGCGTTCGCCCGCGGCGCGGTCGCGTCCGCGGGCGCCGAGGGACCCGAGGGCGCGCTGCTCAAGCTGAGCTGGACGCTGACGACGCAGACACGCACGGTGCTGGAGAGCGCGCTCCCGGGCCGACCGAAGAGCCTCCGAGAACTCGCGGCGCGAATAGCGCCGAGGCTCGAGCCGTTCGCCGAGAGCGCGCGCGCCGCGGGGTGTCGCCCCGGGAACGTGCTCTCAGTGGATTTCGCGGGGGAAGGCGCGAACGCCGTCGAGGTCGCGCGCGCCGCCAACGCGATGGTACCCGTCGGAGAAAAGTGCGCGTGGGCGGCGTACGGTAAAGTGGCGGCGGTAAAGCGTAGCGCGTGAAGTACGTAGGGTAGGTATGGGGGTGCACGGTCACCACGCGCGGACGATGCGCGCGCGCGCGCTCCGCGTCGTCGCGATCAGTACGTCTCGAACCCGTCCTCGGAGTAATCGACGAAGGATCCGTCGCTCAAGCGGCCGACGCCGCCGGCGCCTGCGCGCGCTCCGTCGTTCGCGCGCGCGTCGCCCGCCCCGGGCGCGCGGTCGCCCACCCCTCCGCCTCCGTTCGGCCCGCCCCCCGCGCCCGCCCCCGCGGACGCGCGCTGTTTCTCCTCCGCGTCCCTCTGGTCCAGCACGCGCTGCTCCCTGTTGAGCTTCACGAGCGGTTTCCACCACTTGCGTTCCGCCTGCGCGGCGTCCATCAGTTCCTTGTGCGTCGCCTTCACCGCCCTCGGGTCCGCGCCCGGCGGGTCCGGAAAGTCCCCGGGATCGGCGTCGCTCGGGAGCTCCGCGAGCGACGCGTGCGCGAGGGAGCGCTGCGTCACGTACTCCTTCTCCGCGCGCCTTCGCGCGGCGCGTCTTCGCTCCTCGTTCGCCGCGCGCTCCCCCGCGGCTTCGCGGTACGTCGCCAACAGCGCGTCCGACCGCCGCCGCCCCTCAACGTACGACTCCATCGTCGTCTCGGGCGCGCCCACCTCGCGCCGCGAGTGGTCCGCCTTCAGGCCGGCGACGATCTGGTCCATCGGCCGCGGCGGGCGAAGGGGGGTCGCGGGCGGAGGATCGAACGAGGGGTCGTCCGAGCCGTCGTCCGCGAGCGCCGCGCGCGACGCGGACGCGGAGGCGCCCAACTCGGGCTCGCTCGATCTCGGGGGTCGGTCCCGAGCCTCCTCGCGCGCCACCTCCACCTCGCGCTTCGCCTTGTGCCGCCTGAAGTTGCTCTGCACGGTGATCGCGGCGACGTGCTCCTGCTGCGTCTGCCAATCCTCCACCTCCCCGGCGGGAAGGTCCAGGAGCATCGCCTTCTGCTCCTCGCGCTGGCGCATGCGAAACGCGCGCTCGCGGTTGGACTTCTCGTACGCCGCCTCGTCCGCCGCGGTCTGGCGCATCTCGTCCACCTGCTTGCGCGCGGAGTGGCCCTTGTAATGCGCCTGGAGCTTCGTCGCGGCGGCGTCCTCCGCGCTCATCGTCGCCGTCGTCATCGCGAGTGCACCCGAGCGCGCCTCGAGTGAAGCGGGGAGGGGCGCCAAGACGCGAAGACGCTGGAAGCCTCTCTCTCCAACGGTTGGGGCGTTCGAATCGGAGGAGAGGAGTGAAAAAAAAACACAGGTTGTGGGTCCAATGTGGAAGATAACTCGAGTCATTGACCCCTGGAAGTCCCGCTCGAGGGCTATTTTCTCGGGCGGAGATGATATGATGCAAAGAAAGCCACGTCGCGAAAAGCGGCCCTTTTCCCGACAGCGACGCGACGCGGGCGCCATTCTTTTGAGCGTCGACGCCGTCGTTCGAAGCAGAGAAACCATGGCTTCCCTCTCCATGTCCGCCGCCTCCCTTAGCTTCGGCCGCAACGTCGCGGACGCTCAGCGTCTTCGCATCTCGGTGCGTGCGAGGCGCCGATTTCACGGTACCGACGCCCGAATGCGTTTTATCCACTTCGCGATGGCCGAGTGCCGTACGTCGAAAACGACGCGCGGCTGACCCTCCATCCCCCTCCCATCGATCCACCCCAGGCCCCCACGGTGAACGCGGTCGTCCCCCGCCAGGCGCTGAAGACCGAGGCCATGGTGAAGGTGCGTCTCGCCGCGTCGCGATGCTTCCCCGCGCGCGTGTCCGGCTCGCGGCAGCGAATCGCAAACAAACCCTAAGCCCTCCTTTTTCGAGCCAGAAACCTACGACCTCAAGTCTGACCTCGCCGCCCGCCTCCACCCCGCAGATTCGCTTCACCCGCCTCGGCCGCATCCGCAAACCTTTCTACCGCATCATCGCGATCGACTCGCGCAAGCGTCGCGACGGTGCCCCCCTGGAGGTGCGCACCCCTCCGCGCCAGAACGCGGGCCTCGCCCGCCCCCCCTCCCATCTCCCAGAAGAGCCCGCGCCGCCGCTCGCCGCTTCCCAGTAACTCACGCCGCTTCCCTCATCCGTCTCGCACTCGCAGGAGCTGGGCTGGTACGACCCCATCGCGAAGCAGTCCAACCTGAACGCGCCCGCCATCAAGGCGTGGCTGGCCAAGGGGGCGCAGCCTTCGGACACCGTGGGGCAGCTTCTCAAGAAGAGCCTCATCATCGAGTAAAAGGCGGAACTCTGGAGTCTGGCGCGGGGGGGGGTGGGCGAGCCGAGTGAAGCGACCGTCGCATTGACGTGTCACTCGGTCTTGGCCCTCGTCTCGTCGTCCGACGCGGCTGCGTCGGCGCGAGAGGTGGACGAGGGTCCGCGGGTGCTGTACAGAGGTAGAGTTTAGCACGAGCAGAGCTTGCTATATTAAAATGGCAAATTGCGAGAGACGGAGAGACGCGACACAGTGCGAGATTCCCTCGCACTCCCGCTCGCGCGCGGCCGTCCGCGACCGCGCGCGCCATGACGCGCGCGCTCGAGCCGTTCACGCGCCTCGAGCCCGCGCCCGACGTGACCATAGAGAAGGAGAAGTTCACGAAGACGATAAAACTCCTGGCGCTGCGCGTGCCGAAGGTGCGCGAGGTCGGCCGAACGACCCGCGTCGCGACGTGCCGCCGCCAACCACCCGACTCGCGTCTCGCCCTCCGCGCTCTCGTCGCTGACGTCTTTCCCATCCTCGACGAGGCGCAGGCGCGGTGCCAGCAGATCGTCAAAGACCTCAAGCCCGTGGTGCTCGACCTCCCGAGGCATCGCTCGGTCCTGAGCGACCCGCGCGGCGACCCCGACGTGCGCCTCGTGCTCCTCGCGGAGGACGTGCGCGATCGCGCTCTGCCGACGCTCGACGCCGAGCGTCGCGAACGCGCGAAGGTGGCGGACCTCGAGTTCACGGAGCACGAGCTCACGCTCGGGTACGACTACTTCAACGCGGAGCAGATCCTGCGTCAGGTGCTCCCGAACGGATGCGAGGTCCCCGGGTCGTTCGAGACGGTCGGTCACATCGCGCACCTCAACCTCCGGGACGAGCTACGAGATTACCGCCATCTCATCGGCCGCGTGCTGCTGGACAAAAACCCGAGGCTAAAAACCGTGGTGAACAAGGTCGGGAGCATCGCGAGCGAGTACCGGGTCCCCGCGTGGGAGCTCCTCGCGGGGGACACGAGCCTGGAGACCGAGGTGCGGCAGCACGGCGTGCCGTTCCGACTCGATTTCGGGGAGGTGTACTGGAACTCCCGTCTGGAGGCGGAGCACAAGCGCCTGGTGGACGAGATGAAACCCGGAGAGATTCTGTGCGACGCGATGGCGGGCGTCGGGCCGTTCGCCGTCCCCGCCGCCAAGGCGGGTCTGAGGGTGTACGCGAACGACCTCAACCCGCACTGCGCGAGGTATCTCCGCGAGAACGCCGCCGCCAACAGAGTGAAAAATCTCGTCAAGTGCTACAACCTCGACGCGCGAGCGTTCGTTCGCGCGCTGCTCGCGCCGGGCCCGGGGCCTACGGTCGAGGAACCGGACGTGCCGGCGGAGCCCGAGTCGGGCGGGTCCGAAAAGAGCGCCGGGAAAAGGGAGAGAAAGCCTGCGCCGAAACCGCCCGTGCGTTGGGCCGCGATGACGCCGGAGGAGGACGAGGGCGCGCCCCCCGCGGGCGCCGTCTTCGACCACGTCACGATGAACCTCCCCGCCTCCGCCATCGAATTCCTCGACGTCTTCAAAGGCGCGTTCGACCGCGCGACGTGGGGCGATCGGAAGCTCCCGACGATTCACTGCTACACGTTCAAGCGAGCGGACGAGACGAAGGATGACGTCATCAAACGCGGCGAGGGTCACTTGGGGGCGAGGATGGCCTCGCCGAGGGTGAGGGAGGTGCGGGACGTCGCGCCAAATAAAATCATGCTCTGCCTCTCCTTCACCCTCGACCCGGAGGTTGCGTTCGGGGAAGACGACGGGGAGAAGCGAGCGACAGACGGCGGCGAGAGCAAACGGCCGAGGACGGAGCGGTGACGCGTCGCGCGCGATGCGTCGCGCGTGATGTCGCGTACGTCGCGCGTCGGTGCTATTACGTTTTTCTAAGTGACCGCCCGTGGGGGAGTGCTACATTTATTCGGTCCGTCGTCCCTCTTCTGGCCGTCGCGTCTTCGCCTTGGGTCGTGACGCGCGTCCGTTCATCCCGCGTGATCATTCCTGCCCCACCGTGAGCGTCGCCTGGAGGCGGTAAAACATCGCGTGCAGGTGCTCGCGGATGTACGGCACCATGCGCGTGATGAGTTTCGTGTACCCGGCGACGTGCAGCTGGTCGACCATTTTCGCGCGGTGCTCGAGCGCGTATCCCGCGCACGCCTTGCTCAGCGTCCTCGCGTCGACCAGCTCGGAGGTTTCGAAGAGCAAAGTCGTGTCCCACGGATCCGCGTCCGCGCCCTTCGCGTGCAAGTCCGCCGTCAGCGCGATTTCGCACTGGCGCTTCAGGTTGACCATGCCGTACCCGTGCGACATCTTCAGCACGTCCAGGAGCGTCTCCACAGTCAGGCCCTCGCCGAGCTCCCCCGCGTACGTGAACCGCACCATCGCCTCGAAGGCGGCGCGCGAGACGTCGGGGAGCTCCACGACGTCGCGTTCGCTCCCTTCCCTCGAGGTGGAGGTTTTTCGCGCGTCCATCTCGTCGTGGAACGCGACGGGCGCGTTCGCGAAGGCGATCTTGTGCGCGTGGATCTCCTGGCGGCCCTCGACGACGAACGTGACGTCGCAGAGCGCGGGGTCCTTGAGAAGCTCGTCGTCGCGCGCGACGGGGGTCGGGGGCACCGAAGCCTCCTCCGCGGGGGCGAAGCTCCCGACTCTCTGCCAGAGGATGTGCAGCGCCGTCGCCGCGTCCTTCTGGCAAGCCGCGGCCTCGGGCAAGATGACCCCCCCCGCGGGGTTCGCCGCGCCGAGCTGCTTAGGCACGAGCATCGACAGTAAGATGTCCATGCCCCCCTTCTCCATGAAGATTTGCCGGTGGTCCTCCGCGCGGCACAGCGGCGGCTTGCACAAGTACGCGAGCGCGACGGTGATGCGTCGCGCGACGGACCGGTCGGACGTGGTCATCAGGTAAATCAGGTACCGCAGCACGCGACCGGACATCTTGTCCTCCAACCGTTTGAGCGTCTTCTGCACGCAGTCCTTGGACGCCTGAACCATGAGCTCTCGATCCTTCAGCCGCTGCACCGTGCCCTCGCGGATGATGTCGGGGACGTTGTCCTCGTTGTCCGCGAGGCCGTACAGCGCGAACGCGGCGTTGTGCTGCAAATTGCCGACGTCCGTGTCCAATAGATCGAGCAGCGGCCGGAGACCTTTGGCGTGGCAGATGCCCACCTGGTTGTCGGGGTTCTGCGCGAGGCGCCCGAGGGCGAAAGCGGCCATCTCCCGGAGCTGAGAGTCGGTGTTGCTGAGCATCTGAATCAGCGGCGTCACCGCGCCCCTCTGCACGATCCTCACCTTGAACTCCGGCTCCGTCGTCGCGAACTGACCGAGCAGGAGCGCCGCCTCGCGCTGAGACTCGGGGCAGTGCGAGCTGAGCAGCCCGATGACGGGCTGCAGGGCGCCCTCGTCCAGCACGCGCCGCTTGATGTGCAGCGAGGAGTGCACCAAGTTCCCGATGACGCCCACCGCTTCGTAGTGGATCGCCTGATCGTCGCTCTTCACCATGAAGATCAGGTTGGGAAGCGCGCCGCACTCCACGATCTGGTTTTTGTTTTCGTCGTTCTTGAACGCCAGCGTGCGCAGCGCGCTCGCGGCGGCGCGCTGCACCTTCGCGTCCCTCGTCTCGAGGAGAGACACGAGAGGAGGGATGCCGCCCTCGGTGCGCACCTGGTTCTTGATATTGTTGTTCTCGTGCGCCAGGTTGGTCACCGCGTCCGCCGCGCGCCGCGCCACGCTCGGCGGCACAGACCCTGCGAGCTGAGGAGGGTACCGCTTCAGCAACGCGACCAGCCCGGGGAGCGCGCCAGCCTCGGCGATGCGGTTCTGGTTCGTCTCTTTGCTCGCCAGCAGCGAGATGGCGTAGCTCGCCTCCTTCTCGATGTCGCCGATGCTCGCCGTGCACTCCTCCCCGATGGCCTGTCCGAGCGACAACAACGGGACGATCGCCTCCACCGCCCCGGCGCGAACGACGGCGTCCACCATGTCCCCCTCGGCCGCCGCCTGGTTGAAGGTCTGGCACTCCTTCGCGAGCTCGGCGAGCCAACGCACCGACGTTTTCAGCACGTCGCGCAGCCGCATGTCATCCGGGCGATCCGCGATCTCGTCCGTCTTTTTCTTCACCTCCCGCACAAGGTTCTCGTGCTCGTCCAGGGTGATGAGCGCCCCCGCCGCCGCGCGCTGCACTTTTTGGTCGCGGCGCTCCAGCAGTTGCTTGAGCCGCTCCACCCCGTTGATGTTGCGAATCAGCGCCTTCACGTCGGCGTTGTTCCACGCGAGTTTCGTCACCGCGTCGGCGGCTCGGCGCGCGAGATCCTGCGCCGACGACACCTCCGCCTCCCTCGCGCGTCGCGCCTCCGCCGTGAGCCCGGACCCCGACGACGAGGGGGGAGGTCGACCGATGATGTCGATCAGGTTTTTAATGCCCCCGGACTCCGCCACCTTCGACTGTCGCTTCGCGCGCGATTGTGTGTGCGAGGCGATGACGCCGAGCGCCTGGCAGGCCTCCTTCTCCGCCGACGCCCACATCGCGAAAGACAGCCGCGAGGCTGACTTCTGGTCCGAGCGTCTCGACGCGTTCACGCCCGAGTCCCAGACCGCCCCGAGGTGCAGAATGGGGACGAGCGCGTCGAGCGCACCAGCGGTGAGGAGGGTATCCGCGTTGGCGCTGTCTTGCTTCGCGAGCTCGGCGAGCGCGCGCGTGTCCCGCTTGATCTCTTTGTTCAGCTCGTCGGTCTTCTCGAAAAACGCCTCGGGCGTCAAGGAACCCGAGGGTTTCTTGCCACCCTTCTCATCCGCGACGATGGGGGTGTCCGAGAGCACCACGACATCAGCGGTCGCGTGCTTGATGGACGCGATGATGCGCTCGTGCTCGTCCAGCGCGATGAGCGCGTTGGCGGCGGCGCGGTGCACCTTCGTCTCGCGCGGAACCGGTTGCTCCAGCAGATTCCGCAAATCCATCAGCGCCGTCTTTGAGTCGCACAACGCCGCCTTCGCTTTCGAATCCTTCAGCGCGAGCCTCGTGAGAACGTCCGCGGCCCTTCGGAAAACCTCCAGGCTGAAATCCCTGACCGCGGGGAAGTGCACGCACTGGTAGTAGGTGAGCATCGGCACGAGTTGTGGGATGGCCTCGGACGCGCGCTTGAGATCGATTCTCTTGCTGCCCTTGCACGCGGCAGCCAAGCACTCGTGCGCCGCCTTGACCTGATTCTCGACCCATATCTCGCGCTCCTCCTTCTGCTCCTTCGGCACCGACTGATCTTTCGCCGCGTGCATCGTCGCCACGGCGACGCGGATTATGTCCGGCGCGGCCAAGATGCTGTCCACGGTCGCGTTGCCCTGAGGCGAGCGCTCGGTGAGGGTGGCCACGCACTGGCTAAGCTTCTCTCTGCTCTCCTCGAAGCCGAGGACGGGCCAGTCCCCCTCGGGCTTGCTCCCGTTCATCGCCTCTTTCATCGCCGCGCGCTGCAAACGATTGGAGGAGGATGTGAAGACGAAGCGGCGGAGGAATGGTCAGGGATTGGGTCACGCGCGGACGCGCTCGCGGAGCGCGAAGGGCACGGAGGACGGGAAAAGGGTGAGGAAAGAGAGAAAAGAAGCCTCGCTTGCACGCACCTCCGCCGAACCAGGGGCGGCGCTCTCCTTGTTCTGGCTCTGGATGCCCGCGGCCGTCGCCTTTCGTTTCCGCGCCATCCCGCGCTTCCCCTCGGCGTCTTCCATATCGCCGGCGAAGACCCGAATCTGGGCGGAAGCGCTCTGTTTTCAAAGGACGCGGACCGTTCCCCACGAATCGGTCCACGGACTCCGTCTCGCGAGACCACCTGCGTCCGCGCGCGCGCTAGAACGAGGGGAGGTCGTGCGGATGGTGACGATTCGCGCGGGTGCTCGGCTGAGAGACCCCGATGCGACGCCCACCAGCGCTCGCGAGTGTGCCGGGTTGTACGGTTGGACGGAGCACGAGTCAGATCCGAGCTCGCTGAGCTCAGTTAGACAAGCGTGTTTTAAACAGTTCGACCGATGGAAGCTTTCAAAAACATAAGCTGTGAGCGGTACCTGAGCGTTGACTGGATGACGTTGACCGGAAAATTCTCCGCTGATCGACATTTTCTTTCCGAGCCGCGTGCCGCGTGGGACAATTGCGCTTTTGCCCGCCGCCGTCACCCACTTCGAAGAGGCGCCCCTCCACGGTGCTCCCTCCTCGAGGTCTCGCGCGCTGGACGTCCATCGCGCTTTGTTCGTGCACTAACGCGAACCGACGTGATGGCAACTTCTTGTATCTCCCGCGCTTCGTTGGCCGCGCTCGGCGGCGCCCGACGCGACGTCACCGCCCGCACGAACCGCCGCCATAAAGCGCCCTCGTCACGCGGGCGCGTCACCCCGCGCGTCACCCCGCGCGCGGTAGCCGTTCGCGCGAGCGAGGACGAGGAGCTCGATCGCGCCGGCGACGCCCGCCCGAACCAGAAGTGGACGCGGGTGATGCTCAAGGTTAGCGGCGAGGCACTCGCGGGGGAGGGGGGCTTCGGCATCAACGCTGACGTGGTGAACAAGATCGCCCGTCAAATAGCCGAGTCGGCGCTCGCGGGCGTGCAGGTGGCGGTCGTCGTCGGCGGCGGGAACTTCTTCCGCGGCGCCGCGCACGAGGGTAAAGGTCTTGATCGCGCGTCCGCGGACTACATGGGCATGCTCGCCACGGTCATGAACGCCATCTCTCTTCAAGCCGCCGTGGAGGCCAACGGCGTGGCGACGAGGGTGATGACCGCGTTCAGCATGCCGGAGGTGGCCGAGCCGTACGTCCGGCGCCGCGCCATCCGACACCTGGAGAAAGGACGCGTGGTCATCTTCGGCGCGGGCACGGGCAACCCGTTCTTCACCACGGACACGGGCGCCGCGCTGAGGGCGGCGGAGATCCAAGCCCAGGTTGTCCTCAAGGCGACGATGGTGGACGGGGTGTACGACTGCGACCCCAAGAGGAACGACGACGCGCAGCTGTACGAGAGCTTGACGTACGAGACGGTGCAGAGGCTCGGTCTGGGCGTGATGGACCTCACCGCCATCACGCTGTGCCAGGAGAACGACATCCCTGTGGTTGTCTTCAACATGGACGTCGAGGGGAACATCGTGAAAGCGCTCAGAGGAAACAAGATCGGGACGTGCGTCTCCTCGGACGTGCACAAGTTCGAACGCCTCGACGACGAGCAGGAAGGCACCCTCGAGAGGGAGCAGCGCGAGAGGGGCGAGCGAAGCGTGTGAGGAGGACGGAGGGCGGGAAGGGTCGCCGCGCGTAACCGGTGGTTTTAAACGTATTCTTTATCTGTTTCTGGAAATGTTGCCGGAGCACCCTTCGCGGCGGGAGCCGCCGGAGCCCTTCACAGACGCGCGGAGCGATGACGACCTTGGCTTATGCGAAACGACCGGATGTTCGTTACAACATACTCTTACGTATCTCGTCCGTCGCGGCCTCACCGCGCCTCGAAGGAAGAACGCGTGAGACCGGCGGTCGATCAGCCAACCAGTCAATCGAGATGACTGGCCCGTCGAGAGGGGAGAGGCGCCGTGATTAATCGAACAGGTCGAAGTCCATGGCCTCCTCCTCCTCCTCCTCGGGCTCGGGCTCGGGCTCAGCAGCGGCAC
>MDSW01185817.1_pt1 | contig 11394 bp, 12 predicted proteins | sample 811171 | NCBI WGS metagenome assembly MDSW01 (sample SAMN05326641, study PRJNA326480) | marine metagenome | isolation source: seawater | place: Atlantic Ocean: North West | collected 2012
CCAAATCGCTCTCGAAGTTCAACATCTGAAACATTAGCTGAACCACCCGACTGTCCCTTTTGTTCTTCTACACCCTCAGGTGATTCATATTCTTCCTCAGGTTCTTCCTCTTCTTCGGGTGCTTGTTCTTGAGGTTCCTCTTCAGGTTCCTCTTGAGGTTCCTCTTCAGGTTCTTCTTGCGGTTCCTCTTCAGGTTCCTCTTCGGGTTCCTCTTCAGGTTCTTCTTGCGGTTCCTCTTCAGGTTCTTCTTGCGGTTCCTCTTCAAGTTCTTCGGATGCTTCTTGTTGTTGTGCTTCGTCTCTATTTAGTCCTAGTTCTACTTCTTCATCAGGTTCTTGTTCTATATCTAATGTTCTTACAGAATCTCTATCTAGATTTATATCATTTCCAATTGAAATTTGAGACGATTCTTTAGTTTGCATATTTTTAATTTTTGATAATATGTAATTATAACCTTTTTGTTGTTCACTGCCTATTTTTGATAAATAAACTTCAATAAATTTTAGATTTTGTATTATAGGTGCTCCGTTTAACTGAACATCGGGTTTACTTATTTGTTCATATGAATTTTCAGGTGAAAATGAAGATGGCCATATTCTATATGGAAATGTGTATGGGTTATCACCCCTTACGAATGACACATAACCTGTTGCTTTTCTCTCTAATAATTCTTTTCCTGTTTCATTTCCATCTTTATCAGTTACAAAAGATCCATCGTTATTAAATATATCTTTAATATTGATTTCTGGTCTGTTATCATTAATATTCATAAGATTTATCAACCATATGATTTCCTTATAGTTATTATACATTGGTGTAGCAGACAATAATAATAATTTAATATTATCAACGCTTTTAACTAAGTTTGTTAATTCTACGGCTACGCGTTTATTTTCATTGTCATCGGTAATACGTATATTATGAACTTCATCAATAATAATTAAACGATTGTTAAATTCTCTCTTTAATTTATTTTTAATTAAAGTTTTCTTTTTCTGTTCACTTTTAACAGCAACATCTATTTTGGAAAGTTTTTGAATGTAATTGGCAAATTCAATATATCCTAGAAAAATATAAGAATTTTTAATTATTCTATTTATTTGTTTTGAGACATTTTCCTTTGATAAACCTTTCATATTCATTGGGTTAATTTCTTTTATAAATTTATTTCCTGTACATGCCTTGATATTCGATAATCCATCAACTAACTCTAATTTACGTTCATCAAATAATTGTAATTTGAAATTTTCTTGGACATTTGGAGAGGCAACTATTATAATTCTTTTAGAAGTGCCCATTTGTTTATTATAATCACGCATCTCTTCGCCGACGCCAATAGCTGAACATGTTTTACCCGAACCTAAACCATGATAAAGTAATAAACTATTGTAAGGAGTTTGAAACGATAAAAAATTTCTAACAAATAACTGATGAGGTGTTAATTCAAAATCGGCATTACATAATTTGTCTGCATGCTCTTCAATATCATCGATTATTTTGCCGTCATATCGAGTATCGTAAAATTCCTTCTTTGTTGCAATTTTAATATTGAATTCTGGATCATCTATGTGAGGATATAAATAATCATAGCTACCAGATTTTTCCTGAATGTTTGATATATTATTTAATTCATAGTTGATTGAAGTGTCTTCTACTTGTTGGACTTGAGGTTGCACCTCTTGTGCCTTAGGCTGTGTCTCAGGCTGTGTCTCAGGTGTCTGAGGTTGAGGTGGCAGTGGCGGTGGTTGTGTTTCTACCGGTGGTGGCGGTGGTGGTTGTGTTTCTACCGGTGGCGGTGGTTGTGTTTCTACTGGTGGTGGCGGTGGTGGTTGTGTTTCTACCGGTGGCGGTGGCGGTGGTGGTTGTGTTTCTACCGGTGGTGGTGGTGGCGGTGGTCTTATTTGTTGGTTCGGTATTTGAGAAACAGTATCAGATCTTATTGTTTGATTTACATTTTGTCTTGTTGGTTCAGGTGCCTGTAAATTTTGGACTTTATTTGAATTAGGCTCACAAATACCAGTTTTTTTATTTTTCCTAGTTCCATTTGGACATCTTTTTCTTTTTTTTGTAATATTACTTTGTGATTGAACCATACTTATATATTAACTATATAAACTAAAATTGCTTAATAATTTATTAACACGGTGTGATATGTCTATTTTTTCTAAATTATATGGTCTTATACTATTACACATATCATCATACGTTTTCCATTCTACTTTACTTACTTCACTTTTTTGATATTCATCATTAATATCATCATGGTTATTTAAAAAAGCAATATAATATCGATGTTTGTAAGATTTATAATTAGAACCTGTAAATATTTCTTCAAATGGAATCACATTTTGAATTATTTGTAAATTATTACGTAAATAGCCTGTTTCTTCTTCAAATTCACGTATTGCACAATTCAAATCTTTTTCCTGATAATTACGGCGACCTTTAGGATATCCCCATTCAGGTTCGTTCCAAATAGTATTTGATTCGTTTATTAATCGTTCCAATGTGTATTTTTCTTTATTAAAATATACTCCTTCTTTCAAAGCTTTTATCTTTTCCTGTGATATTTTTTCTTCCCCTCTGTACTGAATACCTATATTGTTTCCCCATAAATAATTCCATAAATCTTCAAAAGACATAGTCAGCAATTTATTTTTTTCGTCAATGGTCATCTCATTAATGATATTCATAATATAACTTTTATTGTTCAATGGATATTTACCCCTCATAAAATCTACAAACCCCAATGAATCTTTACGTCGAATCATTAAATATTCACGTTTATTATTGTTATATCTAAATGCAATTATCCCTATACTAGTAATAGGTTGTTTACATTGATGAAATACGTGTCCATTTTTACCACAATTGTTACAGAAAATATGTTTAGAATTAATATTTATTTTTTGATTCATAGTTATTTGTTATAATATTTTAATTTTTATATCATTTATAGTAAATGGTATTAAATCCAAAAGTATGGGGACCTCATTATTGGTTTGTATTACATACAATTGCAAATACTTATCCCTTGGCTCCAAATGATGTCACTAAAAAAAAATATTACGACTTTATACAAAATCTTCCTTTATTATTACCTATTGAAGAAATAGGTAATTCATTTGCAAAATATTTAGATAAATATCCTGTTACACCATACCTGGACTCACGTCCGTCATTTATGAAATGGATGCATTTTATTCATAACAAAATAAATGTTAGTATTGGCGAACCCGAATTATCTATGGAAGAATCTATGGCACAATACTATGAAGAATATAAACCTAAGGTTGTAAAAGATGCTGAACAACGAAAACAAAGAGAGAAATTAATTTTTTTATTAATTCTTTTATTTTTACTAATTATTGGAGGAATCTTATATAATAAATAATTTTTAAGACAGGTAAAAAAAAATTGAAATGAAATAATAAGTTTTAATATTTACAGAAAAACAATAAGGTTATACAAAAAACAATGACTTCGTTCATTCAGATGGTTCATGATCTTCCTACTGGCGTTATCGGACACGTTCTCACCTTCATTCCACGCAATGATACGGCGCAACTTCTAATGGATGCTTTTGAACAAGATAAATTGTCTCTAAGGTATGTCAGAAAATTTCAAATTGAAGATAAAAAATATCTAGAAGAGTTGTATAATGACTTAGCTCCATCTATTCTTGGAACTAATGTATTTGGTGATGATGATGCACCTATGAAAATAATTCGTACCAAAATTTCAATGGGAGAAAAAATAAGAATGCGTGCTATAAGTCAAAAACAATGGTTCCATAGGACTAATTTGTAATTAGTAAATTAAAAAATAATCAGAAAAATTAAAAAAATCAAAAAATTAAAAAAATCAAAAAAAAATAAATCAGAAAATATTATAAATATATATTATTATGAAAATAGAACTATTAATAGTAACTATAACTATATTTTTAATTGTGAATACATATTATGATGGTAAATATGTGCAAATGCTTAAATCGTGGAAAAAATATTATCAAATGGCAGGAATTGCATTTGTTGGGATTTCAGCATATGCATATATGAAAAAATATCCGGGACAATCACATTCATTAATATCTCATGCAAATGGATTCATTAAGCATATGCCAATAGACAAAGAAGCAGGAGATTTATTATCACCACTTCTAAATTTATCAAAGGAAGGATTTTCTAATAACGGACAAGGTACGCAAATGTCAGGTATGCAAATGTCAGGTATGCAAATGCCAGGTATGCAAATGTCGGGTAATATGAGTCCACAACAAAAACGAATGATGAATTCTGGTAAACAATCGACAAAACGCAGTGTCAGTGAAACAAAGAAAAAATATGTGGCTGCCCAACAGAACTGGTGTTGTAAAAAGTGTAAAAAACAATTACCTGCTTGGTTTGAAGTTGACCACGTTAAACGTTTAGAATATGGAGGAACGAATCACGTAGACAATTTAGAAGCATTATGTAGAGAGTGTCACGGACAAAAAACAGCAATGGAAAATTTATAATTATAATATAGAAGTATTATAATTATGACAACACCAATCAATGAGAAAAGTTTATTAGCTGAAATATTGGATGATATAAGGGAAAAAATTAAAAAAATTCCTATATTGGCTCAGATTTTTATTTTTAATTCAAATAGCTACTTTAGTAAACTAACAACAGTTTCATTTTATTATGCTACGTTTGTGAGTGTTATTTACTTGATACTATTTACCATTATTTATATGAGAGATCCTTATGATTTATATAAAAAATACCCTACTTACGTCTTGGGTAGCATGTTATTCCTTTTCTTTTTTATATTTATTACATATTTTTTCATTAATAATAGACAATTAATAAAAGAAAACGAACCTACACGAAACACAAAATCGTGGTGGTCTAAATTTGTTAAAAAATTTTTCGGATTAATAGGTGCAATCGGACTAGTTATTTGCATTATATTATTAAGTATCTGGTTAATTAAACAAGTTCCTCAAATAACAAATATAGCTAGTTTTCTTTTCAAAGTATTATCACTTGCAGGCGCTGGAGCATTAATTTATTTAATATTCAAGAAGTATTTAGCATTTGATAATACAAATAGAGGTAAATTTCTTAATTTCATAAGAGATGTTATCTTTTACATTCCTTGTTTATTAATAGCTTTAGTTGAATACATAAAAGATCAGTGGAAAATCACAACAAGAACTGAATGGTTAGTCTTAGGTGGTGAAATTGTCTTTATAGGTTTAGCATATATAATTCCGTATGTGTATCAGAAAATAATAACACATGATGGAGAGATATTATTAAAAGAACCACATTATCTAAGTAACAAATATGACTTGGGAAACTTTCAAAGTTTAAGTCCCATAACCAACAAAGACAACACATTTAAATATAATTATTCCATTTCATCGTGGTTTAATATATATGGTATGGCTCCTAATACGAGAGCTTCCTATAATGATTTTACTAACATTATTAATTACGGAAATAAACCATCGATACAATACAACGCCTCTACCAATACATTAAGAGTAAGAACGGAGGTAAGCCATCATATGCATCCTCATGAGCATAGTGAAACAGACGAACATCATTTAAAACATAAAGATTCTGTAGATATTACATCTGGTAAGACAGTTGATGTATATACAACTAATGATATTAAATTACAAAAATGGAATAACATTGTTATTAATTATGATGCTGGGTATATGGATGTCTTTTTGAATGGCGAATTAGTGGGAAGTAAAAGTGGAGTTTCGCCTTATATGAAATATGACACTGTTAATTGTGGAGAAAACAGAGGTATAGAGGGTGGTATATGTAATATAACGTATTATGATAGAATATTAAGTAAGGGCGAAATAGTCCTTAATTATAAACTATTAAGTCAAATGAGTCCTCCTTTACTTTAGATAATTTCTTATGATACATTATATAAGATATGTTTGGAATGAACAGATTTTCTAGATTTGGTAATATGGGAATGATGGGCTTTGGTGGTGGTGGTATATTAAGAACCATTATGATTGCCTTAATTGCATTATTTATTTTATATTTAGTAGTAAACTGGTATTTCAAGAAAACCAAGAAATTAGTAACTATGTCGAGTGGAACTATTCAACACAGTATTCCAGCTTCCGAACTACCTGAAAATACACAAGCAGGTAACTACACATATTCTATGTGGTTTTATATCAATGACTGGAATAAACGATATGGTGAGGAAAAGGTTATCCTTCGTAGAGGCGAACCTGGTAAAGAAAGTATTAAAGTTAGTTTAGGACAAACCGAAAATAACATAGATGTATCTATATTGTGCTTTGCTGATGGTGCCGATCCTAATGCTAGTGCTAATAGCAATTCGCAAATTCACACTTGTCATATAAACAATGTTCCGTTACAAAAGTGGGTTAATTTAACAATTAGCACATATGGTAAGACCCTTGATATTTACTTGAATGGTAAATTATACAGAACATGTGTATTGCCAAACATACCAAAGGTTGATGTTGACGGTGAAATAATTATTACTCCAGACGGTGGCTTCAGTGGATGGACTACTAACTTCTTATACACACCTAAACCAACTAATCCTCAACAAGCCTACAATATTTACAAAAAGGGTTATGGAGGCAGTTTCTTCGGTAATTTATTCAATAAATATAGAATTAAGGTAGAATTACTTCGTGATAATGAAGTAGCTGGTGGATTTGAACTTTAGATATTTAGCACTTATTGAATAGGTAAAAACATATTATTTATGATATATTATTTATGATATATTATATATAGAAATGTTTCGAAATAGGGGTTTCTCTAATTTTGGATTAGGTGCAGCATCAACATTTTATCAAGCTAATTCATTGGTGGCTAAATTTGCATTTTTAGTATTAGTATTAATTGTTTTTATTATATTATTACGTCTTGGTAGCTCGATATTAGGATGGTTCTTTACTCCGCCTGATAATCCAATTTTACTTGATGGAATGATTGATGCAACAAAAATGATGGTAATTCCACAGAATCCTGGCACCAAAGGTTCCGTGCCAATTATCCGTTCGGATAATGAAGTTCATGGAATGGAGTTCACGTGGTCTGTATGGATATATGTAGAAGATGCTACGTTTGAAGATACTACAGAATATAAGCATATTTTCCATAAAGGAACGGACAGAAAAAATAGTAACAATGATGGTACGTATTATCCTAATAACGCACCTGGATTATACATTGACCCGGCAACTAATAATTTGTTGGTTAAAATGAATACTTTTGAACAAATTGAAGAAAATATAGAAGTTGACAATATTCCTCTCAATAAGTGGCTCAATATTATTTTAAGATTAAATAAGCAAAATCAGTTAGATATATATATTAATGGTGTCTTAACAAAACGTCATATGCTTACAGGTGTTGCTAAGCAAAATTATGATGATGTTTATCTATCAATGAACGGTGGATTTTCTGGATTTACATCCGGATTAAGATATTTTAATTCAGCAATAGGTGTTAATGAAATACAAGGAATCGTTTCCAATGGACCCAATATGAAGATGAAATCAGAGAATCTAATTAGAAGCATTCCGAGATACTTATCAAGTAGATGGTTTTTTGAAGAAGCACAAGATATTTAATACTAGTTCTCATAGATATTTGATATTATTTTAATATCAAATATTATTAAATGGATAATTGTGATAATAAATTAGTTGGTCAGTTTACAAGATTTGGTTCAAATGACACAACAAATTGTCAGTTGAAAATTGATAAGGAAACCTTTAACCGTTATAAAGATACATTGACACAGAAGCAAATTTACGCTAATTTAGCTAATCGAAGAGTGAATAATCTCTCTGTTTGTAATCTAGAAAAGACGATTATCACTTCAGATAATTCACAATCACTCGTTCGTCCTGAAATAGATACGACAAATCAACGTAATCGTGATATATCATATGATAAAAATACAGATTTTGACAATAGCAACTTATATAACAAAAGTGAACTAGCCAGTGACTTGATTGAAGATTTATTCTTAGATACTACAGGTATATCGCAAGTAGTATTAGCAAATGATTCATATCCATCGTGTTCTTATAAAGCTATTAAATTTTAGAGTTATTCACGTAGATTTGGATTAATACATAATGCGCGTGTGGGGAAAATTTCACCGGACATACATGTATCATTTTCGCTTACTTGAATACAGCTTCTAAATCCGCGATCTTCACCTATATAACAATAACCCGCCTTATTTTGTGAAGATTGGGTTGTGCTGCCTGCGTCATCAGGAACGGGAATAAAATGATTCGTCGGTGTATAATATAATTCGTCTTGATTATTGTCTAAATTATTACGAACAACACTATTTCTGGTGGTATTGTTATTTATATTTTGCTGTAAGACATCAACACCGCTTACTACGGTTCCAGATGCAACGTCAACTAAACCTTTTGTGCCTTCTCCTGATACGGTAGCCGTTTGTTTGACAATGTCACCGCTCGTTTTACCTACGACACTAGCAATTGGCTTTACAATATCTGCAGCTGTATCAGTAAATTTACCTAAATAAGTAAATAAATTAAACCCTAATATTGCTAAAATAAAAATAATTAATCCATATTTAATCAATGAATTCCATTTAAAATTATTTACTCCTTCTTTAGCTACATTTGTAACACTCTCTACGCCACTAATTGGTGATTTAGTAACACTTTTAATACTGTCTGGACGTATATTTGTAAATCTAGTTTGTGATATTATTTTTTGTAAATCGTTTGTTTTTGACATAACTTATATATATATCAGGTAATATATTGTTGTAAAATAAATATAATAATATATTATAATGAAAAATGATTATAAATATAATAAAAATTTAAAAAAAAAAACAAAAAAAAGTAGTAAAAAATATAATTTAAAAGGTAAAAAGCAAACTAAAAAAAAACGGGCTACTGGATTTTTGTTTAACAGAAGAAAACCCATTCAACCTAAAACTATTCAACCTAAAACTATTGATAAAAAAACGGTAATCATTAAAGACAATACTCCTATTGAAGACAGATTAATTAGTAAAAATATACAAAAAATACTGGTTGGTAAAAAAAAACCTAGTAACATGTTGTCTACCATACGCGAAGAACTTACTAAAAGTAAATCATTTACTCCTGAAATTAATAAGCGTTTAATATCGATGAGTTTAAATACTGGATTTAGTGATATATTTGATTGTGGATTAAATACGCCATTGCAAAATAAGAAATTTAAACCAAACGTATCAAGAAATGACGCGACGTTATTTAAAAATATAATGCAGGTTAAAATTGGTGTTAAAAATAAAAATCCTATTTGTGTTGATAGAAATGATCCGCGCGCTCAAAAACTATTATTAAAAAACCTAAATTCAACAAGCGCAATTGATTGTAGTAAAATAATTACTCCTCTTCAAGTAAGGGCTAATTGTTGGTTCAATACAATGTTTGTTTGTTTTTTTATTAGTGATAAAGGACGTAAATTTTTTAAATTTTTCAGACAACTTATGATTCAAGGAAAGTTAGCAAATGGAAGTAAAATAACACCGCCTACACTAGCTGATTCCTTTTTTCTATTCAATGCTGCAATTGAAGCCTGTTATAATAGTTCGAGAAGCAAAAAGACGCAAGATTTGGCTCTTGCTATGGATACAAATAACATTATAACACGGATTTATAATGCCATTCCAAAACAAAATCGAAATTACGGAATATTAGATGTCGATTCTCCAAATAATCCGTTGAACTATTATGAAGATATAATGCGATTTTTAAATAATGATAATATTAATTTGGTTGAGATTGATTATGTAGGTATTAAAAATATATCGCTGAATAGAGGAAGATTTGGTGATAAAATACCAGATGTTTATGCGGTGACAATGATAGACAATGTATCGGAAAATATTCATGATAAACCTTTAACAATTAAATTACATGGGGTTGATTATGTATTAGATTCTGTTATTATACGCGATACTCAGATGTATCATTTTTGTGCATTAATTACTTGTGGAGGAAACGAGTTAGGTTTTGATGGAGCAAGTATGTCGCGTCTTAATAAATTTGAATGGAAAAAAAATATTAACAAAGACATTAATTGGACTTTCGAAGGTTCTAATTTTAATGAAGACAAAAAACACCCTATTCTATGGAACTTCCGACAAGGATATCAAATTCTTTTTTATTACAGAAAATAAATAATTAATATTCTAATGGTTCAGGTAAATCACTATTTCGTAGTCCAGTCATTTTTGCATAATGACTAGAACTACTTCTCTTCAATTGAGGAGGAGATGGGGGTGATGGAGAATTAAATTCTTGATTACATCTTTGTATACAACTGTCTAATGCTCTGTTTGGTGAACGTTGTCCTGCTACATTTCTTCGTTTCTTTTTAGTGCGTTTTGTTTTCTTATTTTTATTTTTTTTCTTACCTCCTTTCATTGTTTGTTTTCTTTTTAATTTCATATTTTGTTTACGTTTTGATTTTTTTGTTTTTCTTGTTTTTTTAGAGTTTTTTTTGCCGGCTGTATTCATTAAAAAATGTATTGCGCGCAATGATTCTTCTTTTATTATATCTCTTGTAGGCGTTGTCATTGAATTAGATGTTAGTGATGTATTAATTCCACTTACTGCCTTTCTAATAGCTCGTTTAATATCTACATTTACAAAAGTATCACGAGGAAAATCAATTGGACTATCACCCCAACCAGAAGATGGTATCTGATAATCATCGTCGAATTTAACATAACCTATTTCATTATTAATGTTAGAATAATCTACGTTTGCTGGATTTCTTTGTTTATTTTTAACCTTTTTCATAAATTCTTCGAAATTAATTTCACCAGTTGCTGGTGAAGGTCCGCTTCTTGCTAATTGTGGTGGAGGCGGTGGCGATATTGGATTCATATATATAATTATATTATATAATTATATATGTCTAAAAAAGGTGGAAGTGGAATTAATAATTTAGGGATGGGTGCAGGATTAGTGGGTGTTTTTGGTTCTACTACGCGTAATTCTTGTCCATCCGACGATACTAGTATATTTTGTCAAATTAGTCGCGTATTAGCAATTATAGGTAGTTTGTTATCTATAATTATTACTCTTCTAATAATTTATATGTTATTACAAAGCTTCGGTTTTATTGGAGGTTCGCGTAACGGACGAGGAAGAGGAACTAGACGAAAGTAATTATTGTTAATTAGTTTAAATATATTATCTTTATTAATTATTAAATATAATATGCGTGTATTGTCATTTATAATAGTAGCTGGATTTAGCCGTGGAGTAGATAAATCATTAGTTACTAATCTGTATAACCCTGTTTATCAAAATAATCTACAAAA
>MDSW01026818.1_pt1 | contig 11393 bp, 10 predicted proteins | sample 811171 | NCBI WGS metagenome assembly MDSW01 (sample SAMN05326641, study PRJNA326480) | marine metagenome | isolation source: seawater | place: Atlantic Ocean: North West | collected 2012
CTCAATGTTGATGATTGGACTGATTCTCTCATCGATGAGCTTGAGCATCTTGTTGAGATTCTCTTGGTTATTTGCTTCAACACGCATGACGAGGATTGGTTCAGTGTTGGATTTACGAGCGAGATACCACCCTGTTTGTTCTCCATCTTCTGTGAATCGAACGCGAACACCATCAATTGTTGATGCTTCATAATCTGAGAATGCGTTCTTGATCGCTTCCACTGTTTCCAATTTGTCTTCTTCTGCACATGGAACCTTGACCTCACCAGTTGTTGGCAAGTTAGGTGCAAGTCGATTCAATTCTTCACTGAATTTCGCATCCCTACGCGACCAGAGTTCGAGGATTCTTGCAGCATTGTATAATGAACAATCGAAGCCATACCATCCACGATCGTTCATGAAGATGTGGCCACTCATTTCTGCAGCCATCAATGAATCAGGATGTTCAGCTAGGACGCGTTTCATGAACGAATGTCCAGTTTTTGCCATCATTGGTCTTCCACCTGCTGAAAGGATTGCTTTCTCAACGTTCATTGAACATTTAACATCGTAAATCAGGAGGTCCTTACCATCCTCACTTCCGACGACATCATCAGCGAGTAGAGCGATGAGTCGGTCTGGATAGACGAAGTCTCCATTCTCATCAACTGCCCCGATTCTGTCACCATCACCATCTGCTCCTAGTCCAAGTTCACATCCATTGTCAACGACTGTTTTAGCGAGGTCAACCATGTTGTATTCTCGAGTTGGGTCTGCACCATGGTTGGGCTCTGTATTGTCCCAATTGCAATACAAGTCGATGTGTTCTGCTCCAAGCATATCGAGTAGTTTGGTCATCGCAGGGCCAGGTACGGCGTTTCCACAATCGACAGCTACTTTCACTGAACGAGCAAGTGGGCCAGTTGATTCGATGATGGCTTTCAGATAGGTATCTTCGTGAGGATGATCGATATGTTCGCCTTGACCATCTCGGAAGTTTCCTTCAAGGAATATGTCCTTTAGTTCTTGAATTTCTTCTCCTGCTAATGGTAATGTTCCTCGACACATCTTGAATCCATTATGAGTTGGCATTGGGAGATGAGATGCGGTGACCATGACGCCACCATCGACTGGTAGTGTCCAGCATGCATGATAGACGCAACCTGTTGATACGATACCAAGGTCGAGGACTCTTACACCTGAATCTACCAGTCCTTGAATCAAGTTGGATGTATAGCCAGGACTAGATTCACGAATGTCTCGTCCGACTGCAAATGAATCGCATTCAAGATATGTAGCAAGAGCACGTCCAAGCCGATAAGCGAATTCATCGCTCAGTTCATCGCCTGATAATCCGCGGATGTCGTAGGCTTTGAAACACGACACTGGCCATTCCGTCATGCCTTCTGCTCATCCTCTTTGTTATCAAGGATGCCTATCGGCGAACAACGAAAAGAACGGCTCCAGTTATGGTCAAAAGAATGAGAAATTCAAGGAGATAACCCATCCACCAAGAGGCAATTGCAAGAATCGAAAAGGTTGGAATCATCAATCTCAACAACACTGGCCACGTAAGGAGGTCTTTGGGAGGCTCCTCGAGATAGGGTGAACCAGGCATAGTTGATCCTCAAGATTTGATACCTTGCACAACGATTTCAACAAGTGCTCCTTTCGGTAATGCGCCTGCTTCAAATGCAGCTCTTGCTGGTGGCATATCCATATCAGCGACCCATGCTCCGTAGACTTCGTTCATCGCTCCATAATCATCGATGGTGTCGAGGAGAACTTGAGCAAAACAAATGTCATTCTTCGATAATCCTCCTGCTTCGAGGAGTGCATCGATTTTTGCAAGTGCGCCTTCGGTTTGCGATTTGATATCATCGCGTCCATCGATTGCGATTTGACCAGAAAGCCAGAAGGTCTGACCATGTTTGATGCCGGGTGTGTATGGTCCGAATGTTTTCATTCCATCGAGTGAGATATGTTCTTTCATGAACCTGCTAACGCTTGAATGCTCATGAACATTAACCATGAGTTACTGGAGTAATTATGCGCACATGTTGGGTCTTAGATCATCCTGCACATGTGCGATTGCTCGCCCCATTCATCCGGAGTGGAACGACATCGGATGTTCTGATTGCAACAGATCGGAAGGAGGTTCGACAGTTATTGGGTTCTTCCGAAGGCGTATTGCCAAAGCGTCAGCAGAGGTGGGTTGAGAGGCCCATCGGGACAAAACGTACACGTATTGCATGGAAACGAATGCGACAAGTTCGTTCATTCCTGAAGAAAGCTCAACGTTCTGGGGGAAAAATTGAGCGTATCGTTTCTATTGGTGCTCCATTGGAATTACGAGTTGCAAAGCGATTGAAGATTGCGAATCGATGGTACATTTCGGATACTGAAGTCAATCATCTTGCACACCGTCTTGCGACAGGTATGGCTACGGATGTTCTTGTTCCAACGCACTGGAACACTTCAATCGATAGGGGCTGGCTTGAAAAAATCAACAATAAAGGTGCATCAATTCACCGTTTGGATGGGTTACATGGAATGGTTCACTTACACCCTCAACTACGTCCGAAAGAAGTGGCAGCAGTTCCAAAGATTGTAGTCCGTCGCTTGATTGGAGATGGCGTTCATGATTCTGGAGAAGTCCTTGAGATCCCTGATTCATTGTTGGATGGGATCGATTCTATGCAGGCGGATGAGGGAAAATATGACGGTGACCCGTGGGAATTTCTTTCAATGATTTCGATGCAAGATGGTGTTATCTCACAATCTGTAACCGTTGCAAGTGAAGCGGTATTGATGGGCGTTCCTACCCTTCTTGTAAGTAATGCAGAACGAGGATTTCTCGATCGACTTGAATCCGAAGGGTATCCTTTGTTCCGATTACGCAGCGGGGACGAAGTTGAGAAAATCCATGCACAATTCCTTGCAGGATTGCACCTTACGGACGCACTCGAACTACCTGAATGGCCAAATACACGTCAACAATTTGCAGAATTTATTGGCTCTGAATTGATTGATTGAGCCAACGCTCAACAATTTCTCCATGATCACCAGCTAAAACAAGACGACCTTCAAGAATCTCCGAGATTGGCCAGAAGCGAGCATCTTGTGCATCATCTCCACCGACCGGTTCTCCGGTTGCTTCAACTTCGTAAACGATGCTAACGATGTGCTTCCGTGGGTCTCGGGCAGGGTCACCCATGACCATGAGGAGGCGTGGATTTATTCCATCAAGTCCTGATTCTTCTTTCAATTCTCGAAGAACTGCCTCCTTTGGCTGTTCTCCCCGATCAACAAATCCTCCTGGAAGAACCCATGAGCCTGCTGAAGGAGGGAATTTGCGTTGAACGAGAAGGATTGAATCGCCTCTACGGACGCAGGCATCGACCGCTAGTGCTGGATTGAGATATCCCTGACATTCGTCACATTGAACCATCTTACTCACCAAATCGTCGCTTTCGCATTTGATAGGTTTGAACCGCTTTGAGAAGATCCTTTTTCTTGAATGAAGGCCAGAAAACATCCGTAAAATACAGTTCAGAATAGGCCATTTGCCATAACAGGAAATTACTGATTCTCTCCTCTCCACTCGTTCGAATGACGAGGTCAGGGTCCGGCATGTCTGCGGTGTAGAGATGCTCTGAAACGGTTTGCTCAGTTATCTGTTCGAGTGTTAATTCTCCAGATTTGTGAAGTTCAGCAATATTTTTGATAGCGAGAATCAACTCTTCTCGAGCACCATAGGCGAGGCATACCGTGAAGACAAAATCATTGTATTCTACAGTTTTTGATTCGGCATAATCGATGGCATCATTGACGTGTTTGGGAAGAAGTTCTCTCCGTCCGATGATTTGTACACGAACGTTGTTTTCGTGGATACGAGGATCTTCAGCGATCGATTTGAGTCCTTCGACATAGAGTTTGAAAAGTGTATCAAGTTCCTTCTCTGGACGATTTAGATTTTCAGTCGATAGAGCATAGACAGTGAACCAAGGGATGCCAAGTTCAAGAACCCAATCTAGAACGGCTTCAAGTCGTTGCTTCCCAATACGATGTCCAACATGGGTTGCAAGGTTGGAGCGCCATGCAAAACGACGATTTCCATCCATAATGATGGCAAGATGCTTCGGCTGAATCTCATGCTCAAGGACTTCGCGAAGGAGTTTTGCCTCAACCGCTTGGCCGAGGACATCACCCATCTTCTCGCTAATTCCCATGGCCGTCCCGCCTCTTCCAAACGGTTCTCTTCTTTCATTGCATCCCCTTGACAACAAAGACACATTGAATGGGAAGTGCCAATTTGGCATGGTCATGGAGGACGAGTCATGGTGGCCTCAAGGCGTCGCTGTCTCATCGTTGGATGAGGCTCTTGACTCGGGTCAATTGAATACAAAATGGGGTGTAGTACCCTGTTGGGATGTCCAAAAGGCTCTGACTTCGGAGTGGTGGAATCAATCGAAGGAGGGGATATGGGGTGAATTTGATGAGATCAAACCTTCATCCATCGAGGTGATTCGCAGAGATGGAAATCAAACGTTGTTACGACTTGATGAATCTTACATCGCTCTTGCCTATTCGATTCCGACCAGTAACCGAACCTCTTCACTGCACCAAAAACCGAATCTCAAATCAGCCCTTGAATCAACTAACCTCCTCATGCCAATTGGAGGCCTCCTTATCGACGGGAAAGACGCATTGGTCGTGTTTCCGAATGCTGAATTTATGGAAGCATCACCCGATTGGTTCGGGCGAACTCTTGGCAAGATTCAATCCAAACTCGCTCCTTTCTCTAGTCCCAACGATCAGAAGCGATGGAATAAACGACTGAAGGATTTGGAAGATGAACTGAAGCCAAACACGCTTTGGCGAGCTCCACATGCTTCCGCGACTGTAGGTATACCATCCGTCCGTATTAACCCAAATTGGATTGTTAATGTTGAAGGAGAACAATATGCTTTACCTCTCAATCAGAGTGTAAGTGAATTGCTCCTTTGCGGAACAGAACGTCTTCCTGGAATTGCTGAATTCATCCATTTAGAGGGGCGATTAGTGGAAGATAAAGGGTATAAGCCAGAACAAATCAGCATTTTTTTCGAACATTGGAAGAATGAAGTTCCCAGTTCCTGGTCAAGTCGAAAAGCTCTCTCTACCGTGCTTGGTGGTGCATGGATTTGGCGATACTACGACGTTCTTGTTGTCAATGCAGAATCGGTATTATATGGTGATGAATCCAGATATGAATCCGCTCAAAAATGGCTGAAGGATGTCTCACGATTACAAGCACATCTTGGTGTATTACGCGTATGGAAGAGTGGCGTTTGGGTCGGTATTACCACGATGGTTGTGGCTTACTATTCATGGCAACTTGATTCCATGTCAACAACACAATCGATTGGACTTGCAGCACTTGGGGCAATCATCTCGTTCGGTTCCAATTTCCTTTACTGGAAGAAGGATCCGCCCGCGTTTTAATCATCGTTGTTGACGGATTCTTCCGTCATAGAATGATAGATCTAATTCTTTTGCAAGTTCCATCAAATCGATGATGAGTGACTCACGCGCCTTGCGTTCAGCAATCGATGAATCAACGTTCCAATACAAGTTGAGTTCAATGTCAATGGATTGTGCTGAAATTGTATTAATGCTACACCAAGACGCATCTTCCTTTGTCGTCGAATCATGTTTTTGAATCAATTCAAGTGAACGTTGGCAGAAGGATTCGACCTTTTCTGGATCAGAGTTGATATCGAGGTGGACCATGGATTGCCATCGACGCCATCGACGCTTACCCCAGTTTTCTACAGGGATGCTGACGAGATTTGCGTTTGGAATTGTGATGATGGTATCGACTGAGGTTCGAACCAGCGTGGTTCGTAGATTGATTTCAATGACTTCACCTTCAGATGTTCCGACAATGACCCAATCGCCGACTTTGAATGGACGATCGAGTAGGACCGTTATAGCTCCAAAGAAGTTCGAGATGCTATCCTTTGCAGCAAGTGCGAGTGCCAATCCGGAGATTCCTAATCCAGCAAGAAGTGAAGTCAGTTCAAATCCGAGGGCATCTGCAACAAAGATAGATCCAACGAAGACTATGACGAATCGAAGTACACTTTCAAGTGCTGAGATGAGGGTCTTTTCTGTCCCATCTAGTTCATCGTCTTTGTCGAGGAATTTGACAAGGTCGTAAACGAGGTTGACAAGACGAAATGCCCATATTACAATCGAGATAACAAGAACGAATTGAAGCACAGATGGGATATATTCTGCCCATGAAGGAATAACGATGTTTGCGTTTTGACTCCGTTCATCAACAAGAATGTTAATCATCACTAATGCAAAGGCAAAACCTGCAACATTTCCGAGTGCCTTGTCACCTTTCTTAACCGTTTTTTGGCGAATCGTATCATTACGAACGATGGTTCCAAAGAAGCCATGAGAAGTCTTACTGACAATCAATCGGAGTATGAATGCAATGACAAAAATCGTTCCGAAGAGCAGAAGTGTTGATTGTGAAAAGCCGAATATTTCATCGCTTTCATAGGTCAAATTATCATATAGGCCCATGCCCTATCCTGAGACCTTTTCTTCAAGGCTTTTTCCTTTACTAGAGAATTTTGTTTCCGCGAGAGTTTCAAGTGTGGGAAGTATGTGGCCGGAACGATAGCATGTCGTCCACACGTCGTCAACGCTCAGCCTTAGTCGCAATTTTCTTGCTCATGATGCCACTGATGCTTACTTCAGTGTCATCAACAGTGGCTACTTCGTTCGAAGAAAACGAGTCTGGAAATACCCCTGAGGGTATTTGGAGTGAAGACTATGCCAACAATGTCCATCCTTGGGGCGGTGACGATCGTATCCAATTCAAGCAATATCACGACTATGATAGCATGCGACAACGAATGCTACAGCTCGCCGAACAATCCTACTCCTATCAAGGGCAAGATGTCGAGATCATGTCCTTCCATGAAGGACTCAATGGAGGCATCAATGCACGCGATGTCGAAATGACAGCAGACAGTTACAAAGGCCATCATTACAGTCATCCCTCTCCTTGGATGAAAATAACTGGCGGTGGAGAAGACCTCGAGGGTGTTTTTGGCGGTGAATGCAACGATTTCGTTGGTGATTGTGGAAACTACGAGGATATACCAGATGTACAAATGGTTGGAAATTTCCATGCTCGAGAATGGATGTCTTATGAAGTTCCAATGATGTTCCTCGAGATGCTTGCTCATTACTACGGCTCGGTTGGTGTTGACAACGATGGTGATGGATTGGTCGATGAAGACCCATGGGGCGATTCAAACGGTGATGGAATTCTCGATGACGATGGAGATTGTTTGTCTCTCGCAGCCGAATACCAAGATTCGAATGGAGATGGAAACCCATGTGGACCAGGTGACCTTGGGGTCGATGAGGACTTTTCAGAACAACAACTCACGGACCTTGTCAACACACGAGAAATTTACCTCGTACCGATGCTCAACGTCGATGGAAACCGATACGATCGAGAAGAATTCTGTGGAGAAAACGCATGGGAAACCTGTCCAACAGGAGGATGGAGAAAGAACCTACGAAACAACGGGCCTCAACCATTGCCAGATTTCAATGAAGAAGTCGATGAGGACTGTGATGGAGTCGATTTAAACAGAAACTTCCAGTTTGAGTGGGGATGGCCATTGGGCGCCACAGTACCACTTGTCCCAGGTACATGCACCCCTGCTGAAGATGAACAAGCAGGTATCACAAACAACGATGTGTATACTGGGCCATACGATACAACGGATAACGATGGAGATGGCTTCGTCAACGAAGACAACGTCGATGGCGAGGATGACGATAACGATGGTCAATTGGATGAAGACTGGGCTGGTGGAAACAGTGAGCCTGAAACGCTCTTTGTTCAGGATTTAACCGAAATGAACGATGATGATAACAACCTTGCATCCGACTTTAAGATGACTCTCTCATGGCACTCCTTCTCAGAACTCGTTCTCTACCCATGGGGACACTGCACAGGATGTGAAACCCCAGATCATCAACAACTCATCTATCACGGTGATCAGATGGCCGAGATGACAGATTACACAAACATGCAGAGCAGTGATCTGTATCCTACCACGGGTGATTACTGCGATTGGCAATATGGAGTTCACGATGCGTATTGTTACACAATGGAGATCGGGACCGCCTTTCATCAGCAACCAGAAGATGTGAATCACATTGCGGTACGAAACGTCGGAGTTCCATTCTACGTTCTCGAGATTGCTGACAACCCGCGTGAACGCGCTAACCTTGCAATGGAGAACATCTCTCAACAGAACTACCTCTTCCTTCCAACAGATGTTGATGTCCCAGAATCAGGTGACATCCCAATCGACGTATGCGTCTCAAATCAGTTCCCATACAGTGAAACCAACAGTTTTGTCAAGTACCGAATGGTTAAACCGAGCCGACTTCAATCCGATTATGGTCCTCGTGAATGGGCAACAACTCCGTGGGAATCGGTTCAAGTTGAGCGAGTTGATGAAGCATGCACAACTACTGAAGGTAATGGTACAATCCTTCGGGCAGAGATTCCTGTATCTGAATCTGCGACAGGAAAACTGCACTACAAGGCACAAATCACGACCCTGAGTGGATCGGAATCAATCTATCCTGCGGATGGTTCGTATTTCGAACTTGGAATTGAATACAGATCTGCCTATGGTAATCTTGCGAGTTCGTTGTTCCTTTTCGTTATTATTGCAGGTGCAGTTTGGGGCGGGTTAGGGGCCTGTCTGAGGCTGATGCTCAGTGATAATGAAACGATTGACGCAGAGGTTGTCTGAGGCGATCATATGGGGCAAAGTGACCAGTTTTCAGGCCGCCTTGGCCTTATTTTCGCTTCTATTGGAGCAGCTATCGGTACAGGTAACATTTGGCGTTTTCCGCGAATGGTTGGTGCAAATGGTGGAGGAACCTTCCTCATTCCATGGTTGATTTTCCTATTCATTTGGTCGATTCCACTTGTTATTGCTGAATTTGCTATGGGTAAGCGATCTCGAACAGGTACGGTCGGAACATTCCGTATATTTGCTGGAAAGAAATTTGCATGGATGGGGTTGTGGACCGCTTGGATTTCAACAGCCATTGGTTTCTACTACGCAATTGTAGCAGGATGGTGCCTCAAGTATTTCCAATTGGGTATTTCAGGTGGATTGACAGGAGATGGTGTTGATACGACCGAAGTATGGAACACATTCTTGCAAAATCCTTTGCAGGTTATTGCATTCCAATTCCTAGTTATTGCCATTACACTTCTTGCAATTTGGAAGGGTGCAAAGGCCATTGAGAAGGTTAACGTCATCCTCATGACATCTTTGTTTGTTCTTTTGTTCATGACCCTTGGCCTCTCATTGTGGATGGACCTATCCGATGGTAGTCTTGATGGAGCATTGTTCATGTTTACAGTCGATCCTGCGATGCTTTCAGAACCTGAAGTTTGGATCAATGGTCTGTCTCAATCAGCATGGTCCTGTTCAGCAGGAATGGGCATGGCCATCACTTACGCGGTTTACATGCGTAAGGATGAGGATACTGTTCTCAATGCATTCACAATGGGCTTTGCCAACAATAGCATTTCCATCATTGCTGGATTAGCAGTTCTATCCGCCATCTTTGCAGTAAGCTCTGATCCTCTTGCAACTGTCACCAACGGATCCTCCGCCATCACTTTCCTAGCACTACCTGAAGTCTTTGCACAAGCTCCTGGTGGAGCGATAGGTGCTTTCGTGATGATGGCTGGTTTCTTCTTAGCACTGTCTTTTGCGGCGATTACATCCATGATTTCAACCGTTGAATTGTGTGTTCGAAACTTCGTCGATCATGGTTATGAACGACAACGCTCGGTCCTCATCACATCGATTGCGATCTTCTTCTTCGGACTGCCATCAGCAATCATGTGGGTCAAACTCGATGCTGCTGGAGTAGCATTCCCTGAATTCCTTGAAGTTCAAGATCACATTTGGGGCTACGGTTTGATGTTCAGTGGATTGTTCATAGCATTCTCAATTTGGAAGTATGGATACATCAAGTGGAAGAAAGAAGTTGAATTGGGTAAGGCCCCTCCAGGCTTTGCAGGATATCTCGGAGTAGGTGTATCTGCGTTCCGTGATGATTACATCAATACTGGTGACAACGATATCGAAGTTGGACGATGGTGGGACTTGTGTCTTTACCTAGCGTTCCCGATTCTATTCAGCGTCTTGATGCTCTCGTACTTTGGAGATATGATTGCGAATACAGAAGATGTTTGGAATCCTGGTAATCCGAAAGGGCTTGGAATTATCCTTACTTTCTGGTCTGTTGTTGCTATCGTGTTCATTTCACTGAACAAATTATTGATCTCTCGACCATTGTATCGTAACGTTCCAGAAGGAGCGGACGCTGACATTTCATTGCTACCGGGTGGAGATGATCCACTCATTACCGTTCTTGGCGAAGATGTTCCAGTAGGCGAACTTGTAGCAGAAACTGCAGATTGATTGAGGTGAATATCGATGGAACCACTCGTCCAGTGGTTGTTGGGAGGATTTGTAGTCTCCCTTCTCTTTATTGCCATTGCTCGATGGTTCTGGAAACGTTACGATAAACCAAGTGAAGCGGCAATAGAATGGCAAAAGGAACAGGAAGAAAAGCGCAAGGAGCGTAAGGTCTGGGAATCAGTTGAAATGCAAATGCGTCGTGAAGCGGAGGAAGCTGAGAAAAAAGCAGTTTTTCAAATCAAGAGAGAAGTCGCATCATCGTCTGGAAAAGCACCCGATGCTAAGGTTGTAGCAAAGGCGTTCGAATCTCTTGGAGGTGCACCCGAACCAGCTCCTCAAACAGGAGCAGATATCGTAGAGGATGCAGATGATTCAGATGTTGATAACATCCCAGATCTTGTTGAAGTTCGTCAAGATGCGTGGGATGGATCAGAACAATCTGATAACGAACTGGAAGAGCCGGATTGGGAACTTGTTGATCGTCTCAAACGTATTGCTGAATCAGAGGAAATGGAAGAAACCCCACATCCTGAACTTCCTCATGCTCCATCACTGCCTGATATCTCATCAGAGGAATGAACGATTGGAGTAACTTGCTAGAAGACCCGCTAAACCGTTTTTCAAGCGAAGGGCATTAGAGGGGAGTGCTACTCGAAGGTTCATGGTCCAACGTCCAAGAGGTACGCGTGATTTCGGACCAGCGGAAATGAAACGACGACTTGCCTTCGAATCGCTTCTCGAAGAACAGGCCCGTCGTCATGGATTTTCTCGAGTCCAAACACCGATCTTTGAATCGCTTGATTTGTTCACTGCTAAGTCAGGACCAGGTGTTGTTTCCCAACTCTATGCATTCCAAGATAAAGGGGAGAG